>Ga0056128_1002500_pt1 | contig 21879 bp, 12 predicted proteins | sample WorMetLIZISLAND2_FD_71113 | JGI IMG/M metagenome (GOLD analysis project Ga0056128, IMG submission 71113) | Marine gutless worms symbiont microbial communities from Max Planck institute for Marine Microbiology, Germany - Olavius geniculatus... ... | reverse complement strand
GTTTCCTGTGGGGGAAGCTGTTAAGATCTGTTTTGCATCTGTTTCATCAGGCATTCGTGCAATGTGTCCGAACAGGGACAGGCGCCTTGACTGGACTATGGCTGAGAGATGGGGTTGCTTAGTTAACCTTCTGACTTTGTCGTTGCACACATGCTGGTGCCAATTGATTCCTATCAGCATTCTCAGACACCACTGATCAAGTGCGTCGATCTTGCGCACATCATTCTTAGTAACTGCCCAACACTCAGAACCGACTACATGCATACTTCAAAATGTTAGTACTGCATAAACTCAATCAGAACATCAAACACCACTTCAATAACTGATTACATACGGCACTCTGATGTTGGCTGCATCACAGGAATGGTATGGGGCTGGCAAAAAGTCCTGCTTGAGCATTTCAAATTTAAACTGACCTATGCAGGACTTGATCTAGCTCAAAGCAGATAAAATCTGTGGGTTTTACCAGGAAAACCCATCTCAAACTTCATCCAGTTTTAGTTCCTCGTTATTGATGACATTATTTGCAGGGATTTGGATATTTACTTGATGTAAACAGTACCTAGCATTGTTCAATTTAATAATTTGAAACCCACAAGAAATCTAAAATGCATCAAGATGGGGTTTTAAAAAACCGAAGTTTAACCCAACAAACCCAATAAACAAATTGGCTATTTCAAAATGTAGCTTTTAAACCCCGGAACAAGCCAGCAACTCCAGAAAGAGCAGCGAATACCAGAACATAGCAACACAATACATGAATGGCAGTCTTAGCATCTGACCTCACACCAACAACGTCGAGATCCAATTCTTTCGCGACCTTTAACAGATGAGGCACCTGCTTAGGATGGCAACCAAACTTCATGCCCAGCGGAACGATGCATTTATCATTCACTGGTGGCAGGATACGCACAACTAATCTGCTCAATACAATACAACACATCACACGAATAAAGGCGTCAATTTGTATAGTGCATCTCGCGTACAATGCCTCTAATGCGCTTTTCATCACTAACCCGAGCGCCAGCTGCACGGCCACCACGTGCAGCCTGCAGACACAGGCTAACGCAGCGGCCAGCTAGGCAGCCCCAGTCAGCTGCTCATTTTACCGTCCCACAGAGCGTAGAAGGCTGAGTCGACCTAGCTGGCACGCTTCGCATCGAGATGGTTTATCCGCCCGCAGGCAGTCACCCATCGCAGTACTAACCAGGCCCGGCACAGAGTAACTTTGTTTCAGCCGAAACGCGTTACCAACTACGCCACGCTACCAACCATACCCAGGTAATGTTCGATATTTAACAAGCGGCTGAGGCAGTTTTCCCAAAAAGTTAGTGTAAATCTCTTCAGACCATGTATCATGCAAAATAAAAATGCTGCAAAAATGTTGCGAAACATATTTAGCATACCCGAAAGTTGGGCGTAAAGAAAGCATTTTGCCATAAAATTCACACATAACCACCACAAATCTGTGAATTTCACTGACATTCACTCTGAATTCAGTGCCAGTAGATGTAACTCATGAAAATTGGCTACCTCTGTGTAACTTAAAAAACATTAAGCCACTGTCCACTTGTTGCACAAGAATATGCAAGAAATCTGAGCTAATGCTCATGAGATGCACGAGAGCCTGTGACAGTTCCTGGTCGTCTCGGTTGATGTCCATCTATTTCGTCACAATTCGCTCCTCTGCAGCTGAAAATCGCAAAAAAATCACTAAAACCCCTATTTTGAGGGTTCGAGGTCATTCAAGGTCATCAATACTGACACCGCTAAAAAGCACGCCACCAGTACTTGTTATGATAAGCAGCATGTATGTGCCTATCTGCAAGCGTTTTCATGCTAAACAAGACAATAGTGGAAAAATAACTACTTTTTATCGGGTTACTCCTCCTGACACCCGCATGCATGCACAGGCCTCGTTAAACATAGGGGGTTGGGACTTGGACTACTAAAATCTACACTCAATGCTGAAAATTTCATATGCAAGTTGTATTGGTCTGTCTCCAGCCATTTCAGCGCAATTCACTGTTGAAATGTGTGTCACAGCCCAAAATCGCAAAAAAAATTCACTAAAACCCCCAATTTGGAGGATTCAAGGTCATTCAAGTCATCGATGTTGACACCTCTAAGAAGCTCACTGTTAGTGCTCGTTATGATAAGCAGCATGTGTGAGCCTACCTGCAACCATTTTCACGCTAGACAAGCTAATAGCGACGAAATAACATCTTTAGAGGAAATGCCCCTCTTTCTCTTTCGTTCGATGGGACCCCCTGACCCAGCGGCATGAAATTTTGTCACACAATACTAGAGACTCTAAGGTATTATATGGTGAAAACCTGACGTCTCTATCTCACCTGGTCTTGAAACGGTATCAGGACATGAGACCCAGACAGATGGACAGACAGACAAAATTACTGTAGCTAACACGTGCTATAGCTATGATAGCTCTCGCGTGTAAAAATGCTAAGAAACAACCCATTACTTCCATACTTTTTGAGGGGATCTACACAGTTAACTGAATACAATGATCAACTGAAATTCACAGTGAAACACAAAACTGACTGTCTCCTAAAAACCACAGAAAGAAACTTACTTCGCCTCAGGAAAAGTGGCTTGGATTTTGTACAGCTCCGTTTCATTATCAAAAGTCATGAGGTTCACATTCTGCCTGGCAGCATACTGGATGAATGATGCCTGCTTACACGGATTGGCGTAAATGATTCGAGATGGCACAACTTTCAAATCAAGGACTTTCTGTATCTCACCCTGCGAAAGAACAATCACGACTTTCATAACTGATTATCATACTGCACAGTGGACCCTCTTGCGCAAAAATGATTCGAGTCCGCTATTCCGAAAATCCGCTATTCCGAATGTCTACTATTCCCACTAACTCTAAGCCTGACCCTAACCCTAAACTTACCCCAAATGTTAGCACTATGGTACGTATCTGCACAATGGACTTTCGGAATAGCGGGCCTTCGGAATGGTGGGCTGGTGCCTGTAAAAACACACTGATAGAGCTGAAGTTACAATTGCAGTAGAGTTTTCTATAGTGGTTTTATATCACTGAATAACAGTGCACTATGCAATACAAAATCAGGCCTAATTAGTACAAAAATAGACCGAGTTATAGCGTTCTAATGCCCGGTTTTTGAAACGAGGGGCAAATCCCGGGTTAGCTAAGCCAAGACTGGAGGTAAATCTTGTGGTAACTTTTGGCATTGCAGCAACTCTGGTTACCGCAGCAATCTGGCATCTGATTGGTCGATAACAACCAGGTGACTTGGCAAGAAAAACCGCAAGATGCCAAGTCAAGTCATTGGTTGTTTTTAGTGCTGCCACCTAGCGAATGACTCAGATACAAAAAGCAAACATACAACATTACAAACAACAATACATTAATCACCAAATGTTTTTGCAGACATTACAGCAACCTCTGCCATGTAGCAAATAATACCATAAGGTAATCAGATCGTGACCCACTGAACCCCTAAAATCACTTTTACTTTTTAAAGCCCTGTACAAAATCGACACAAGACAGATAAAGTGAATTACTTAACGACAACATCTCCTTCCTTCATCAAAGGAAATTAGTAGTGTTGAGCAATACTGTGAAATATATTCTGGAAACATTCAAACATGATTTCCTAAGCATGTGCCCGAGGAGAGAACAGTATGACTTAGAAACTGATGCACGAAAGCCACCAACCTTGCTGGCACAATCAAATCCTGATCCAAGCTGAGCGAGAAGGGATAAAACTACCGGACTGTCATTACACTTCACCGCTGGTAAAACACAATAAAATGCACAAAGTATAAGCAGAAAAATGATGCAATTATATCTCACACAATACATGCCTATCATACACTACAAGGCTGTACAAGTAAATCATATAAACATCACTTGCTTACTTATATACTTCCTGCTATTATAACCAGGGCTGTACCAAATATTCTATTCGTATTCTATTCGGTCCGAATAGTACGCCGAATAGCGTATTCGTATTCAGCTCCACAACAGAAGCTTGAGAAGTGCTGCAGCAACAGTTGTCACTTCATTTGCCATTCATACCAGCTAACAGATGGCATCACTCAAAGCTCAGAATGAAACTAGAAGGCGCTCGTGAGAGTGCATATCTATGCCAAGTGAAGTGATTTAAACATTACTCCTACTACTACTACTACTACACCTACAACAAGGAAAGGGGAGGGAGAAGGAAGAGCTGCTTCACTGCAGAGGCAGGGAAAAGTAACAGCTGCGGCGTTGCTGCTTGCGCTGTTGGTGCAACGACGTCATTGCCATTATGAGTCATCACGTACACCGAAGAAACGATGGAACGACGGACAGAACGGGCAATCTCTTAATCTCCTCCAATGTTCACTATGTTCACTCGGCGGAGATAAACATATTAACAGTTTTAACACATGCTAACATGCTATGCTAACACGGATGCTGACAATGTATGAATAAAAAGTGCACACCATAGAATGGTTCAACTCGTGGCAGCTGCGTAACCCAGTTCTTGTACTTGCATATGATGTCACCGAGATCACCAACATAAAAAGCATCATGCTTGTCCTGCAAAGTTTCGACCAGAAAGATTCACAAATATATACATACATATTTCACTGAAACAATTAATACAACAAATTGCAAATAAACAGAGTTGCAATAAACCTGGCGTTTTTCAAAAGCCCAACCTGGTGGGTTGTTGGAGTTTCATTGGGTTTCAAGTTTTTAGGGGGATTTTTAGGTTAAACCAGTTTTTGTAAAAAGAGCCCAACTTGATAGTTTTTTTGCGAATTCCAGGGGTTTTCAATGTTGATTCATGCGAGTTTCTGTTTGCTCCCCACAGAATAAAATGCCAGTATATCAATATCTGCATTTAAATAGACTTAGCCATAATTTCGGTATTAGTGGAACAGGGAACTGAAATTGGATTAGGTTTGTTTATGTGCGGAGAATGAGTTCCTTGATTGGTCGTAACGCACAACACTGTATTTCAATGTATAATGTTAAGTTGGAAGAACTGGCGACCATTAATAAAAAGAGAGCATGGTCCCTCGTAAACCAACACTTGTTAATTAATTCTTGTAATGTTAACCAGATAGTAGAGTTGATGTATGTTAAACATGGTTATGCCTATTTGCCTCATTTTTGTGCTATTAAAAATAATACTCATCTGGAATATTTATGTACTGTTCAATGGTCTAGATTCTATTTTCTGTTTTCTTATTATTTCTTTGTGTTTTTAATTGTGTACTCTGTACGACTTTCATGTTAAATAAATAAAGGATGTCTGGAAGGATGTCTGAACCCTTCAAATAAACAGATGTGAAAGCATAGCCCCCAGAACATGCTAAATAAGATGAAAATCATGGCATGCAACCCAAACATGCTCCTGGTTTTTGACCTCCGGTTTTTCTTTTGCTACGAAATAAAAACATCAGAATCAACCTACAACTGCTACCACAAACTACTTGGTCATTAATGCAAATAAAACATCAAAAAATCAATAGCCCTAGTACTGACAATTTCGATTAAAGCTCCTAGCCTATATTTTGTCATATGTACACTCCACATATAATGCCGTGAATCCTGATTACCTCTCTGCCACATGCATTAACTTTGCTGCTGATGAATGAGTTCAGACTTTCTTTAGTCAGCTCAACGAAATTTTTACTGATCAATAAATGCTTCATGGTGATGTGTCTGGTTAGAAAGGTTAGCTGTAAACACAAATACATGATCACCATAAAGTATGAACAACTCTCCTATTACTGTCAACAACATAAAAGATATTAAAGCATGTGATATTAACAGCCAATAGACAACTGAATCTAAATCACAATTCTGTGCTAACAATCAAACCAAAACTGACAGAAAACCAAATACATGCATGGTATAGCATCACTATCTATTTAGCAACCTCAATGACGTCAAAAAAATGATAATGCACATTGCACAATAATAAACTAAATAGCAACCACAATTAACAAACTCGCTCCAACTTCTGACAAAACAAAGATCACATTAAAACGTGATGTTAAAACCAAATGACATGAACATACAGATCCCAATGATAATCTTGCTCCAGTAGCAGATGTCAGCTTGGTTCCCAAGGCGGATCTGGCGGATAATCTACCCTAATTTTTACGAGGCAGGAGTCCGCAGGGCTTGTGTAGATCTCCGGAACAAAGCCCTAAAAAATAAAAATACATATTCAGTGTAAATATGCACAACAAGAAACTAATCTATGCTATCTACATAGTAAACAAATTGCCACAACACTAGAACTTCATCTGTCAAACACGTTAAGTGCTGACGGCATGAAAAGCAGAATTAGGGATGCCGGTTATATGCCAATATGCGATCGCATCTTGTGCCAAAACCTGCAAATCTTATATTTTTCCTCATATAATGGCATTTTCAAAATCGTATAAGCAGAAATTGTGCTGCATATGCTGCATATGAACAAATTTGCATATACACCATGTTTCATAAAGAAAGGCACCTTTTTTGTTTCTTTTATAACTCAGTTGAAAGGTGATCAATTTGCATGAAATTTTTACGAGATGTAGCTAAGAAATACTAATTCAAATTATTTCAAAAAAATGTGACTGTTGGTTAAATATTTTTTGCCAGTCGTGATGTAATGCTGATGTCATAATGTGACGTGAGTACAAACTGGCTTTTCGCAGCTGGTTCTGTCAGTTGTTAACCTGCTTTGATGGCAAACTTTATCTTGTTCACTGATGAAAAATGTTTATTGTATCAGCAATAAGCAACATGGGAGCATAAAATCAGGCATCATGCAATCCAAAAACTCAACCATTTCGCAAGTGGTGCATGCTAGTGCACTGTCTGGAAGGTGTAAAAGTAAAGCTATCCGCACAAGTGTGTGAAAGTGATTGTTTTGGGCATTTTTTACGACTACAGTGGTAAAACTTCATCAGTTTGTCATCAATTGTTGTATATCGCATATACCGTACGTTATTGTTCAGTTGCTGACGTCATAGTGTGCTGCGAGTACAAACTGGCTTGTCGCAACCGGTGTCGTAGCATTTCGCCTAAGGTCAGTATGGTACGTACGGTATATGCAATATACAACCGAAAACTACCGATAACTGCCGCACCGTATATCGCGGTAGTTTTCAGTATTTAGTGACACCCTTCGGTGCTGCAGATGGCAAGGCAATTACGTTGTACGAAGTTACGAACCTGATCACCAGCTTCCTCCTCCCCTACGTGCTCGGTTTCTTGCGGAATTTTCTAAGCGTTGTAGAACCACTAAAACAAAAAATGCCGTCCCCAACTATCAAACTTCCCGATCTTAAGCCGATTTTCTGCTTTCAGAACCATCCGAAGAAAACATTGCACGATCACACAACACACGCAAAGTACACCGCCCGACTGCGCACACGAACACACTGCATGCACTACTTTCAATATTTCTGTAAAAAAAATTTCAATGATGTGAACAACTAAGATAATTGCCGTATCTACTGGATTACTGTTGAACGCTAATTTAAATGTCTAGTGCAAAATCTGGCAAAGCTTTGCTGGTTTTATGCACATTTTCTGTGAACTATTTCTTGCGAATACATGTAATTGTCATGTTAAGATTTAAGAACCGCATTCCCAGACACCCACGTGACTAACATTAATGATCAACGTATGGCAGGCGAAATCAACTTTTATTCAGAAATAATGATATTGCTATTCGAATTAGCTAATTCTGAATAAAAGTTGATTCCGCTTGCCATATCAACGAGTATTTACGCGCGAAAGCAGCTACTGCTTTCAGAGCGTCTTAGCTATCGCAATTCTGTCCGTCCGTCCGTCAAACGAGTGGATCAGTCAAAACGGTGCAAGCTAGGATCACCAAATCTTCACCGTCGGCTGCCTGGAAGACTCTAGTTTCAGGAACCGTAAAGCTTTTTCATAAGTTCGAAGGGGGTCACCCCGAACGAGGGCGCTAAATGAGAGGGGGTGAGCAAAATTTGTGATTTTTTGCCAATAAGTCGCTGTATCTCAGTAACGGTGCGAGATATGGCCTAGGTTACTATGAATCACTAATAGGAAGTTGTACACTGGCTCTCGATTAGCGCCGAATTCAATGACCTTGAACGCCAAAATAGGGGGTTTTATGGATTTTTGTCGATTTCGGGCTGCGACACAAGTCTATATCATTCACAAGGTGACGCCACGGAACTGTCGTTATGCGATACAGATAGAGAATTTGGTATTTAGCAACGTCACCAGATTTGTATGGGACTGCAGTGACTCTGGAAAATCGCTATCTTTCGGCAACCGGAAGTCGGACACTGGCCTTCAGATACACTTACATGCCCGTATAACCAGTCTTCTAAAAGAGGTTCAAATCTTTTTCCAATTTAACTCTTTTTAGCTACAGCTAGACCAGCGGTACATTTAATCAGCTGAAAAACATTTTGTAGGTATCGCATTTGCATTGACTTTTATTGGCTCGATCACGACTCACGAGCTAACGCGGGAGTGGAAAGGCTAAATGGGGTCACGTCACATGGGTTTGTAAGGGCAGCCAGTTCGTCGTTCTATCACTCTGTGTGTTCTAGCAAAATGATTTCTGCTGTTTTGGAATTGGATGTGTGACTTGGTCGCCCTTACACAGTAGTGTAAACTGGTGAGTTTGTTATATTTAATATTTGCTGTTTTATTAGCAAATTTGATTGTGAATTTGTGAGTTAAATGCAATAATGTGACCCCAAACTTTGATGTGACCTAAACCAATCACGTGACCATTTGACTCGCGGTGGGTAACTTCCTATATGGTGGTCCATTGTGACCATGCGTCTATCTTGCACCGTTAGGAGATATGGCGCTTCATAGATAATGGGGTCACGACTTTGACCTTTTGGGGTCACATAACATCATCGGTCACGTGACCATTCGACTCGCGGGGTGCGACTTTCTATGGGTGGTCCATTGTGACCATGCGTTTAACTTGCACCGTTAGGGATATAAAGTCTCAAACTTGCATTTGCCCATGTTAAAGGCCAATTGTTCACTGCGCATGCGAGGTGTCACGTGACTTGTAGGCAGGGGATCCAAAATAATTGCGTATTTGGAATTCTCATACATTCACTATGCCACTTTGGTGGGGCTACGATCACGATTAAGGGAGCATCACCATTGTTAAGCATTTTCAGTTGTAATTTTTCTAAGTCCGAAAATGGGCCTAAAATTTGCGGTTTTGGGGGATTAAAGAGGGAAAATATGACAGATGAATGTTGAAACTTCCCTAGGAAATCAATCACCACCGAAACACGTCATCCAGTGCAAAGAATGCGGCAATACTCTCAAAAATGTGTTCTCCAGAACTTGGCAAGAAAAGTATAAAAATACAATATCCCAATTGAACATTATATTTCACCTCTTTGCCCCGCCGACCCTTTTTGGTACATAGGGTCAGACCGCCGACGTAATCATCCAAGTCAAATTTCAAGTCGATTGATTCATGGGTTTGGGGGCTACGGCTACTCGGGTGCCCAAAATTTAGGGTTTCCCATTGACTTTGATAGTGTTACGCACTACCGTGCTACACTGTGTTATAAGTTAGTGCCCAATCTCCATTTTATTCGTCTAACTGCATGGTTATATAATGCAAACAACTTGAAACAAGCAACTTACTTTGTGTCGTAACATTTGTCAAATTTCAATAGAAAATTAGACTATTGCCTGACTGACAGTCAACAGAAAATCTATATGAATTTTTGGCTTTTTTCAATAAAATATAACATTAACTCTCTCCACATGCCAACATAATGACGTTAAATTGTCATGTCAAGTTTATTGGTCTTTCTCGACTTTAGGGTACATCTCGGCGAGTAGTATATGTAAACATGACGTCATTTGTGGGCGTGGTTCTTTATAGTTTATATTTATATTTTATTTGTCAATGTACATGTTAGTTGGCTGGAGAATGTGCCGTTAAACTGTTTGTGAGTATTTTTATTTGTATTCGTGTGGATTTACATAGTTTGAATTGTTTTCACGATCAAGACCAAGAGTTTTTTTCAACGCTAAGTGCTACGGTCAGTTCGGCGAACTGAGAGATTGGTGACTAAAATTAACTCACCGGATGAGGTTTCCCCGGGGGAACTGGCTCGGCGTCTAGAGTCAATAGGATAGATGTTGCCCAAAGAAAGACTCATCTTTGTCATGCAGTCATTGTAATTTAGACTTAAAAATGTTCAGTGACTCAGATTGAACCACCGATGACTCAGTGAGTGAGTGAGTAGTGACTCAAGCTGATTCCAGGTGTTAAAAACTCGTTCAGTGAAGAAGTACTGTCTCAAGTTAGTGTTGACGCGTCCTCTCCTTAGCTTCAGGTAATGACCCCTTGTACGTTCAGTATTGTCAAATTCAAAGAACGTGTTGATATCTTCTGTTGATAACCTGCGAACCATTTTGAACAATTCATTCAGGTCAGCCCGAACTCTTCTATGGTCCAATGTCCACAATTTCAAAGAAATTAACCTGGACTCATATGGCAATTCCTGTAATCCTGGAACCATACGCGTAAAACGTCTCTGGATTTTTCCAATAACTTCCTATCCTTAAGGTAATGTGGAGACCACGCCGCCGTGCAGTATTTCATATGTGGCCTAACCAATGACTTGTATAACCGCACCATTGTATCAGCAGATTTGCAGACGATAGTTCGCTTCATCATTCCCAGTACTCGACTAGCTTTTGACTCGACTATCGTCAGTTCGCCGAACTGAGTTGCAAGAAGCAGAAATTACTAAGCAGTTCGGCAATCTGAAGTGCAGCTAATTGGGCTACTAAAATCAGTTTTGGCCGCGTTGCTGTTTATTTCACACTGCAGTACTGCATTCAGTGGCATAGCCAGGATCTAGTTGTTGTGGGGGCACTTGAAGGGTGGGGTATGGAAAGGGGTGTCCTCTGCCCAAGGGAAGGGGTCTGGGGAGGGGCTGTGCCCCCTCTCCAGAAAATTTTTTGGATTTTTTATTGTTTGAGAATGACGTGTTTTGGTGCATTTTGGCACTATTTTGAGTACACAGTGACTATACACACGGCTGGCCGTATGTATAGACAAATTAGGCATGTGGGTAAAAGGTTATCAACCTGTCCTCAAATTTCAGTGATTCAAAAAGCACTTTTTGCAAAGATTTACATCTTGTGAGTTATTATCTGTAATAAAATTGTTGGTTTTTAGTAATTTTCTTGAGGGAGATTTTTTTACAGTAAAACAGCAAGAATTTGCATAGACATGGCATTATGCCTTTCGATAGCCAATGCGACGTCATGTAGTATTTTAGCGAAATTCTGTTCGATGTAACGTACCAAACGTACCTTTTTTGATGGTTCGGCGTTGAAGTCTTTGATTTAATCGTTTTAACTTAGCATCATTTAAGTTTTTATGCAAGCGAAACAGAATTTGTCAACATACATTTGAACCGGAAAACCATTGAACGTCACAAAGTAACGTAACGTATTTACCACCGCGAGCTCTAGTTATCATAGTGTGTCATTATTCTACGCTTGTTTACATTTGTGTGTACGAAATATGTCAGCAATTAGATGTGAAATATATGACCAGGTAACATAGCTAACACTAATCCTAACCCTAAAACCTAACCCTAACGCTAAACTTTAACCCTAACCCCAACCCTAACCGAAATTCTTTCTCATGAGTGATTTAAAGTGCCCCGGTGTTACCCATGGCCGTTACAGCCATTGGTAACACCGAGGCACTTTAAATCGCTCGTGGGCGAAAATTAATCAAAAACCCGCAAATTTTTGTTTTAGATGTCGACTATTAAGACGATGTAGTATGCAAAAAAGTAATTTAGAACGCAATGATCCGAGGACAGGTTGGTAACCCTTGGCCGGCATGTGAACACGGCCTATGGAAAAATAGTACTCAGATGCGAACAGTGATGACGAACAGAGACTTCACGGAAATTTCCACTGTTTAGTCATTGTTGCCACATTTTGCACACAGCAGTGCAGAAAAAAAACTGCACATTTATTATATTTAATCCATTCGTTGATTGTAAGTTTGACTAGTGAAGAATTTGAGAACGAGTGGCTATTAATGAATGTGCAGGCACCGAGGCATTGACAACATGAGTGATGCCAGTAGGAATGTATTGAGCATCTTACATTCTCACCCCATGTCTAGGCATGTAGCTTGCGTCTCGACGTGGGCATCTGGCATTTTATCCGTTTCTATGCATGTGCGGTGTGCGTGCTGGTTTCATCATTTTTGCGTCATCTAGCGGCTCTTATCTAAATTTATTAAGCTACTGGAATGCTGAGTTTTGATTCCGCACCTTGAAAATTGTTGTGGTCTTTTATGTGTTTCATCTTGCAATCTTTTTCATGAGTCCCATGATGTTGTGCGGTTTTTATGACCTTCTGTAGCTATCTGTGTCCTCAGATGTCAAGTCAGAAATGAATACATATTTCAGAAAGCTTTTGTTAAAAATGTGCAGATACATTGCATTTTAGATTTTACTTTTATTTTAGTAAAAACAAGATAATGTTCATACGAACACGGAGTCTGTCCAATGCATTTCGATAGTTTACAGTATATGTCCGTATAAATATAATCAGTGAGCCATTTGGACTGGTAGAAAAAAATCAAACAGTTTAATTTCAAATTGTACAGCAGCAAAAATTCTTTCATCCTTCTGTATTATTTTAACTAAACAACAGACATTGTCAGTCACGAGACCATTCGATTCGTCACTAGCGCTTTACTATAAAAGGTCCATCGTCACCATGCGTCTGTCTTGCACCATTACAGAGATGTGGCGCCTCAAAGATAATGGGGTCATGAGTTTGACCTTTTTGGGTCACGTGAAGTCATCGTCACATAACCATTTGACTTCCGGGGGTCGACTTCCTATGGGTGGTCCATAGTGACCATGCGTCCATCTGGCACCATTATGGAGATATAGCACCTCAAAGATAATGGGGTCACAAGTTTGACCTTTTGGGGTCACGTGACGTCATCGGTCACTAAAGAAAGATGGCAGAAGAGAAAGAGGAAGAGGGAGGGGGAAGGGAAAGAGAAAGGGAAAGTGGAAGGGAAAAAGGAAGGGAAAGGGAAGGAGAAAAGGAAAGGAAGTTAAAGGGAAGGGGAATAGAAATGGAAAAGGGAAGGGATATAAAAAGGGGAAGGGTAAGGGAGAGGGGAAAGGGAGGGAGAAGGAAAAGGGGAAGGGATAGGGGATGGAAAAAAAGGAAGGGGAAAAAGAAGGGAAGGGGGAAGGGTATGTAAAGGAAAGGGGAAGCGGAAGGTAATGAGAAGAGGAAGCAGAAGGGAAAGGAAAAAGGAATGGAGAAGGGGAAGGGAAGGGAGTAGGAAAATGGGGAAGGGGAAAGGAGAAGGGAAGTTCACAAGCAGGCCAGTATGGTCCAATTCTGCCATTGTACAGCTGAGTAAACTGAAAAATTTTTAAACTCTCAGTATTTTGAAAAGATATCAGTAAGAATTGTGGTGCTTAATCATCTTTTTCAGTTCATTTTGTATAAAAAAGAACTGCCATATTTTGTTGAAATATTTTGAATCGTATTTCTTCCGCTATAACTAGTAAAATTTTGTGCAAATTGATCATCAACTGAGTGAATTATGAAAAAAAACAAAAGGGGCCTTTTTATGAAACACCATGTAGAGTCTTCGTGGCAGTCTATGATGAAGATTTCATGATCCTAGCTTGCACCATTTTGATACAGTCACAGAGTGTGATGGATGGACAGGCACACACACACACAGACGCCAAGGCCATGGCTAAGAAGCACAAAGCATTATGCTGTCGCACGTAAAAATTATTGCTGGCTACTGTTAATAACAGGCTTATATTTGAAATCGAAGTCATTCACGACCTATCGTGTCACCCTGTAGTTAGTTCTGTCAGAGAAATCTTTGCAAAAGTGCTGCTTTTAGAAAACGCCTGCAAATTTATCCACCATTTTTATTTGCTGATGCTGAATAGTTAAGGAACATTGCCTTGCCTTGCCTTGGTCCTTCCTTATGATTGCGGATCAGATGTCGCCAACATAGACACCAAGGCACTCCATTTGTTTCAGTCACGTGGACGTTGAACACACTCTGCCACTGATGCACCAGTCTATATACTGCTTGATATCATCCGTCCAGCGTCTTCTTGGTTTGCCTCGGCGTCTATTCCCGGCGATGGTGCCATGCAGCACATGTGTATATAAATTGTCCGCTCTTACTGCATGGCTAAAGTATTGCAACCTTTTTTCTTGACCTCTGCCAGGAAGCAACGTGTCGGCTGCAACTCTTCCAGTATTGAGTTGTTGGTTCTACGCTCCATCCAGCTAATTCGCATCATCTTTCGATACATGTCCATCTCGAATGCTTTTAATCTTTTGCTGTCTGTTGCTTTAATTGTCCAGGATTCACACCCGTACATTACCATGGTCCAAAACTCCAAACCAATGTTTGCATAAGCCTGCTTTTTAGCTGTAAGTTCAGTGAGCCGTCCTTCCACATTCAGTAAACTCAAAATTGGCTTACTTGTTACTTCTGCACTGGGAAACATGTTTCAGGTTAATTTTGGTTGTTCTATGTCTCTTTTGTTTTATATGTCCAATCTGTATGCGGTAGGAACCCATGCAGATTAGACATATAAATGGATAAAGATACATAAATGTAGCTTATTGCCAAAAATGGCACAAAGTTTATGACACCATAATTTTGTCAGAGTCATGCGGTGTTCAGCAAAATGTTTTGAAAGAAATTATTTACATGGCTAAAGTCAGTGTTTGAGTACAGCTGTTAAATATTCTTTGTTTTTGCCGCCGGCAAGTAAACTATTTAAAATAGTATTACCTTCGACACTGTGATCTATAAAAATGTGCCACTTTTATTTTTTGAATAGCTCCGTGAAACATTGTACCCTGACTGATTTGCACTCTGGCTCATTTGCCCCCTGGCTTGTTTGCCACATTTCTACATCACCCCTGCCTGTAGAATTATTTATTCCCTAGCATCTGCGTGCACAAAATTAATCAATGATGGCTTAGTTGGTTTATTATAATTAATCGTCCCCATTGTTGTTATTATTAATTTATTAGGTGAGATCTTAATGGTATATGCATTCATAGTACCCAAAAATATAATAACAGTAAACTAAAGTGAACTTAAGGATTGGTGGACTGTGGAACAACTAATTTGTCAACTTTTGATACAACTTTTTTATGACTTTTTGTGCTTTGTAGGAGAACAGTTATGAAGTGACAAGGAGTAACTGAGTTCATTTTATTTCTGATCGTGATAGTTTGCTTGCAAAATGGCGATGAAAATAATGCCAAAGACGATGACCGGGCAGCTGCATAATGTCAACAAAGGAGCATTTGACTGGGGTTGGCAGGGCCTGTTGGCATACGGTTGTCAGAGCTGTGTGGTTGTCGTTGATCCAGCAACTGTTCAGGTTATACAAGTGCTTGACCATCAGCGTGGCCAGGTTACCAAGGTGAAATGGGCCCGCGAAAACTACTGCCATGACCTGTGCAGCCCGTACAGTCTGAGACTGGCGTCGGCCGACACAAATGGCAGAATTCTTATATGGGATGTGACACATGCAGTTGTTGGCGCTGAATGTGTTGAGGCCGGTAAACCTGTCGCTGACATGGACTGGGTCAGTATTCAAGCAGCTTCTCATGACCTGCTTGCAGCGTTGCATCCACCGTCGACGCTGGTGTTGTGGAATACTGAAAATGGCAGTCGTCTGTGGAAGAAGACGTATTCTGATACTCTACTAGCATTCTCCTTCGATCCGTTTGATCCGTCACGGTTGTCGTTTCTTGGCCAGGACTGTATCGTGTTTGTTGATGATTTCTCTCTTAGCGGTGCACCGTTGTCTTCCGGCAAAAAGTTTCATATCTCAAGCCCAGGAGCCAACTCGATGTCGCATTCAACAAGCGCTGAACGGTTGGCTGATCGGCGACCTGGTATGTCAGTACCACGGTCAACCATTCGTCGAGTCAGCAGCATTCTTGTAGGTGGAGATGGTCCGCGGAAGGGCGTTGATGATGACGGGGCCGGAGGATCAAGTGCTGTGAGAGAATGTCTCCAGCTGGTGTACCATCGTGCCTGTCGTCAGCACCTTATTCTCGTCTATCCTCGTGAAATACTTGTCATTGATTTGGACATTGGTCAGACGGTCTGCGTCGTTCTAGCTGAGAGAACTGGGTCTCTGTTTTCTCACATTGTTCCACTGAGAGAGTGTGATGCTTTGCTGTGTGTTCATGAGAGCGGTGGCATGTCACTTAGAGTCCGTCGCCGTTCTGATGTGGCTCGAGCTAATGGGATGCTATCACCAGCATCTGAATCTGATGATGCCGGTATTGACGTCGTCTATGAGAATCGCTGCCACTCAGAATCGCTGCGGATCACAAAACACAACCGTGTGTTTGGTGCTGCAGTTTGCCCAGTCACCGAAAGACGAGCTGCTTTGTTGACCAGCGACGGCCGCATTCTGTTCTGGGAGGTAAATTTCACCAATGGACTTTCCCACAAACTCCCGGCCTCTCCATCTGATCTGCCAAAGTCAATGCTATCGTCGTCAAACCATGGACTGAATCTGGATACGGCACCCCAGTCTCCAGTTTTGACGCTGACCGATCTTGTTAGTATGGTTGATGATGATCGGCAAGGTAAAGTGGAACGTCCAGGCACTGCCATTCGACTGATGCTCACGGGACTCTTAACTGGTCTTCTGCCAGCTCCAGCCATTCTTCGAATGTGTCCTCCGTTGACCACAAAGAATTTTTCCGTGTATCGACCACTTCTCTCAGTTGGCGGTACAGGAGGTGGATCAGCTGGAGTAATACAAGTTTATGATCTGTCGAGCGGACAGCTCTGGCGTGAGTTTGCCATTCATACTTGCTCAGTTCGCGGCATTGAGTGGGTGAGTCGCCGCGGGTTTCTGTCGTTTGCATATCCCACAACTGGAGGAATCAACAACGGTTTAGTGCGCAACGAAATCATGTTGACCGACATTGATACGGGACGCTCAGTGCCACTGCGTGCCAACGTGGATGACGAGTCTCCCATAGAAGCTTTAAGAGCCTCGTACTTGAAGCAGTACTTCATCATTCTGTTTCGTGACCGCCCGTTTGAACTGTGGGATTTGCGAACGTTGTCTCTCCTGCGGCGAATGCCTAAGAACTTTCCTCACGTAACTGCTCTCGAGTGGTCGCCGTCGCATGGTTCCAGCTCAAAGTCAGCAAAGAAAAAGGCGTCGACACCTGAAACAAACGGAAACGATCCGACTGTAGCAAAGTCGTCATCCATGCTGGACTTAGCGACAACTCCTTCCAGTTGTGCAACGCCATCCAGTGAGTTCGGAGAAGAACGATCTGCGTCTGTGCCAACAATCACGTCTGTGCGTGAACATTTTGTCTTTACTGACGTGAATGGTCTTCTCTATCATTTCATTGTTGAAGGCAACTTGGTCCGCGATGGCTCGAAGATTCCTCCCGATGGTGGAATGGGCAGCATTACCAGTGTAGCGTGGAAGGCTGAGACTCTAGTTCTTAGCGATGTTGACGGAAATCTCAACATCTGGGATCTACGTGCGAAGATGTCACGCGCCATCAACACGTCGCGTGGCTGGATCCGCAAAATCCGGTTTGCTCCGGGACGCGGCAACATGAAGCTGGCGGTACTGTACAATGATGGTGTAGGAATTGACGTCTGGGACGCCAAGGATGTGGAACGGGTGGCGTCAGTACGCAGTCCAAAGGACCTCGCCAAGGTGGTTGACGTTGAGTGGGCGGCTTCTGATCGGCCGGTGCTGGCGTGTGCCGATGGTTGTGTTCGGGTGATGGATATTGCCTGCTCGGTCAACTTTTCACCACTTGATGACTACCAGCCGCCGGAGCCGATATTCTGTCCACATGCTCTGTCCGGCCACTCGGGCATGGTGCTACGATGTCTGCTGCAGCATCAGCCGTGGCGTGAGCGCTATCGGCTCGACTGTCACGTCGACGACGCTGATTCTCCTGACGAGCCGGCTGCTTCCTCGGCGTTTGCTGGACAGATGGAGCTACTGTACGACGATCTGCGTCTCTACCTGGAGGCGTGTCCGTTCGGCACTGCCGAGCGGTGCCTCATCACGGCACAGCTGTTTGGCGACGAGTCGGAGCTGTTGTTCTGGACCGTGGCGTTGCACTACATCCGTGCCGCCAAGTCTGGGACGGCGATCCCTCGCAGTACGAGCACAATGACAACCAAGAGCACCACCAGCGGTGTCGATGCTGGACTTTTCCTGCCGATCGCAACCCCGGTCCGTGAGTCCTTCGACCTGCTTGTCTTCGACGAGTCAGCCGGAGGATCGTCGGAGGAGGCGGCTGCGTGGCGTGCGCTAGCGGACCGGCCGCTGGGAGCATGTCATGACGTGGTACAAGACAACCACACGTTCGCAGACTATGAGCGGCGTCGGGCGGCCCTTCACGACGCTCGGCGTGCCCCGGGTGAACCCACACGGCGCTGTGCTGACGATCTCATCCTGCTGGGTGACGCTGACCGTGCTGTACAGCTGCTGCTCGAGACTGACCCGGTCGACTCGGACAAGTTCTACATCGACTCGCTACGAGCCTGTCTGGTCGCCAGCATTCGATCGTCCGGTGCGTCTCAGAGCACCATCAAACTGGTGGCGACCAACCTGATCGCTAGCGGACGTCTGTCTGAGGGTGTCCAGCTGCTGTGTCTGATTGAGAAGGGCGCTGACGCATGCCGCTACCTTCAGACGTATGGGCGTTGGCGGGACGCGGCGCGTCTGGCTAAGACAACCCTGCCTGAGGCGGAGTGTGTGGATGTGATGAGACGCTGGGCGGAGCACCTCGCCTCGCCGGCCGTCGACCGACGTGACGCCGCCGCTATCGTCCTGCTGTCACTGGGTCGGTTCATTGGTGTGGTCGATCTACTGCTGGGCGTCAGACACTTCACTCGGGCGGCACTGTTCGTCGACGCGTGCCGTGAGTTCGGACTGCTAGTCCAGTGCGACACCGCTGCCGCCGTCTTCACAGGCTACGCACGCTACCTCAACAGTCTCGGCTTGACGACCGCCGCCGCGTTCTACGACAGAAAGGCTACCGAGGATGAAATCTCGATCACGGAGTCGTCGTAAACAGCACCCACAGCTAACTGAACACACTTCTGCACGGGCTTCAGTTACTGGGCTTTTTCACTTAGCGCTCGGTCCGGCTTGTTATTTTTTGGCCTCACCCACCCCATTCTCTTACTGAAATTTTATGCCCTTCTTTCCTAGGTTTTGTACCACATGGCTGCTGAATTATCATTACGGAATTTTTCAAAATCCAGCATTCCATAGCTGATATTGTCTTTATGGAACGAACTGTTGAACTAATACAATACAATGCGAAAACAATTTGACTGCGGTTCTGTCTAATTAGAACGTTGCACGCTTGTAGCACTAAGTTGGGTATTTGAAGATTTTCATCCATCCCTTGCACGAGCCTTTGGTCAATTTTTCCAGGCCCTTTTGGCCTCGTTTTCGCGTTTTGGCTGAGACATTTTGTGTGCCCTGCTGGCGGGTCGCCCGTCCTGTGCACACGTCAGAGACTGATGTCAATTTACAGTCGGCCGCACAGTGGTTATAAACGAGGCTGTGAATTTTTGCGATTGGACCCTATTTGTTGAATTTGAATGTTCGGATTTTGAACTTGTGGGTCTAGTTTTACGTAGATTGACAGTATAACTAATTGTTAAATCATGCGTTCACATTGTTTATTAATGTCGTAAAGGTGTTAGTTTAGTCACTGTGTAGTTGTTTATATGCTGTATGACAATGAGTTATGACACCCGGTTTTAGTTTAGCCATCCCACTTTCCGCTTTCTAAAATTTTGGGAATTGTTCTGGCAGATTTTTACACACCAGATGTCCTTCCGGTCTGTAAGTCAACAGCATCTAACAACTGCAGAATGAAAGAATAACGAGAAACTTTCGAGCTGCAAGTGTGTTTAATAAACTCAGTGAAGCTCTGCGGGGACTCCAGGTTTTTTGGGGGTGCATAACAGCTGAGTATAATGTTGGTTTATCTTGCATTTAATTCTGATTTGTCCCATTAGTCCATAATTCTGGCTTAACGTCCCCAGTGGGGGTATATTGGAATTATTATTCAAAGGCAGTGGTGTAACAAATAATGAAGTCATAATTGACATTGCAATTATAATAAACAAGACTGTCAGGTCTTGCTGAAGATTAAGTACTGTCCGCGGGTAGCTGCACACGAAAATGCACAAAACCCATGTGACTTTGACTTTTGGTGTATGACGTTGTATTCAGTAGGCTTCTAGTGATTGTCAAGGTACATAATCGACCTTGATCGTGCAAAGTTTCATCAAGCTATGTGCAATGTTTTATGACTCTGTGGCAGTGTAAGTAAGCAAAGTGAGTAAAATCGGAATTTATATAGCGTGTATCATTAAATTAATCTCTAATGCTGAAAACAATACTGCTGTTGCTTTCACTGGCAGTAATGACACGTCTGCACATTGTTATATCATGTCTGCACAGCACACGTACATGCACGTGCACACCGTTTTTAGTCCTGTTTTGTCCAAATATTTTGGATGGTCGGTTGCTTTTGTTTATAATCTAGTTTCAGTATAACTTCTCAAGTCTGTCTTGTCACAGTCTTACCAAATCAAATCGTGTCATGCATCAACTCCGTTTACATTCGAATTCCACTTCTTCAATTTGTTGTGTCCTCGTCCGACAGCTGTGCGACGTTTTGACTTAAATATATTGTGAATTTGTTTTTTTGATTTTTTTGGTGGACTTGTATTTTACAACTTGATTTTGATTTGCTGTAGACTTTGGATTTGTTGTGCAGTTACACCATGTTGTACAACAAATCTGAAACAAATTGAAGTATTGTAAGTGGAGTTTAGGCCTTAGGATTACCTGGAGAAGTCCAGTCTCTGACCGGATCATCCAGTTTTGAAGCACGGAATCCATTGCGCAATTTTATTCACATTATTGGATCTCCGCGTTTTTGAATTAAAATTTAAGATTCCAGGATGCATGTTGGCCTTTAAACTAACGCTGTGCACCCAAAGGTCCCACCGTCTTGTTTTTGTGCTTAAACTCGCCCTTGATGTCCTGTAGTGGCGGCAACGAAGTCCATGGCAGACTGTGCTCCTGCACCAGAAAGAATCATTTGAGTCTCTCCTAAGCCAGTTGGCTTCTGGTACAGATAAAACTGTTCTATAACAGTGCGCTTTACTTAGACCATCTTTTAAGGCCCTCAGCCCACACCTTGCACTTCAGATTTGTTGACTGTTTGCCCACGTTGTGTGCTGTATAAATTTACTTACTTATAAGTGCATTTGCTGAAAGTCTTCCTCAGTGTTGTCAATTCATTTCTTCTTTGGTCTTCCTGGCTGTCTGCGTGGATGCTTGTACGCCCGTGATGAGCGATACGTGGAAGACGCATGTGCCTGCAGCCTACTGCCTCTGTTTAATTTTACCAGTCTCCGTCATCAAATGATGCTTGGCCCAATTTGCGTCATATGCTACAGAGTAAACAGAAAACGTGAAAATGTTGTGTCTGTGCAAAATTCGCTGATATTTAATAACGTGCAATATTGTAACAGTAGAAAATTATTTCCAAAGTTTACTGTATAGATATTTGCATTTTGAATGCTCGGGTCACTCTTGTACACTAACGACTCGTCGTTAACTACACTGTGTTTCAAAAAAACGGGCACCCTTTTTCTTTCTTTGATAGGTCAGTCAAGTGGTGACCAATTTACATGAAATTTTTACCAGTTGTAGCTGAAGAAATACTTATTCAAAATG
>Ga0056128_1002499_pt1 | contig 21894 bp, 9 predicted proteins | sample WorMetLIZISLAND2_FD_71113 | JGI IMG/M metagenome (GOLD analysis project Ga0056128, IMG submission 71113) | Marine gutless worms symbiont microbial communities from Max Planck institute for Marine Microbiology, Germany - Olavius geniculatus... ... | reverse complement strand
CGCACCGGAGCCATATCTGTTACGTTTAGGGCAGGTATTGATTCGGTTTTGAGTAAGGGAAAATGATGAAAATAGGGTTAGAGGTAGGGATAGGGTATGGACTAATGTTATGGGTTTGATTTGGTAAGAGTTACATACGTTACTAGACACAGACGCACCTAGACTCACTCGACGCACCAGACGCATTTTACCATCACCCGTTGGAGACAGACAGTTTGCCAAGTACCTGAAAGTTATCTTCATGAAGTTCAGATCATGGCACGCAAGGATGCTACCAAAGCGAGTGGTTTGCCTGTTGATCGCTACAGAAAGGAGATAGGTAACCTGAATTAACCTATTTAATTGTTGTTTGGAGTATCTTTGGTTTCATTCTTATTTTAAGCTGGTTAAACCTGTTTAAATTCAACTGCTGTTTGCAATGTATTATTTTACTTCATTCTGTTGTCAGCACTCAGCATGTCGCCTTCCATCAAGGTGTTCAGGTCTTGACTGGCAGGCATCATGCTGACGCGGAGGACAGATAAGCTTCGTCTTGTTTTTGTCAGCACATTTTGCGCGTTTTTATCAGCTTTGTTCTTGGAGTTCATGCACATCTGCCATGTACAACATTACTCACAAGAGGATCTGTACATTACTGGAAAAGAAGTTAATTGAAATTTGATATATGTAGAGTGATACAGGGCAGTATGGCAAGGTTGTGTGACCTTCAGAGTTAATCAGTTAATTCATTTTCAAGGTCTATTCCTTCACAGTTTGCAGTTGCAGGGTGATTTAGTAAATAACTACTGATTCTGAAACTAGTGCTCAATATCTAAATTTCTTTGGGTCAGATTTTTAGTTCTTGATTTTCAGTGACTTCAGTGGCCAAGTATTGCACAACACTGCAAAACTACCGGTAGTGAAGGAGTTGACCACTTCTAATAGGGGGTTAATGTTATAACGGTAGGGCTTGAAATGGGGTGGTATGGACCAGTATGCCATACAGACACTTTTTTGGCTGCCTGGAAAGCATACTGACACTACTTTTCTGAGAAAAGATGTACCGATATGCTTTGCAAGTTTGCAGCCAGTTTTCTGAGATAATTTGATGTGTTGCTGATGTTTTCATTTGTATCGTTCAATGGCTAAATTAGCACTAGGTTGTTCATTTAGCAGCCATTTTGGTTCCGAAAATGCCTTTGAATTTTGGGTTTATTCTCAGGGAATTAATTAAAATTGTTTCCACCAGGCTAAAATGTACATAATTTGATTTGACTTTGCCCCAGACAATGCTGGGCCAGCTTACAGTGCTCCACCAGGTTTCCAAAATCCCCACCTGCATTTCGAGGGGGGGAGGTCCTACTTTTATGGGAAGGGAGGGGAAGAGGGAGAAGAAAAGGAGGAAAGGTTAATAATAATAATAATAGTAATAAAGCGGATTTATACACGGTGCCTAAAAGCAGAAGTCACCAGGCGCCGCAGCTTCAATCAGTCAAATAAATGTGTCTTTAGTTGCGCTTTGAACTGTTTGTAGTCCTCTACGGCCCGCAGTGCAGCCGGCAAACTTTTCCAAACTCGTGGGCCGGCGACGGCGAATGATCTGTCACTGAGCCGTGTCCTTGTCCTCGGTACAGTACAAGTGACAGAGGCGGTTGAACGTAGTCAGCGAGCAGAAAGGAAGTAAAGGGGAAGAGAGGGGAGAAAGAGAAAGCTACCATACCGGGACTTATTTTTTCCACTTTGAGTTCTGTACAATAGTTATTTATAATAGTTTGCTTTTGCTTTTGCTAGTGTACCAGATGATAAATAGTATTGTGTGCTGTTACAGGCAAACATGACATTAAGAAAGACAAAAAGGCTTATTCGAAAGAACTGAGGGAGCGAAAGGATGCAAGAAGTTCTGCAATGACACTGAAGGTATTCATTATTGAATGAGCTTAAGATGTTGTCACACATCTTTTAGTGAAAGCATTTTTGGAGATAAACAAAATAAAGAGTTGCAGTAGTGAGTTAAATTTTTTGTCGTTTGAGCTATGTTATTGTATAATTGTGTGTTTTTTCTGAAGATGTTTTTAACACAATATGAGAAAATTACATTGCATTGTTTTACAAATTCGTTGATCCAAAATGTGTGCTTTGTATTTTTACAATGTCGTTTTTGCAGGTTTGATGCGATTTAAATTAAGTGATTTAAATCATTGATTTAAATTAATTTAAATCATTATTTAAATCAACAATACAAATAACAATTTAAAGCACTGAATATAAAACTACGAATTTTTGTGTAAATGTGATAGCTGTTTTCAGTTTACAATCTATTATTGGTATTTAATGCACTGTAGTGCTTGCTAACTTAATTTATTTTCTTGACTATGTTAATATTTGGTTATATCTGAGCTGGTAAGTTATATATATATATCGACTATTTGCCTTGAAAAGTCTGACAAATTGCAGCCCCATAAATATTCACAAACATTAAAATGCATCATCTCCAGGTTAAAGTTGTAAATAGTTTGTCACGGTCGGTCTATGCCCTCAGTGTCATATAGATAGCATTTGTAATTAAGATAAGTTATTTTGAGCGTTTTGAGTTAATTTTGCTGTGCAGTCATTTTAATTTGTGCACCCGTTTGTTATTATAACACGGCAGGTTTATTGTGTTGCCATCTGTGTTGTTTGTCACATTCCCTGTGTATCTAGGCCTTATTTGTCTCTATGGGTGTTATCATCTGTTACGTGTTGCCACCTATAGTGTAGGTAGGCTGTGACAGTAGCAACTGACAGCACCAGATGAGACTAGTAAGCTTGTACCCATGACACATTATGACGTCAGTGTTACATCACAACTAGCAAAGAATATTTAATCAACTGCCATATTTTGTTAAAATATGTTGCATTAGTATTTCTTCAGCTACAACAGGTAAAAATTTCGTGTAAATTCATCATCATTTGAGTGCATTATAAAAGAATTATGAAATTATTTGAATTATGAAACACAGTGTAGAATCGGCCCAATCCATTTCCTGGCCAGACTGCATAAAAAGCTACCAAACCAGGTTTTTTGTTTTGTATTGTTATTTATACTTAAATAGAGGTGTATCTAAAACTAAACATAATTTAAAGAAGAACATTAGCAGAAAATTGTTTCCGAAGACAGGTTTTTTGCATATTTATCTATTCTAATTGTAGCTATTTTTCACAAGCTAGTGATTTACAAGATATCTGGACAAAAGCTTTAAGCTTACTTTTTGGCTCACCCTTAATGTGAAATTTGTATTTGACTTTATGGTTATATTATCGTGACTTTGTCAATGCCAGAATTTGCTGTTCTGTGAAGGATATTCTGCTGGTGCTGGGCGCTGGTCTTACACTTGTCGTTTCAATCTACATACTATTCTATGTCTACTTGCTGCCTTCTTCCAGTGATTGATCTCAGCATTGTGTATGCTCTTGTACTGCTGTGATTAGCAGACTGTTTAATGCTGGCGAACAAGATGCCAGTTTTATCCAGCACGTAAGCTAAATGAACCAAAAACTGTAACAGAACCAAGATGTGGGTGATGAAACAAGTGCCTTGATGTAGAGCATTAGTGGATGGAGTAATAGCAGAGTTGGCGGCTTGAGATCGAAATAGCTAAAAGGGGAAACTGAGCCAAGCAGGAGTTGAGTCAGAAGTATATTGTAGTAGATGGTGCCATACTGGTGTGGATCAGCCAGGATTAAGGAGTTTATTAATAGGGTGTCAGGACAGGATTGTCTTCATTGTGTTCTGATCTGCATTGTTAGCTATGATGTTATGATGAGTCAAAAATATATTGTTTGTCTGCAGCATATGTCTGCTTAACATTTGTAACTAGGTATAACTTGCATGTGATTCATTTGTATGACATTTGTTCACCATTGCTGTGTTGTTACTAGAGATGCACCAATTGTTGGCTGATCGTTGGTTTCAGCTAATTCGCAGATAACCAATGTCTGCAGATTGTCATTTGGCATTTATTGATTAACTGCTGATGCACATTATCGGCTAATTTTGTACTGTTTTTCCTTGTATTTTTTACAGTGACCTTTATCAAAAACTTTCTAGCCAGAAATTGGAGTTTTGGGGGTTTCATACAAGGCATGAGGACTGAATACATTAAGGCCAAAGGCTGAGAGTCGAGATGGATTTTGGGGGAAGTGTTAGTGAGCCCAATTTCTGCCAATTAGAGGGTTTGGGATAGCACTGTAAGCTCCCCCAGCAGGGTCTGGGACAGAGTCCCTGCCACACAGGCCCATCGAGTGCAACAGCGGGGCCCGGGGAAACATTTTTATGGGGCCCCCAAACATTTTCATGGGTTCCCCTGGGGAGAAAATTTTTAAATTATTCTTTTCAAAATAGTACATTCTGGCATAGCTCCTACCCCTTTCCTACCCCTTACTTTATATTTCTGGCCAACGGTGGGGCCCTTTTAAACGTTGCAGGTTAGCTTACCCCCACTCTCTTGATGGGCCTGCTGCCACAAATGTATATTTGGGCATGAAAGAACCCTAAAAGTGCAAGCAGCAGGCATAAATTTTGTTAATTTTACAGTCACAGATTTGCATTTTCAGCTGCCTAACAGATTTGGATAACTGAAGTTGGGGAGGGGTGGTCACCCTTCACAACTTTCTGACTGAATGCAATAAATAGAAAACTCAGTCAACAAATTTCTGCTCTCCTTCATTTTGTAGTAAATGTGAGTAATTTTACCATGCTTTATGGTGGGTGCATTTTATGATTTTATGCTACCACTGGCAGTCGGCGTTGATTGGCCAAGCAATAATCCGCCTATCAGCACATCTGTAGTTATTACTTGTAGCAAGTGCAGCACCGATGACATCTTTTCATTCCAGTGTGCATTTTCCAATGCGTATTTTACACAATACATTAGTAGGCTGATACCAGCTCTTGTGACATGCAGTATGAGATTTTTACCATGTGGAAATTTGTTCAGTTGCATTTGCGTATTTTGTGTTCGTGTTCTGGCCATTTGTGCAATGTTGTGTTTGTTTTATTTTTGTTAATTGTGTACCAATAATTGTAGATAGTGAAGTGCAGTGAGTGCAGTCAGTGATGATTGAAACTTCGATGTGTAGATGGCGTAAGTCCATATCAGTTATACGTTATTTGTCACTGTGTGATATGTTGAAATTACTTATGCAAATGATAATTAATTGTATGTTGGTATTATTATTTCATTCTGCTTTTTTTCTTCTTTTTTCGGAGTATGGTAACACCTTGATGACTCCTGACCAGATTGATAATGTATTCATGACAGATGTGATGCTGAGCTCTCAGTATCAATGGCGGATCCAGAAGTTTGCAATAGAGGAGGGGGCAAAGGATAGGGGGTAGAGTATGGGGAGGCCCTCCCCAGAAAATTTTTCAAAATTTTGTGCAAAAATAATGTAATTTTGTGCAAAATTTTCACTTTGTTATAAGGTGCATCTAGTGAACAAGGGAGGGATGTCCACTGTTCCCCCTCTGAATTCGCTTCTGCCCAGTATGACAGTGATTAATGTGGCCTTGAAGTAAATATATGTTTCACACTTCATTTTCTCATGTTTATATTCTTAGTATTTACACTGTTAAATATTTTAGGAGTGATACCATAAGTCGCTCCAAATCAGGTGTTGCAGTTTTTATCAGTGACAAATTGATGACCAGTTTACCACCATAAAATAGGTCATTTACAAGTTACAGCACATTTTAGGCGTAACTTGTGTGGCTTGGCAGTGTAACGTTAACGTGCCGAACTTGTAACCCTGAGGTTGCAGGTTTGACTCCAAACCGTGGCACTACCTTGGGCAAGTTGTTCATACACGTGCCTATGTTCACTAAGGTGAGCAGTACAAATTGGTACCGGTTTCACTGCCGAGAAGGTTACGGCAGTATGCGGATGTCTGGCCCTCCTCCCATATACAGTATAAGGCAGGGACGCGTTCACCTGTATCGGGTGGCAGATAATACTGATACTGATACGGCACACTGATACACTGCCGGCTTGGGACCATTGGAAACTGAGATGAGCACCGCTCGCATCGGCCACAGAGCTTTGAGAGGGCCCCCCATCGGCGATTTAACCTTTTTAACCTAGGCAGATAAATAATAGTTAAATATTAAACTGTATTATTGTCATTGAATTTTCTAACTAGATCAGTAGATACTGAGTAGAACTTGACTAAGTGCAAATTATGTCAAATATTCGAGTAACTGATTATTCGAATTCGATTAACAGTTTTGCCCAGCCTTTTTTCGCTCCTTGATATTTACATTTGAAGCTATCTATGTTTTATGTGTGATTGTTGTTTATTTTTCGTTTTTGAATTATCAATTTTCTGAAAACTGGTTAGGAATTACATATATTTTTTACCTTTATAGCGTGAATGCGTCAGTTGTTTTAGTTTTAATTAGCGACAATCGCATGACCGAAAAATGCTATATTTGAGGTCTCGATTGTTATTCTCTTCACTACTACGTGCGTGTAAAGTGCGGACTTGCGGACCGACCAACGTGTAAACTGCGGACCAAAACCTGTGGACCGCCAGTGCGGACCCGTGGGTAAACTGCGGACTACTAATATGCGGACCCCGCGCAATCGAACGCCAAATGAAAGAGGTGTTTTAGACATAATTTAATAGAAGTGTATATTCGCACTTACGTAAGTGCGAATAGGTCACATGTTATCAGCACTTACAAATAAAAAACAGACTTAATGCCTGTAAGGGTCAGCAACGGTATCTCGGCCTTTATGGATAGCTTCTTGTCACTTTCCTATAGACCTAAAGCGGCCAAGGGTTAACAACCTGTCCTCGGATCATTGCGTTCTAAATTACTTTTCTGCACACTAATTCGTCTAATTAGTTGATATCTAAAAAAAAATTTGCGGGTTTTTGCTTAATTTTTGCTCACGAGCGATTTAAAGTGACCCAGTGTTACCGATGGCTGTAATGGTACAGTCAAAAATGTTGGGGATACTTTTTTGAGACACAGTGTAGTTTGTCTACTGACAAGTCCGACCAGTTAATTTATTCTGTTTTTGTTTTTTGTCATTAGTTGCATAATTGGTTACTGTATCTTTGAGTATTTTGTCACTGCAGACAGATTGAGCTTCTTGGCAAACGCTGATGGCTGATGAATCTGCAAGAACGTTTTCATCAGTTTCAGAGGAAATAGAATACTGGAAGTCATTGTACAAGCAGTACAAAGAAAGGTAAATGCTTAATGCACATTATTGTTGTAGTTAGCAATATAGCATTACTTCTAGTTTTCACTGATCTTCAACATTCATTGAATGCGTAATATCTCTTTGGTGATGTTAGATGTGGGCAGGTTACAATTTTTACTACAGTTGTGCAGTTACATGCACACATCTGTGGTCAATATAAAGCTGTTAGGGCTTGTTGATTTGGTTGACGTCTTGTACATTGTTATTGACTTTAATTGTTCACTGTTATATTAAGTTCTCTGAACTATTAAGCTTGGTGAATATGTCACAAGTGTCTGTGTCGTTGTACAGCGCGGAATGTGCAAAAGCTGATCTTGAGGAATTCCAAGCAAGTAGTCGGGAGTTGGAAGCTGAGCTGGAAACTCAGCTAGAAGTTGCTGAGACAAAGAACAAGGAACTTGTCGCTGCAAACTCACGGCTAGCAATGGACGTCGATGCTTTGAGGGTCGGTGTTTGATCGCTGTATTTAACACTGCATTTGCTTCTTACAGTCAGTCAGTAAGTAAGTAAGTACAGGCAATTTTTATAGCATGTTAACTGTAATAACCTCGATGTGCTAGTAGAATGAAAAGTACTAATGTTTTAAAGAAAAAAGTGATGTTTAAAAGTAGGAGGAGACTATGTGCTGCATTTAAGAATGTCAGCATTTGCTCGACGCTAATACCGCTCCAGTGCATCTTTTTAGGAGGATCAAATGCCACCGTGTTGTCATTCGTTTTGCTCCATATGCTAAACACTGAGGCACAGCAGACAGAGAGGTATTGGGCTAGCACAAACAAACAGATTGCTAATGCTGATTAGTGATTACGGAACATAACATTGGCGTTTCACTTGGCTGACAGTTCGAGCAGTATCATTATTGGCTATCACAGCCAATGAATACATTACCCAATAGCTTATTAATAGTACCCAATCCTGGAGAGTATCACCCCATTTCCAGTAATTCAGCACTGGTGTTATTGTCCCTTATTTTTGTCTCAAGACTCAAGTGATAAGCTGAGTCTTCTTTATACCGGCATATATGTTCTTGCTGCTTTGTGTTACTTTAATTTGGCATAGAGTTGAACTATTCTGCTTAAATGCCTTTGTGCTAAATGATCAAACAGTGATAGATTTCATTGTAGAAATGATAAACTGTAGCGTAGCAGTTGATTAAATTACAAGTCTTATTCACTAATTTGTTGACTTTTTGGCAATCATTGCTAACTTTCTCAAAATGATATATGTTTGCTGCTGGCTGTTACTGTTTGTCTCTTGTTTTGTCTCAGGAGATTATTTCCTAGTTTAATTATGATCTCTGATAATTTGCACCCTGCTAGGAAAATTGCAAACCACAGTTCTAGGAGAACTGCTGTAGCACAAGAGCTCGCACAGTGAAATAGAAAGATAAATAATACAGTTTAAAGGTCCATGGCCACGGTCCAACTCACTTGCGCAATTTATGTAGCTCTTAATTAGACATTTCACCTTGCATATTGATGTAAGCTTTATAAATATTCGCAATTAATGCCTGATTGTGACGAAAATATGGCCTTCTGTTACGTTATGCCAAAAAAAGATCAAGGCACACCCACATCTGGTGACGTCATCAGTGCAACCCATAAACGTCATGAATATTAATGGCCTAGCCAGTGACGTCATTAGATAAGGCTAAGCCATTAACAGTCATGATGTTGATGGGCCGCGCCGATGACGTTACCACATGTGCCCCCTAGCCAATATGGTGTTGCATTTTTCAGATCATGTCAGTAAATCATCAACTATAAATGTAAGTTTCTCCGTGTTGACAAAACGCTGGGCGCTAATATTACTGTGAAAATTATTAGAACATTATGCAATTTTAGGAAAATGGATAAAAAATATGTGTTAATTTTGGTGTCCGTGGACCTTTAAGTATATGCATTGTACAAAATCAGCATCAGTAAAGGAATGTTTCTGGCAGTTTACTGAGTGATTGCGGCTGTCTTGTGCAGGACAAGCTGGAGAAGCAGCACGCATCAAATCATAGAACTGTGTCTGAACTGGAGACGAAGTTAGCACAAGCCGAAGCATTTAACGAAGCAATGCAGAAATATGTGCGAGAAATTGAGCAGGCAAACGATGACCTGGAACGCGCTAAGAGGTAATGCGAGTCGCTAGTGTGCTGCCAATGTTGCTTTTAGTTTTTGTGTGACTGGCAAATTTTATCTGGAGTTAGTCTAAAAGTGACATTTTTAAGAATTGTTGGTGCTGAAATTTTACATACCATGTTACCATTACTACTCACATGCAACCAGTGGCAACAATGCTTCAGACCAAAATTTATTCTCTATAATTGTAGTTGCATACCTAGTTCCCTCTTGCTGCAGCTTATACATATTGTTACATTTACTTTGCAGTAATTTTTAATTGGTGCTTCTGTCAGCATAAAGGACACCTGGTAAACCAAAAAAAATCTTGCTTGTGTAATTTCCATAGTTTTTTTCGGGGGATATATATACATATATATACATATATATATATACAGTCAGTGTAGATTAACTTATAAATCTGAGCTGGTTAAAGAAAATTTTAAGAAGTTGCATTGTCAGTAATTGTTAACTGGCCAGTTTTTCATACTTTTCTTTGCCACGTGAGATCTTGTCAACCATAGGCTTTCAAGCTGGATTGTTACTACATATATTGCTCCTGATTGTAGCGTTGTTCTTGTTTGTCATGACATTAAACTGGGGTTATGGTTTGTGCTTTTTATCTTTACTGTCTATGTTTTCACTGCCATTGTAGATATGTGCATATGCAGCAGCTTGCTTGAATTTGATCACATCTTGTGTTTTATTGCAGGGCGGCAGTTGTTAGCTTGGAAGACTTTGAACTGAGGTTAAATCAGGTCTGTTCAAGCAGTCAGTTCTCTGTAGCCTTTTACCTTCATTTTTGTGCTTAGCTGTTTTGTTTTTAAAATAATTTCATTCGTCATTTTGTATGACTTGCGATACTGCTGTAGCACTGCATGTGCATATGTGTAGTGGGGCTATAGTATATATACGAAAATCATGAGTTCATGGAAACTTCTGTGAATTTCATCATTTGCGATAAATTTTAGCATTTGCCATGATTGTTATCACTTTTGCACTTTTGTGTCGAGAACTGTAAATTAATGATGTTAAACATTGCAAGAAGAAGAAGAAGAAGAAGAAGATTCCGCATAGACCTAGGTCCGTTGCGTGGGAGCTCATCCCCTTTACAGCGCTTTGAGCCGCCGAGAGCAAAACTGGCGCGATGGTTTTACCTGCCCGCAGGCAGTCACCCACCGCAGTACTAAGCCCAATTAAGCTAGCATACAGCCCAGGTCGGCCGAATGGCCGGCTCAAGTTAACAGCCAGCGCCTTTAACCGACTGTGTCAGTATACTAGCAGTCCTGGCCACAGGGGCTACTGTTGCGCAGAACTCACCGTTTCTTCCCTAGCGATGGCCGTGACCACTGCTAGTACTCATTTTACCATCCCACAGAGGGTAGAAGGCTGAGTCGACCTAGCTGGCAGGCTTCGCACCGAAATGGTTTACCTGCCCGCAGGCAGTCACCCATCGCGGTGCTAACCGGGCCCGGCGTAGAGTAACTTCGTTTTGTCCGAAACAAATGCACTACTAACTATGCCACACCACCAACTATTGCAAGCTGACCTGATAATGGCTGTTTTAGTTATTTATTTATTCTATTTCATTCAGTGTGAATGAGAATGACCTCATTAGATGATTTAATCAACACAACAGATGCTGTAAGCTGATGTTCATTCAGTTTTATCATTTACATCAATTTATGTGGCTTATGCTATTACTAAAACTGTTAATCTGTTTCTAAGAATGACAGTTGTTGATCAGTGAGAAACTGAACAAGTGATCATTTTTTATGGAGTGAAAAATTGTTCGTCGTTGAGACTTTTCTGAACGCAAAATGGCAATGAATAGTGCTGTGGATTTTGCAGTTTTTTCCTAAAATTTTGCCACAATTTTTTTTACTGTGATTTTCACATGATAGGCCCATTTGCATACTGAGTGGCTATTGTAGGCAATTGAACGGAATGCATTTCTGGAGAGTGAGTTGGATGAAAAGGAGAACCTTGTAGTTTGTGTCCAGCGACTGAAAGATGAAGCCAGAGGTTGGTTAATATTTTCCGAATACTACACTTTGTCTGTTTTTATGTCTTGGTAGTGTAATAATTTGCGCATTGGACTCTGTGCCAGTTGTTTACACAGACGTACTGTATCTCTATCACCAAGCAATATAATTTGGTACTGGTGTAAATGTGGGAAGGCAGCAGCAATATATAGGAGAGGTCTGGCTTACCGCCCGTATAACTGAGTTGTGTTTGCAGCTTACTGCCGATGGAGGAACACGTTACCAGAGATGGGCAATCAAGAGAAAAAGACCAGAACTATGACATATGAAATGATATGCCTTGCAAATTGCTCATTTACACTTGTACTTGCTTTTTTGGCTTCCTTCAAGCGGTGCATAGATACTCCGGATGAAAAACACCGGTCACTCAGCTAGGTAAAATGTGCATTACAGTATATGTCTGTTGATCTTAGTCGTTGGTGATACTAGCATTTTGCATCACTCTGGCCTGCGGTGGCTTCAAGAAAGTTTTATTAGGCTCATGGCTCAAAAAGCTTGTGCAGCACTGGTCTACAAAGAACAACTGCGTGGACTATTCCATGCACGATTATTTCTGTGCTTTTTGTGCAGATCTGAAGCAGGAATTGGCTGTCCAACATCAGAAACATGACAGTGTTGTCCCAAATGAGCCAGGTAATTAATACAGTAATCGATTTCGTATTGGATACGTAGTAGTAGAAACTAGGGATTTGACCTAATGTTAAGTAACTCGGTGTACTGAAAATGAAAAGGTTTGCTGTTGTAGAACACAAGGTGGCAGTCTTGTTTCTAGTGTCAGTGCATTGCTTGCAGCCAACATTACACATCGGACATTCTCTGGATTAATTTATACTAGTGTGGTTGACTGCCTGTGGACCCAGGCAAACTAGCTCGGTATGTAACCAGCCAGTCTCAGGTTGACTCCATAGCAGTGGCGGCTTAGTCAACAAATTTCGTTGGGTTACGTCAATGAACGCAATTCAGTGATGGTCAAAGAAGTTAATATACGTACAGCTGGGTTAGTACTGAAATGGGTGACCTAGTTATTTGATCAAGCCAGCCAGACCAACTGAGCCTGGTCAAAAAGTGGTCATCCCTTTGTGGGTAGGCAAAATGTATTCTGACAATTTTTACGGCCACGCTAGTGAAACTCACCAGTAGGCCCTATTATCAGGACTGCTGACATACTGACAGTTGAAGGTGCTGCCATCTGGTCAACTTGGGCTGTATGCTAGTAGCCCCATTGGTTTAGTCCTCACCAGCTCAAAGCGCTGTGAAGGGGATGAGCGTTGAGCACCTGTGCAACAGACTTGAGTATTTATACATGGTATTCTTTGGGTCAGATTAGCTTATTACTCTCTGTTGTATATTAAAAAGAGTTTTATCTCTCTGGCTGGGTAGCATTTGCTGGACGAGATACTATGGTTTCTGTTCAGGCAAACCAGTAGCCATTGCCATTTGGCTTGGTACCTGTGTTGGCAGCCATCTGGGACTGTTCAGCAATCAGCATTCATTAGATGAATCAGGTGAACTGTGGCAATGGCTGTGCTGTGCACTCTTGTAAACATCGTCACATCTACCACTGTTTGCTAACTGTTGTGCGTTCGTGCTGAATAGGAAGTCCATCTTCAAAGTTGGAACTATCAAAAGACGTATCGGCGAAGGTCGAGTTGGCTAATGCCAGTAAATCCAGTGAACCACTGCAGCCTTTGTTGGCTACTCCTGCTCGTGTGACTGCTATGCATGGTCAGTGACTGGCTTTATAAACTATTACAAACTGGCATGATTATAACTTTTATACTGGTTGAGGCCCGGAAATATTGAAATATGACATTCTGGTAAATGCACAGAAGTGACAGTCGCTAAGAAGGTGATTGCTTATGCCAAGATATGCAAAGATGTGCAAATCTTCACGTGACGTTTACATGTATTAATTCTGTAAGTTTTTACTGCTTTGTTTTTGTACGTTTTTGTTGTACTTTTTACACGAGAAAGCAGCTACTGCTTTCAGCACGTCTTAGCCATCGCAATTCCGTCCGTTCGTCTGTCACACGGGTGGATCAGTCAAAAACGATGCAAGCTAGGATTACCAAATTTTTACCCGGAAGACTCTAGTTTATAAATTCGAAGGGGTCATCCAGATCGAGGGCACTAAATGAAAGGGGGGGTGGGGAAAAATTTGCGATTTTTGGCCAAGTCGCTGTATCTCAATAACGGTGCGAGATGAGGCCTAGGTTACTATTAATCACTAATAGGAAGTCATACACTGGTTCTCGATTGCCACTGAATTCAGTGACCTTGGATGACCTTGAACGCTAAAATAGGGGGTTTATGGATTTTTTGCCGATTTTGGCCTGTGAGTCACTTTTCAAGAGCAAATTGTGCTGAAACCAATTGAGATAGATATGGAGAAGCTGCATATGAAATCTTCAGCATTGAACGTAGATTTCGACCATCCAAGTCTCGATTTTTTAGGTTCAAGGAAACCTGCACACGAGGGCATCAAAGAGCGGTACCCCCATAAAAGTCGTTATTTTACCGTTGTTGGCCAGTCTTTCGTGGAAACAGCTGTGAGATAGACTGACAGTTTGCGAACAGGAACTGCTCTAGGTTTTCCCATGTCTCGTGAGCCTTAGCTCAAATTTTTTGTTGAATCAACTAATTGGAAAATGTCCAGAATTTTGACAGTTTTTGGAAAAGCAATCTTGTACAGAGGGATACCTGATATGTCTGAGACTTTGTGCTTGAGTTCTTGTTAATGTAAAATGTGATGGCTTGATGTTGTCTTTTCTGCTTAATTGGTTTTTTGTGTGTTTATGTTTTGCAGACTTTCAGACTCCTTTGACTCCATTTACGCCAAATGCACGCATTTCTGCACTGAATATTGTCGGAGATCTGCTTCATAAGCTTGGAGTGAGTTTTCTATTAGTACTGTTCAATTAGGTTCAGATTAGTGTACAGTTGCATTATTAGATTTATAAGTGGAGCTGTTTAATTAAGCCATCATTGAATCAGTAGCAGTTAAAATATTATGTGTTGTTAAACAGTTTCACACAGGGATGGAAATTACTTTGCAGCAGCTTTTTGCAGTTTATCTGAGAATGTAACAGTGATAAAAACTGTTGAATGAAATGAAATAAAAATCGGGTCCATACTATTAGACAAAGTTATTCATAAGAACAGAAGTGGCGCAAATGTATATCGGTTTTGGCATTTAATTATTTGCATCATTATATATACGTTTGCGATTTTTTGGAATGATTTTAGTTTGGGTTTATTGCATCATAAGTATTGTTTTTTTTGTATTGTGTGAATGCCTTTATGCAGACACTGGAGTCAAAGTTGGCAAACTGTCGGACTATCGATTATAGTCAGGTTGCAAGCCCCACGCAGTCAACTCCAAAGTGAGCATTACTTGTAACATTGCTATGTTTAATTTTTATCAGACTGTAGAATAATTTGTGGAAACATTTTCTATTGATCCACCACTAGAGTGACATAGCGTGTTTACTTATTTGTTCTGTTATTTTACTGCAAGTGTTCGTTGATGAATGGTATTTTTCAGTTGGCCCGATGTGCTGCATTTTTCGACATGCAACGGCCCACCCACGTGGGACAGCAGTAAAGCTTGATTGGATACAGGTCTATTTGGCTTGGCAAATTTTCTTCTTCTGCTGCATTTTTGAGCCTGTGCTAAACTCCTTTGTTAAACTAAGTGCATGCATGGTGTGTGATTGATTGCTTAATGCTTTTAAGTCCTAAGTCAGCTTTTAAGATGAATATATGTCTGCATGCTAAGTAAACTTTTTTTTATTATTGTCATATTTGTGCATGCCTTGTTTCTGTTGCTTTTATAGAATTGGTTGTTGTGTGTTTAACAATTATAGTGTGTCTCGGAAACAAGACCCCTGTTTTTCGCTTATTAGTTATTAAATTACGATAAATGGTGATTGATTTTGGCTTACAAGATAAGGGACATTTAGCTGTTAAATTAGTGTGTAATTTTCCAACGTCATTTGCAACATGCAATTGCATCGTTCTCGTTATTTTAACTGTCTGTTAGTTGAAGGGTATAATACAAGATTTGAATAATAATGGCTGGTAGCATAGGCATTAAGCAAGTTGTTTTCACTCAATCATATTGTGTCTACCGAACGTTGTTTGCAACATACTTTCGTGATATATAAGCACATCAGTTTCAATTCTGTAGATACAAATACAATGTAAAGAAACTAACCCTGAGATATTTAGGAAATTTTGCCTACCTAATGTCTACTATTTTGCAAGCTTTAGTGTATCAAGTTTGATATGCATTGGCTTAGTTAAAGGCAAAGGCTGAGTAAATTTAAATGTGAGCATTTCTAATGATTGCTGGTGATGCATTGTGTGTGACGTGGTGCAGTTACAAGCGACCAGGTGGCAGTGCTGTAAAATCTCTCTCGACTTCTACGCCGTCAACACTTCACAAGGGATTCGTTCAAGTCAACGTTTAGGCATTTCTTTTCATAGCGTGCAAGCTGGCTTTCTCTCTGATGTACCGGGTGTGCATAAAAAAGTGGAACATGCATACATGCTTTGCATAGATCAAGCAATCGGACAGTTTTCAAACAATTAAGCCTTGCTGTTTGCGTGGAAATTATTGAGTCCAGTCTCGATTTTTGCAATGTTGAACATTTGGACATGGCATTTGACACGACCGCCTTTTACTGCAGTGATGGAGGTTAAATGTTTCCAAAATTGTTTGATTGCTCGATCTACATAAAACATGAATGTTCCACTTTGTTTTACTATCTAATATAGACAGTCACTGCCTTGTGGATATTTGCTTCTAATCTTTTCCACTGTGTAATTTATTTCACTGTGTATTTATGTAGAACAAGCTGTGAATTTTAGCATGCAAGCGATAACTGTTGTTGCCAGTTGCATCTTATTTCAGCATACCATTTCTGTACATGTTTGGCATGGAAACTGTAAATTGCCTCAGCTTGACTAGAAGAATGTTTACAGTTGAATGTGAACAACATCTTGCCCCAAACAGAACTATTGGCAACTTGTTGAGTGTTTGGATGTCAGTATTTTAGCAGTAATTCTTTTCATTTGCATAATACGACAAAAGTTATTTCACTGTTGGAGGTTTTCAACTTATGCCAAACTCTTGGCCTAGTGCCAAGTGTCTCACTTTCTTCTGTTGCTATTGGCCACGATGAATTATACACAACTCTCAAAAATTTATAGTAGCGTATGTCTTCCATTAATGGCGTCTTTAGCAGTGAAAATGACCTAGCTCATTATATTTGCCTTTTACCAAAATCAGGTGTTTTAGAATCACTATTGTGGAATGAACTGATGACATGTGAAACTGGTCAGATGGCTATTGATCTGTTCAGTCTCAAGTGCACCTGTTGAGTTGAGTGAATATAATTAGTTGAAATTTTGAAGTCAAATGTGGGCTCGGACCACTTGCCCAATGTGTTGTGGTCCACTTGACCGAGTCAGTTTATCTAGGCCCTATCTAGCCCAGCCTTTGGGTTGCTCTGGCCATGAACAGGTCTGGAGTGTGCTAAGTGTTTGATATTGTACGTACTGTGAATAAATTAAACCAGGTGGTTTACGTTGGCGGAATTTGTGGCATTGTAAATTGTAATATGTGTGCGTAGCGAACGTGTGTACAGTATAAATGTATATTCCGAGTACTGTCATTATAAATTCATCGTTATTGGATGAGGTCCTTGTCTTCTTTGGCTTTTTGCCACCGTTTGTAAACTTTAGTACCGTGCAGCGTATCATTCAGTGTGGCTCGGTAGTCTAACGGTAACGTGCCGGACTTGTAATCTTGAGGTCACTCAGGGGTGCAGGTACGACTCCGCACCGGGACACTGCCGGGTAACGACCTTAGGCAAGTTGTTCACACACATGTGCCTCTGTCACCAAGCAGTATAATTTGGTACTAGTCAGAGGGTGGTGATGCCCCACGGCTGGGAAAGTAACCGTAGGTCTGGCGTCGCACTGGCCATGCGTCACGGACTTAAGTGGTTTATCCACCTACGGGCTCAAAGGCCTGAGGAAGGGAGATGAGCACCCTACTTACGCCCCAGTTGGAGTATGGCACCTTTACCTTTACCTTTAGTGTATCATTCAATAGTATAACATAGTTTGAGGTTTTGCTGACTTAATGATCAATAAATTTTATGCACATACATTGTCCAAAAACCATAGCAAATATCATGATGCCTATACAGAAACGTCTGACTTAACTTTATCTGTCATTTTGTTACGTGCTTGATGTTTATATAATAACAAGTCTTTAAATTATTGGCCACATCACTGTAGCACATTACACAGTTTATCCTTTGGGCAAGACAGTAAAACTGCATGTGGTATTTTTAGTGCAACGAGAACAGTAATAACAGTTTAAACTGTGATTAGGTAATCTATGCATATTAAGTTAATGAGCGATTAACCATGTTGTCTTTTAATTCTGATGAATTACCCTGGTGATATGTAGTGTGTGTTTGAAAGAAACAGTACTTAACTAGAAGGCGCTCGTGAGAGCATATCTCTGCCAATGTAGAAGTTTTCACAGGAGGGCGCCACCGTTCATGCCAAAAGGGGAGGCAGAAGGAAGAGCATAGCCAGCGTTGCTGCTTGCGCTGTTGTCGTATACACAGAGAGACACTCCGACACATATGACGGACAGAACGACCAATCTCTTCCAATGTTCGCTTCGTTCCATTGGCAGAGATAACTACTGGTAGCTTATGTATGGGCTTTGTTAGTAAGATGTCCTTAGTTTTTGTTTTTATCATGTGTGTCTGCAGTAATGCAATGCATAGATTTTATTATAAGGGCTTCGTATTGAAATTTATTACAACTGAAGCCTCACATAAGATAAACAATTGCTATGAAAATGTAGCGAAGGTGTATTAGTGATAAGGACAGTGTTACAGTTGTTGGCAGAATTAGCGATTTGTAGCAGTAATCTGGTACCCAGACACAGCTCCAAAATTTATTACCCAGTTCCAAATCCAGGTAATTAATACGGTCTGTTTTTATTGCACCGAATACTGATGAGACGGATGGAAATCACTGTTCTTCGACATTTATTGCAAAATTCTGTAATGCGGAGATGTTCTACTTCAGTCATTTTCGTCAATAAGCCTATACCGGGTACATATCTGGTATTAGGCCTTGAGCCAGGACCCCAAATTTGGGTCATTGCTACCATCTGGAGTGAATAATTCTCATAGTGATTTTTGGCAAGGTATAAACCCCTAGTTGTGGAAAATGTGATAGCAGTGCAGCAGTGGTAGCTTTCTGCTTTTTATTGCCCAATTTTTAAACCTACTCCATAATACACTTTTGAAAGCTGTTAGTGCATGTCCACGTGTATTCCTGTAGGACTTGCTTCAAAAATTGATGTTTTTGCATTTTCAGTTAGCTTGAACAAAGCCATTTTGAAAATGATGAGGTGCAAATTTTCCTGGCCCTTGGTTGCATTCTGTTGCTATGGAAACCAAAAGCCCATAGCAACAGCCTTAGCGTGCCTGTAACAAAGATAAGTGTCTAAATGTGACAAATATGATGGCCATGATAATGTGCTCGTACGTTAGAAACACAAAGAATCCAACGGTGCATTTTTTACATAGCAACGGTTGCTGTGGAAAAAAAAATTTGCATAGCGACAGCTTAGTCAGCAGAGATATAGACTAAGCATGAAACCTTAACCAAACCTTAGTTACCATATGAGGTTAATTTAATGATATGCGCTATATAAATTCACATTTTACTTACTTACTTACTTATAGTTCTGCATAGCAAATTATAGCTTACACAGTTGGGGGCTTCGCCCCTGACCAGAAGCGTCCACTTTATTGACAGGTCAGAGTGCAGGGGTACTCCCCTCTGATGCCCTCCTTCAAGGGAAATCCTCTTAACCAGCGACACGAAATATATTGTCAATGGTCATACAAGAAATATTATTAGATTGTGACCAATCTAATGTACTCCTCGCGCGCATCATTTTCTTTGTATTCTTTTAACAGTTTTTTCGTTCCTTTCGGCTTGTTAGAGACCTGGCGTCTAAATGAGACCCGTTTAATATACTAATAGTGACTGGCGTCGAGGTACTTATTGAAAATTGTCTCCTCGAAGTTCATAAAATATTGCCCGATTTTAAGAATTGAGAAGAAAAAATTTCCAATAGTGGTCGATGACGCCAGTTGTCATTTGTCTTGTTATGCCTAAACGCATGCGTCTATCTGGCACCGTTACCGACATATGGCGCCTCGAAGATAATGGGGTCACGATCTTGACGTTTTGGGGTCACGTGACGTCATAGGTTACGTGACCATTCGACTCCCGTGGGTCGACTTCCTATGGGTAGTCCATAGTCACCATGCGTTTATCTGGCACTGTTGCACCGTTACTGAGATATGGCACCTCGAGGATAATGGGGTCACGTGACGTCATCGGTCACTTGAGCTGCGTTTTAGATGGCCTACTTCTAACATGTTAGGTGTCAAATTAAATAGTCTATGCCGGAGCATAAAAACAAATTTACTAGTATATTGCTTCAATACAACAAAACTGAACTCTTTCGAATTTTTCCTCTGCCGTGCCATCAGCAGAAATTAAAACTATTAGCTATAAGTATTAAAACTATTAACAGCATTATTATCATTAACATATTTATAATATATTTATCTATGGTACACCTAACTTGTTAGGTGCACCCAAAACGCAGCTAAGACCATTCGACTCCGGGGGGTCGACTTCCTATGGATGGTTCATAGTCACCATGCGTCTATCTGGCACCGTTACGGAGATATGGTGCCTCGAAGATAAGGGGGTCACGATCTTGACCTTTTGGGGTCACGTGACGTCATCGGTCACGTGACCATTCGACTCCTGGGGGTCGACTTCTTATGGGTGGTCCATAGTCACCATGTGTCTATCTAGCACCGTTATGGAGATATGGCCGTTTGAAGTTGTTCTAGGCAGGTTCTTCCAGAAACATAGATCGGTCGTCGGTCGGTCCCCAATATTACACTGATTTCATATACTCCTCTTCGCTACGTTAGAAACGTAGGGCGCGAAGAGTACAAAAATTAAGAGTCCTTGCGGCAGACCACAGTGAAGATTTCCTGATTCTAGCTATCACCGTTTTGATGGGGTTGTAGGACGGACAGACAGACGGACGGACACCTTAGCTAAGACCCGCAAAACACTACATACTGTCACGAGTAATAAAAAAACTATAGCTGGTGAAGCGTTAAGGTGCGTTCTCACTGCGCGCGTTAACGCGCGTGGACGATCTCAATTGACTGTTCAATCAAGCCCTAATCCAAGCACTACCTCACCCTAGAAGAGCGGATACATCTGAGATCATCCACGCGCGTTAACGCGGGCAGTAAGAACACAACTTTAATTATTTTAACTCGTTAATAACGCATCATTAATATTGCTGACATTGTAGGTCGACCATATCGAAAGGGTGATTGGAATGAAGCCTACGAAGTCGTGCTTGTGTCGCAGGACCAGTGGCGTAACTACTGACCTCTCAGACCCCGCAATGCGTGGGGCCCGTAGTCTAAAGGGCCCAAAATTATGCTGTTTATTTTTTCACACAGCAAAAACACACACAATTTTGTCACCAAATGCGGTTTATGAGATGCCAAAATGCTCTAAAGTACATTTTCGACCTGGGCTCCACCCCGAACCCCGCTGGGGAAGCTCACAGCGCTCCCCGAGACTTCCTAGCTGCATTGAGAAGGCCTATTTGTAAAGAAAGATAACGTAGGGGAAAATGGACAAAAGAAAAAAGAAGAGGACAGTCGGGGAGAGCAACAGGAAAGGGAACGTGAAGGAAGGGTAAAGGAAGGAGAGGGGACCCTGAATGCTGAATTATTTTCTTGCAGGGGGGGCCAAACCATGAAGTTACGCCACTGCGCAAGACTGTGGCAGTAGTGATGGAACCGTAACAAAACAGTGTTCATTACTTAAATATTATTCGATCGTCAAATAACCGCAGTTTAATAGAATATTGGAATATTGTAACTCCTGCCTCACAGAATTCAGTAAATTTACGTATTTTTGTTAATTTTTTACCGCGCGTTAATTTATTAACGCGTTAACGCGTTAAATTAACGCGTTAATTTGACACCTCTGATATAAACACAACACAAAAAACAGAGAAAAATACGTACACTGTGGTCAGTAGGCCTATCTCTCAGGAAAATTAGCAAAATTGTTTAGCACTGGAACAGTGTTCGATTTGTTCAAAAAACAGTGGGGGGGTCGCCGGCTGGGAGCGCCGAAGACGCGAGAGTGAAGGCGCCGCAGGCGCCGAGAGGGGTGAGGCCGACTAGGGGGTCTGGGGGAGCGTCGTAAGCTCCCCCAGCGGGGTCCGGGGCCGAGCCCCGGCCGCAAACGCATTTTAAGCATATTTTAGAGTCAGAGAGCGGCTCTAGCAGAAAGAAAAATGCACATTTTCTGTCCTTTTTCATTTTCAGGTCTGCATGGGAGGGTCAAGGG
>Ga0056128_1002496_pt1 | contig 21905 bp, 9 predicted proteins | sample WorMetLIZISLAND2_FD_71113 | JGI IMG/M metagenome (GOLD analysis project Ga0056128, IMG submission 71113) | Marine gutless worms symbiont microbial communities from Max Planck institute for Marine Microbiology, Germany - Olavius geniculatus... ... | reverse complement strand
AATCGGACTTAGGGCGCCTGGCGGACTCACGTTGGGCTTTGCCCCAAATTTCTAGTTGTGTCTAATTTACCGCTGCAAGACACAGGAATGTGGTAGGTTAAAAAGGTAGGTGCGACATGAATTTGCAATTTTCTGTCAGACGGCATCAAATTTTCAGCGGATGTTATGGGTACTTGAGATTTTAATTTTATGCCTAAATTTGCTAAAATGGTGGCTTTTGCAGTGCCAAATTTAGCACTATTAGATGAAAATTTTCTGGTTATTTTCAAACACGCAGAAATTTAAGGGGGGGGGGCAGTTGCTTTCTCTACCAGTACCGATTTATATTACCAAAGTTGGTGTTTAGTGGCGTTGTGTTTACTGAATCATCGGTTTAAACGGCGCAGAAAATGGTCATAACATAGACCATTTTCACAGAATCACATGCAAACGTGTATGTATATGTAGGAAAGTTTAATGTGGCAAGTTGACAGTGTTTTGATATAAGCACGATCTCCAGTACATGCCTAGTTTTTCTAGATTTTGGGCTCAGGGTGATATTTCTGATAGGTCGGGATGGGTATACAAGGTACAGAATATGTCCATCCCTTGATGGGAGTCTGCCGTATATTTAGTGTGGGATAGACGGATTTCAGTTAGAAGTTTCTCTTACTTTAAGGGGGAGGGTGGTAAACATCACTGCTACGTGCTGGGGAGTTGTTATAAAGGAATTTAAGCTGAGTGCTTGTATTGGAAATTTTGCAGTACTTAACCAACAAGAAACACTAAGATAGTTGAAGCGACAACGTATAGCCTAATGCTAATCATAATACGGTCCGTTCAGCCACTAACTTAACAACGTACTAATTTACAAGCAGCAACAATGAGAAAATATTTACTGTTATTTAAAATGATATGCTGTATACAACAGACGTTTGACCGCTACTGTGGTTTTGACTTACACGTTTTCCATTCCTGCTATCTTATCTGATGCCTCATTTTCCACTCCCGCGTTTTTGATTGCCCCAAAACAACTTACCGGTACCAAATTTCAGTTGGTGCTAGTGGTCTTCGAAATCAGCAGTTTAGGCACTCAATACACTGTTTCGACAATGACATCTAACCATGTTTTTCTAGCGTAAGCCTATAGGCTGTATAGCGGCCTATGGGATAAGTTTTATATGGCAAGTTGTCAGTGTTTAATACTAGCCAGGTCTCTATTACAAGCTGAGGTTTAGGCACTTGTTCTAATAGAAGCTAGGAGCTTGTATTAGAAGTTTGATCACAACCGTGTTCAAGTGCAGTCAATGTACAATAGGCCTATACATCACACTTGTGTCATGAAGATTGTTCAAGCGACATCGTATAATATTACTCATGACATGATAACATTTAGTCACTAACTTATTAACATGGTCAATTTATAAGCAGCAAGAAGTTAACAAGTTTGCCAGTTTTAAAAAAAATTATTTAGAAAGATAAAAGCACAGTCTGCCAACAGACCAAAATGAGCTGCCTAGTCAGTTGTGGACCTAACAAATACAAATTCAGCCTAGGTGTAATCAATTTCCATTTTTCATGTATTTAGAAAATGTACATGTCAGCTGCAGTTTCAGCGTGAAACAAGTTAAATGAACTACAGACATATTCACAATTTCTAGGTAAGGCACACTAATAAGCATCGGACTATTGCCTCAGAACTCTGCCAGTGTCAGAGCGATAGTTTCACTGAATAGCGTCGATCAGCTTGTAACATGCAATTATTTCATTCACATACTCGGTTCACATACTCTATACGCGTCGAATTGTCCGTAAGGAAGGAGGCATGTTTGCATGCAGATAAACTTTATTAGCATGTAGCAGTTTCACAAAATGTATGTCTTTCCTGCTTCCTTCCTGTTTAGCAAAATGCAGGATTGATACCGATATCAATGTCTCGTACTTATTGAAGCTTCGTTGCCTTGCTATAGACTCACTATTTCGGCCTATTTCCTGTAATGGCTGGCTACACTCCTGCAAAAATCCATTAATCTAACTGAAACGGCAGCTGAGTTATTAGTGTTTGTGCAAAAATCCATGATGGCGGCCGCCGCCATCCCGAATTATTATTTTGTAATGCCGGACCTTCCACGAAGCCTGTTTGCGGTCATAAACTTGCCCTTTAAATTTGGCGTTAATCGAGTTTATAGTTTTCGAGATATCGCGATTTGAAAATTTCGCAAATTTGGCTTAAAATGCCTATTCGCCCCTCCCCCCCCCCAAAAAAAAAATCGTGTTGGGGGGAGTTTTGACCTCAAAATTTTACTTTTTATCATCGAGACCTCCAAAAAGCACTTCCCTGCGCAGAAACACGCGTTTTGAGCCTTCATTGGTCGTGATCGTTCCTACGGTGCGATCTGGATGCGACCCGAAGAGTACAAAAAAAGAAAGACCCAAAAGTAAGCCAAAATTCGCCATTTTCGCAGACCTCTTTCCCGTCGTCCACATCAACCAAATTTTGCATGCGGGGGCTTTCCCGGATATCTTTCTTGGTTTTGAGTTTCAGAAAGATCTGTCGAAAAATGTAGGAGCTGTGGGGGTCGAATTTTTGGCCTTCTCATTGACTTGGCACATCGCTTCTTGCTACTGCACAAGCCGTGATTGCGTACGCCCTTTCAGATAAGATGAAAATTATCGACCTTGGATGACCTTGAAGGTGACTGACAACCAGTACGGTTGACTGTCCACAGATGGGCTTTTTATAAAAAAAATTTCACTGGTACAATCTGTGAAAACTTTGCAATAGCGTGATGGTTTATCTCACCACATTTTAACGGCGTCGCTACACTACATTGTGAAATATAAATTTCGAAAAAATCTAGACTCAAGTTGGATGCTGACATTTTGGCCAACCCTGGGATAAGCTAGGGGCTAGAAGATAGATGGATGGACACATAATTGCTGTCATAACTCCGATATTTTACATTTAAGCGACGTAGGACCAATCAAGAAGTGAACTGCGCAAGTACCTGCTTTTATAGCTGGACCCTAAACGTCGGCCGGTGCGCCGGCGACAATAGCGATAGAATTGGGTACCGCAAGGTATTTAGTTCACTTCGATAGTGGCATCGAGACGACCGCGATGCAATTAAGGATGATCATAATGTGTACTGTACGTTGACCTGACCCGAATGATGACCTTGTAATAACGGGGTCAAAATGAGAAGAATGCACCCACAACGACAGCGTTACCGCTACGACGTATAAAAATAAGCCTATATCAACACTAACGATGCCAGCTAAGTCTAATAACCAGCAGACAGCATAATCTTAGCATTTAGGTTATCAGCTACTCTGTCGCTTCTGCAAAGTATGCTGTCAAGCAATGAACGCAAGATATGACGTTTGCAACGGGTGCAGCTGACGTAGGCTAAGCGACGCAACGGCCAAAACGCATAGATAGAAGTAGCGTCTATTCTTGCGTTGCGTCCGTTGCGTGCGTAGCGTTGGGTGGAAATCAGCTATATCTGTGTCTGCTTGGGAGTGACGTAAACCTACTTCAATATTTGAATAGGCAGGCCTACAATATTTTCTGAATAGCCTACATTTCACTAAGTAAATGAAAATAAACTGCAAAATACCACCTCCAAATTTGTGTATGTCATAAATTTTTGGCATAGCCGAAAAGCAGTCACGTCATGTGTAAATGAAATGTGTTTTGTGGTCTAGACTGGCTATTAGCAGTACTGTAGCCTACGGGTATTTCAAGTCCACTGGACCAAACTTCACCATGGACGCAACGCAAGAATAGACACCGCTTCTATCGTTTTTTGGCCGTTGCGTCAGCTGCGTCCGTTGCGTTTGTTGCATATTTTTTACGTCGTTGCGTGCGTTGCGTTGGATGAAAACCAGCTTGGATAATCGTTGATCGGCCAGGCAACTGGAGTGTTAGCGCTAATTGCTGTCCACTGCTTTGGATGTCCTTGCCAACAGCGTCTCCCATACACGGCCTATGAAACACGAATGTACGTGCACTATAGTGATGGGCTAACATTGTTTTAGCTATTAATCACTAATAAGAAATGAGATGAAAATCATTTATTTTGGACGACTTTGAAGGCGGTTACGCGCTATTGTGGCTAAACGATGCGAGATAGGACTTAGGTTGCTATTGATTACCAATAGAACGTGGCATATTGGGTTTCGAATGACATAAAAATCAACGACCTTGAATGACCGTGAAGGTCACTGACAACCAGTACGGTCGGCTATCCTAACGACAGCTGGGCTTTTTGTTATTTGAAACGCGATACAGGTTATCACAATCCTCGTGTGATGTTGGCCTTTCTAGGGCTCGCGACTCATATATAGGCCCTACCTCAAGGCACGAACAAAGTAATGTAACTGAACTGAATTGAACTGAACTGACACAGTTTACTTTTTGACAAACTGGCCAATAAGCGAGCAGGGCGAACTCATTGGTCATTAGCTGACGCGTACGTGCGCTTTTTCACGTAATCACTGACGCCGTTGGATGATGCTTACTGTAATGCATTACTGCTTGCCCATTGGTCAGTTCGTCAAAGAATAAACCATGTCAGTTCAGTTACGTCGCTCTGTACGCACCTTTATTGTCAGACAGCGTGTCTGTATCCAACTCTCTCTGCGTATCTGTCCGCAGCGCGGCTATATAGGCCTAGCAGTCGCAAGCCACGTTGGCTGCCGGTTTGTTTTCATACCGTGTCGGCTTTATGTCAGTGTCATAACGTCGTCAAACATTAACTAATAGACCGGCAGCCTTTGAAAATTATTTTATTGTCACTGGCTGTACAAAAAACGTTGCAATGAAGTAATCAAAAAAATCTTAACGCGTTTTAGACGCGTCTCTACTGGCAACATTATGTTAAATCAGAACTAGCGTTCCGCAAATTTTCACATTATTTAAAATTGCAGCCAAACCACTGCAGAAAGAGACATGGTTACTATTAACAGTCTATAGGAACTTGTCATCGCCCTATCTAACTGTAGCTTACCATCGCCGACCCCCTACGACGTACTGTTTAGCCACAGTACATAACATGACAGACGATAGGGAGACAGACAGACGACGACAGACCAAAAGGCCGACTTAACGTTGGGCCCAAAAACCGTTACCCGTATCAGTTATCCGTAAAGCAGTCAATATAGGGCCTATGGTAGGCTTACATTGCAATGTCTGTGGAGGAAAGGATAATGGGTATCGGTATCGTATTTTTACCGTGGACCCAGCACGAGTAATATAGGCCTAATACGTAGTTCACATACTAGAGAGAGACAGCATAATTGTATTGCATTGTTGCTCTGCATGTCCACTTTTGCGTATCATTCATTCTATGGTTGAGTGCTTGCTATGAACGTTACAGCGTCCGTGACGTGTGCGTCTGCGTGTATGTCTGCCCGTGTCTCTGTCTGTGTGGCCTGTGGCTTGTGCAGGCACCTGCTCACTGCTCAGCTGAGCCTCGTTTAATGCCTCGGCATCGCGCGTGACTGGATGAGCAAACTCGGCGGCGTCAGGTCGGCAATTCGTATTTGAGCTACTCATGACGTGACATCACATCACCAGGTAAGTTTAGTCCTTCAACATCAAGCATGTAATAGCAACTACGTGTGATAAACCACGTAGCTGGCCCAAATTGAACCAAATAAGTCCAATCGCAGCAGCTTTAAACGAAAAGAAACGTATTTTTAAATTTAGTAATCGTCTCGATTTTTCAATAAAATAGATGTTCCGCTGTCGAAATTCGACCCGCAAATTGTTCCGCAGCCGCGATCTAGCTGCCCTGAAGCTTCTGACACCGATCTATGATCTGTGTTCGCGGTATGACTATTTACCACAACGGACCATAGCGATAAAGTAGTCGACGTAGAAGACGAACGGACGGCGACGAAGACGACGGATAAAAAGGAACGGACGAAGATGTCGACGAAGGCGAAGTCAAACGAGACGGAATGACGACGGCAAACAAATGGGCACCAAGGCCGACGGCAAAAAAATGACGGAGACGTATCTTCTCTGTCCGTTCGTTTTGCCATCCGTGCGTTTTTTTGCGTCGTCTTCTCCATCTTTTTCTCTATTGACTTCGCCGTCCGCCCGAAATAATGAACCACAACGAGGCCACAACGGCAACACAACGAAACCACAAAATATGGCCACAATGGATCCACAATGATATCAAAGCTAACTGGCCTTATCGGACAACAACGACAATGAAGACGGATAGGCCTACAACGAACGGAGAAAGATGTCAACTCGATGACGGCAAAGTTGAACGAAGAAGACGAGCGAAGACAAAAATGGACACGGAAGCCAACGGCAAAACTGACGGAGACGTTTCTACTCGTCCGCTCGTCTTTGCCGTCCGTACATTTTCTACGTCATTTTTTCTGTTGTCTACAAGGTCAAACGTTTTACGGTTGCTGTAAAGCTGATGCTGGATAATAATATTGGCTTCAACTCTATAAAGATTTCGGAGATAAACCCAGTTAAAAATGTTACGTTTTTAGAACGTTACGCCAATGTAGACGATGACCTGAGATGTCGACGTCCCATGCACCTCCGTGACGAGCTGCGATGGCAGTCTTCCGACAGATACGGCGGAGTGGGGCCATACAGAGACTTGTACACCAGCATTGCCAATCTGAACTGTGAGATTGATTTTCTGTCGCAAGGGCCGCCGGTGAAGCTGCATCAGTACTGGAGTGCTGTTGAAAGATCCATGCATTCAGGCCTGCTGTTGCAAATCAATAATCTCGATGGTCAAGTTTGGCGTCTGGCGCCTCTCGAGTCGAAGACTGCCACGAACGCTCATGTCTTGACTCTTAAACGAAACGCCTGAACTCGCTCGTGAAGTACAATAGTAGCAATTACGTCCATTAGTGTCGTGTTTTATTATACTTATTCTAGTCAAAGCCCATATAGTTAAAAAATAGGACGCATCTTGGCCAAAGAAAAGGTTGCAAAGTACTATTGTTATTATTATATATAATTTATATTATAAAGACAGCAACGGTTTTCGTCGCTTGCCTTGCTTCGTATATTACGCGTGCATGGTTTGCTTAATTATACCCCGTTTACACGATAAAGCAAGCATGAAGCAAATATGAAGCAAACGTTCAAAATGCACGTGCACGACGTGTGCTCTAAGTTTGCTTCATCGTGTAAACAGGGTATTAGTTGTTCTTGGCGAGGGACCGCGCCGTGTGCAGATTTGGCTTATACGGGCTCGTTGGCAGTCACTCCACTGGGTTGGGACGCTATGTATAGCGTTCACCAATCACTCGTTGTGACTATAATTACCACAAGCGACAATGTTACACACACTACAAACGTCTGTACGAGCAATTATTATGGGGCCGTACTTCCTAGAAGGAGGTCCCATTATGTATCGATGCTGTCCGTCTGTCCGTCCGTCCGTCCGTCCGTCCCGTGCCTCCACCTAGAGAAAAAACAAAAAGGCCTAGGAAGACCAAACTTGGTAGGAAGGATCCCCGGGACACGAGCACCCCGTGGACCAATTTCAAGGTTCCCAGCTGTTGGTTGGGTGGGCCGACCGTACCCGAAAGCCAGCGTGCCTCGACCTAGAGGGAAAACGAAAAGGCCTACATATACGAAACTTGGTAGGAAGGGTCCCTGGGACACCAGCACCCCTAGACCAATTACAAGGTCAATGGGTCAGAGGTCAAGGTCACGGCGGCTAATTGCGTTGTTTGCAAAAAAATCCCCATAACTTCGCTGCCTGTTGTCCGATCAACTTGATATTTGGCAGGTGGCGTAAGGATCCCGTGCCGCCTTGCCCCGGGTGCCCTCGTTGCCATGGCAACGGCCGTTCCCTCCGTCTGTCCGTACTCAGCTGCAAGGGCGGGCGGCCCCTCAACGGCCGCACCCTCTTGTTGTATTATTCGACGGCGCAGCAATCTAATTTACATAATAGTCTACTCCATTTGGCCTCAAATGACGGCCAGCCAGCAACGCAGCAGAGAGACACAAGAATAAAAAAGAACTATTGACAAAACAGCATGCGCACATAAAAAAAACACACACAATCGTAAAACATTGTTAATACTGAGAATAAGTAAACACTTTCAATAATGCTAAGTATTTTACGAAGGTTTTTCTTACACTTGTTGCCAATAATTTCTAAATAATCGATCATTCCTACGTTTTTCGTCCAAAGGTGTGCCAGTGTCATTGTAAGAAGCTGTTTTGTCGCCGGCGACACGGCGTTGACAAATGATACACTTGGGAGCGGTTATAGCTGCCGATCGTCATTACATACACTACAGGACGGTAGACATAAAAATTATGATTACGAATAGCAGCACAATTAAAAAGATGAGTGTTCCACAAACACTCCTCTTTCTGCATCAACAAAACTCCCTTCTCCATGTCAATTTTTGTTCTTTACTGCAAGGCTAGCTATACACATTTCCGTCACTACACCGCGTTTAAAAAACAGTCTTGTTTTTCTCATAACTTTGTTAAATTTTCACCAACGTTGACAATTTTTGGTCCACAGGTAACCAGGACGATAAAATTATGTAAGATGGACTTATTTTCCACTTATATATTGGAGACAACAGCTCAGCGTTATGCAAAATTGGAGTACCTGTGTTTCACGTGGTAGTGCGTTGACATAAATTAGGTGAAATGGGAAATAAGTGCATATCTTACACAATTATATCGTCTTGGCCATCTTTATGCCAAAAATTGTCAAAATCAGTGAAAATTTGATATAGTTATGACAGAAACAATTTTGACGGTTTTTTTGGAAACACGGTGTAGTGTTCTACATAAATAAAATCAGCAGCATCTGCCACAGCCCGCAACACAATTCATTGTTTAATATTATTAAGCATAATTCATCTCTTTCATCCCGAGTCAAAAGGCCCACAGAAAACGCGGATCTGTATTTTTTCCTTGCCCTCAACCAGACACCAGCGTACACTGCGATACCATCGCGTCGCTCGGTGCACGCACCAGTTTAGGACTACGTCCCACCTATCGCTGGTAGTTTTTTTGTCTATCCACGGACGGATGGCCAGGCTGAGTTGAAAAAAGAAGCAGTAGCCTAGGAGGTTTGTGGTGATGATGTTTGTCTAGGATAGCTCGTGAATACTCAGCATGAGTGTTCACGTACCGTGCGTATGGACAGCGAGACAGATTTAAACAGCATGCGGTAGCCACGCAGTCAGTGCTGGAATGCGGCGTAGGCTGCGTGAGAGCGCATTCTATCATAGGCCGTACAATAGACCACTCTGCACGCTGTCGTTCGGTACAATTCCGCTGCTATACATATATCTCACTGTTTAATGACACGTTTTATTATTACATGTTCTCTCATTGAACGCTCCTGGTCACAGTCTGTAGCCAGAACTCACTGAATCACAAAATTTCTGCAGAATTAACGCGCAAGATGAAATGTTAGGTAAGAATTAAGGTTAGGTCTAGATCTTGCGGTGCAAAGGAGTGATTCTTCCACACGCTGCACGTGTGGCATTCAGTTCATAGCCAAATCACACGATGACAAAAAACATTTGTTGCATGAATATATTTGATGTTGCTTGTATCTTGGTTTGCGTTCTGTATCCGTTTGCATGTGTATAATTACTGCCCGCGGAAGCGAAGACAGTATTGTTTTCCGCGTCGTCGACTTTGTGAACGCGATAACTCACGAACTGCTGCAGTTAGCTTGATAAAATGTTGCACGAACATGTACCTCGACAACCTCTAAAACTATTGAATATGCAGATCATAGATCTAAGGGCAGTACTCATAGCCTTGAGCAAGCCTCGACGTTCTTGTTTAGAATTGTAAACATTTATTTATATTACTTATTAATACATTGTTATTGGCGGTCTTCCGCTGTACGTACATGTGACTCAGGTGGCCCTTAATAAAACAAAGACAATCTAAAACATACACATAAAACACACACATAAAACACGCATTTGTAAAAATAGGACAAACAGCGGACTCGAGGTTGACTTGAGTATAGGTTACTGATTTGAACTACTAGTAAGATGGTTAGAGAAGTCAACCAACTGGATAGTTCTCTTAAATGATTCAAGTGTTCTGAAATTTACTGTTGGAAGATCATTCCATACATTTATTACTCTCATACTAAAGAAGGAACTTCTAGATGCACAGCCACTAAAAGGCTTAAATAATTTGTAGGGATGACCCCTGGTGCTTGCACTGCAAACTTCAAAATAATCAGCTACGTTTATGCTCATGAGGCCAAAAACAATTTTATAACTCCTTGAACTTAAAAGGTCGAAACTCCTAAGATTAAAAAATATACGTTTTGTGCTACAAATTTCATACGAATGTTGTCCGACTCTATACTTCTAGTAATTTCGGCGTAATTCACTCTTTAAATGTGCGCCGCAGCCAAAAATTGTAAAAAAAACATTAAAAATCCTTTTTAGTGGTTTAAGGTCAGTCAAGGTCGTCGTTGTTAACATCACTAAAAGCTCATCACTAATGCGTGTTATCTTAAACAACATGTGTGTGCCTAACTGCAACCACTTTAAGGCTGAACGAGCCAATAGCGGTTAAATAACTATTTTAGGAGGTACCCCTGTTTGACGCGCGCGTGTGCAGGCCTCCTTGAACTTAAAGTGTTAGGACTTGGATTGTTCTACGTTTAATGCTAAAAATTTCATATGCAGGTTTTTAGTCCATCTTTAGACATTTTGAAGCTATTCATTCTTGAAATGTTCGCCGCAGCCCAAAATCGCAAAAAATTTTACCAAAACCCTTTATTTTCTGGGAGGGAAAGTTCAAGGTCGTTAATACTCCTAGAAAGCTCGTCACCATTGCTTGTTATAATACGCGGCATGTTTGTGCCTATCTGTTACCGTTTTCACGCAAGAAAAGCCAATAGCCAATAAAATGAGGATTTTTAATGGGGGTTCCTTTTTTCATGCTCTCGTTCGAGGGGAACCCCTTTACTCAAGGGTACGAAATTTTGTCACGAAAAACTAGAGTCCTCGGGGCAGCCCACAGTGAAGATTTCGTAATCCTAGCTTGTGTCGTTTTGACAATACCGCAGTGTGACGGACAGACGTACAGACGGACGGACACCCAGGCCATAGCTGAAACGCGCTAAGCATTCTGCTGTCGAACGTAAAACGTAACAAAATGCTTCGCAGATTTTTTTTCCGAGCCAAATTAATAGGACACTGCAAACCGCCATCCATTTGTACCATGTTGTAGCCTACGGACTATACAAAGATGAATATGAGTATGGTCAGAAATAGCCTTTGTTAGATGTAAATAAAGACGTTTTTAATCTGAGTTGCACACAGGCGTGCAGTGATATGGTAATTGCAGTCGTGCTTGATAACTTGCCGCAGGCTTTATGTTCGACCGCACATTTTGCCTATTTAACTTTTGCCGTATGATTTCGCTAAGTTCACGTTAGCGTATAGTGATGACAGTGCATGTACAATTTTTGCAGGGCGTCAGCATAGCTTGCTGGGCAGAAGCCATGTCTTAGCTATCGCAAAAGCGTCCGTCTGTCTGCTTGTCTCAGTCTGCCGTGTCTGTCACTCTGTCAAAACGACGTAATCGCGAAATCTTCACTAGGGCCTATCAGCTCCGCGAAAGACTCTAGTTTCAGGACTATTAATGTTTTTTTAGAAATTCGACTGTGGTCAATTTTCGTGGGGAAAGGGGGCGATCGCCCCCAATAAAAATATCAGGGCGAGAGTATCTTTTCGCCGTTTAAATATTTACACGTTTTCTGGTAGGAGAAGACTCCTTGCCTCCTTGCCAAACCCGTAGGCCTTTGGACTCTATTTTCGACTCTTTGGGTTTTAGGAACCCTTGTGAGCCTCGAAATAAAAAATGTCCCCCTCTAAGTTAATTTTGATGGACGTCCCCAAAATCACGGTAGGCCTAAGCCTATTTAAGGATGAGAGAATGTGGTTTAATATCGGGAAAAAAATTAACAACTTTACGTTTTCCGTGCGGTGCGTGGCAGCATTATAAAAGCACTTTAGTTATTTCTATTCGTAGATAAAAGCACTAGCCCACCTACCAGGCTACCATCCAGGTCGATCGTGGCTATTGTTCCGCACATAGCCTAGAATTTATTGCATTTGATCATGGTCACAGCACTGCTTGCTTGGGCTAAGAAACGACGAATTCACTGACGCTCTTAAATTGGTCGCCAATTGTCCCGCGTACGTGTTAATGAGTCACGTAATTTCGGTTTAATAGAGCGAATAACCAGTTCAGAGAGTGACTGAAACGTGCAAGTCGGTCAGTCGTAACGGCAGCGACCTCTATCGACTAACGGCAACATCACGACTCACTTGACCCCGGGGTGATGAACACTGTACTGTACGAACCAGCTTCATGAGTAGGCCTACAAGATGAGGCAGAAAAAAGTAGACCCCTAAAGTTTTTCGCTGTTTTCTCAGCAACTGTTCGGAATTTTAATTTGAAATTTGCAAATTTATTTACTAAAACCTTTTAGAATCCAACTGCCAAGTAAAATGTGATTCTGTTGAAAAACGACGAAGTTACAGATTTTTTAACATGACCGCCTACCGATTTTTCAGCGTTCAAAAATGTTCCGGCTACAACAACAGTTTAATAACATCGTTGAAACAACACAGTTAAATTATGATCAGATGCCAGAATTCTATTGTTGTTGCAAATGTTCGAAGTGTTCACTGCCAGCTCCAAGCAACAACACCAGCCTCCAGTCGCCTTATTTGAGAAATCTTTTACAGTCTTGTCAATCGGTCCCTGTGGCAGGTTACCCCAGATAGGCCTAACCTGAAGCGCTTCCTTGAGTTCAGCGCTTGTTTTCGGTTTTGTTTCAAGCTTGCGGTAAGCTTCCAACATTGCACCCAATACAAGATAGTCCACTGGCTTTATATTCAGCGAATTTGGAAGCCATTGGTCTTTTGTGATGATATCTGGACAGCTGGCCCGCAGCCAGTTCTGTGCGCTGCGCGGCGTTGCGCGCTGTGTGTGCTGATGCGCCGTCCTGCTGGAAGATGAATCCGGTGAGCAGCCGGCGATTGCTTTAAAAGAACGATAGTTTAGTGATAATTTATAAACATATAAATTACTGTTTATCAAAACGTTACTGTGACGTCATCGGCAGTAACGTGTAACCAGTTTTTTTAAAAAACTAAATAGCATTTTTAGCTTAAACATTTTTAATGCGGTAGGCGATCATGTTAAAAAATCTGTAACTTCGCCGTTTTTTAACAGAGTCACATTTTACTTGGCAGCTGAATGTAGAAGGTTTCAATAAATAAATGTGTGAAAATTCATATTAAAATTCCAAACGGTTGCCGAGAAAACGGCAAAAAACTTTTGGGGTCCCCTTTTGGCCGCACCCTGTATAACTGACTGAAATCTCTGTGTATTAAGTCCAGGAAACGAAATAAGCACTTCACGTTTTCCATTTTGTCGAACTCTTGGGAACCAACTTTTGTAGATATACAACGGCATGAAGTACGTTGTCGGTTTTTCAAGAACCTATAAAATGCATGTCTTTAAAATTGAGATGAAATTTTTTTTGTAAAACCGAACGGGTTTTACAGAGCAGCAGCCATATTCGAAAAGACCAAAAGATACAAGGCAAACCAAGGCAAAGACCATCGGCTTCAAGTGAAGCTGGAGACAGTTGCATGGTAGCGTACAGAATAGGTCCAACATTGGAGATGAAGATCGCAAGACGGAAAACTTGGCATTACTAATGATTACAGCAGAATGCTGTTGTAGGCATTGCGCGAATATTGTGATCTCACAGTAAGCCTATACAACGACTTGACTAACGCACGCTTATAACTGCATTCTTAACGTCACACGCGAGATTTTTTTGCTGTTTTTTTTGACTCGTTGACACCGATGCAAAGCGTGTAGCACTTCATAGTGGCACGTTCTCACGTGTACTGGCAGTTTGCATATTCTTTGCAGTTGTATCGGTAAACTTGCAATAGGCTCGCCACACCCCAGGTACTTCGCTACATACCTTATAAACTCTCAGTAGACACTACTTCACAAATTAGGTAGCCTATAGCGAAACGGATTAATATACGAATCCAGAAATTTAAAAAAAATGATTTCACTGAAAAATTTTGATGCGGCTAAATCAACGTGGCCGAAAAAAAACAGTCGATTGTAATTGACAAGTTTCGACGGCTGTAACGTAACGTATGAATTGTTGCACTTTTCACAAACAGCCGTCGACACTAGTCTTGTCAGTTCTAATCGATCGTTCTTTGGGCCACGTTTGACCGCTAAATTCTAATAACTAATATAGTGTCACTTTGTATGCTATGTATTCTGCAGAAAGCGATGCAAAGCTACATCATCAGTAAGCTACTCGTGTTTAGCCGTTATGTCCATCATCATCATCATCATCACCATCAGCAGCAGCAGCAGCAAGAGCTTCCACCTGTACGCTATTGACATGCGTTGCTAATTATTCCGTCATCTCAACATTACGTGGGCCTGTACGTCCACTATATAGCCAGCCATCGCCGATCACCTACAGGCAACTCGTGGGCTATATGCCTACATTGATTTTTATTATCGAATCTCATACGGTGATGGTTAATCGCTGCACTGCATGGATAAAATTAAGCATAACACTTTCACGCGACATATTTGATTGATCTGTAACAGACTTCGTCGGCAGTCTTCCAGCAATCATAAAAGATGCTGCAACTTAGGAAGATTATTGGAGGCGGCCGAAAATCGGACGACCGGAAACAGGAAAGCGAAGAAGAGGACTCCGCGGCGAGTCTACCGCCGGGAAACTGGAGCCGAAAGGCCGGCCGTCGACATTCCAGCGTTCGCTCGAATAGTTCCGACAATTCGTCGAAATCGTCACTGGCCGGTTTGTCTCCGAGGAGGTCGCTGATTTTCATGCGGTCGCCGTTTAAGGGCCGGAACGGCGTTTCACGCTGTCGGAATTGCAAGAATCCGACGTGCACCTGTCCGAGTGATTCTCACACGGGAAGTTTGAAGACTGGAGAAGTTGTTGATCACTCGGACGAGAACGGAAACATGGCGGCGGAAGATACAGAAGAAAACGGGGACGACCCGGGTACGATTAAGATAAACGGAACTTCCGTCGGTCACCACCGAATCACACCGCTGCCGGCTTTTGTCGACGATATCAGATCGACAGATCAGACACGGCGGTTCTCAAATATAGAAAAGAAAATCAGGAATCTGAAACAGAACGCGCCGCCCAGCACAGCAACATCTGAAGTTGATAAACGTGATGGTGGCCTCAGCACGGACGTCGTTCTTCGTCGGAAGGTTGTCCAGAGCGTTCCAGACGCTGACACTGTGCAGGACAGGGTCGGTTCTCCGCGACTGTACGCCCAACGTTCCAGCGCCGCAGCAACTTTGCCCAGTCGCTGCTATGGCTTGTCCAGCGGTCATCCCGAGTTACCCGAAGTCTTTCACAACCACGTACCTGGTCCTTCTAACAGTAGGCCTATGTTCTCCAATGCCTCTACATCACCCGGTCTTTCTGGTAGATCAGTGGCCCTTCTGAATCCGACCGACTCAACGGTAGATACGGAAAACTTGCATAACTTACCGAATGGTTATTCGACTGGCCTTTCTAGCATGTCAGCTGGTGGTGATAATCAGCATTCTGACGCGATGGCCGATAAATCGGACACGTTGGGCGACAATATCAGCACGAGTACGTCCGAGGGAACATCGACGTTTTCTCCTTTCGGTATTTTCCGCCAAAATGCCGGCGGTTTTCTCGCCACACCTTCGTCCGGTCACGTGACCATCACCACAGCCGGTGAGTCGACGGCAATAAACACCCCAACCCACACTGACACCCCAGTTCCCCCACCACGAAGGAACCGCCTGCAGGGCCGTCGCATTTCCACCTTCGGCGGGGGAAGACATTCGTACATCGATGGCGGCGGCGGTGGACACGGGCTTTCCCGCGGGGTGAGCTATTACTGCTTAAACGAAGAGCTGCAACAAAATCCCGCAGGCAGCATGACGAAGTCAAGATCTCTGTCAGAGCTGTACAATCTTGAAGCAGCAGCCGATGTGACTAAATCGTCGAACGAGGTGAAGTCGGAGCTATCACAGTCCAGATCGTCGACGATCACTTCCGGAATTGTGTCGGATCTATCTCCTCCACTTTCTGTTACCTCGTCGTCATCGTCATCGTCGTCGTCTGCGGGCACATCTAATTCCGAACGCAGGTTTTCGAATATAGAACAGAAGATTCGGAATCTGAAGGAAAACACAGCGTCTGTTGTTAATTATAGTCGTGATGGTGACCTCAGAACGAACGCCGCCGCCGTTAGTCATGGAACCGCTGCCCAGAGCGTTCCAGACGCTGACGGTAGAGTAGACCGGGTCGGTTCCTCGTCAGTTGAGAATTCGCTACCAACGTCAGAAGCAGCAGCAGTTGCATCAGACTGTGCTCAGTTGGAAAAGCCAGGATCATCTTTGATAAACTCGACACTGCAGTCGTCATCGTCGTCGTCATCAACGTCTACTGTCACTACAGCATCCTCATCATACGTCACTGATTCCGTTAAATTGAAGTCACCGTTAGCGGATTTAATATTAGCACCGTCTTCCGTACCAATTAGTTCCGACTTAGCGGGTGAGCCGGTTTCGGGGTGTTGTACAGTGGACGAAACATTAGCATCATTAGGCCTATCATCGTCTTTCGATCATGCTGCGAAAAGTTCTTGTTCTCACAGCGGCGACACTGGGATTAGTCTGTTAGCAGTTAGCGCAGACCCGGGCGGAAATGGAACGTCCACGCATCTACGCATACGTCAACTCTCACATCCGGTCTCGTCGCTCCGCGCCCTGAGATACTCGTCAAACTGTGTCAACGATCTGCCACGCAGCGGTGCAGGGAGCGGACATACCAGTCCTTCGCCGTCGTCACCGCTGGCACTGATGATGGGACGCGGCCTCGACGACATGATGACGCCAAAGCGCGTTGCTATGACGACCGAGACACCTGCTTCCGGTCAGCCCAGTCCTAGTGATGACAGCATAGGAGAAGCCACAGCAGAAATTACGCAGTTTGTAGAAGACCAGCCGGCGACCGACGACGACAGTCAGACAGTGGAGCGTGAAGTATTCAGTGAAAGGTTTGTATCGTTTGAGTCACTAATGGGGTGTTCACACGATCCAGCAAACGTCTAGCAAACTTCCAGCAAATTATGCTGGACGTTTGCTGGATCGTGTAAACACCCTATAAGTATTGATTAGATTTGCTAATGTCTAGGCTATTATAACGTCAAGATAGTGGAGTCAAGATAGTGTAGCGACACCTTGAAAAGTGTAGGTACGAGCAGGACTGATGGTTTGGCTGTTTTGGCTGGGCTTTGACCCCAAATCTCCCTTTTCCCTGAAGGAACGTACAGCAGGTACCCCCATCTAACACTTTTGGTGATAATTTGCTATGTAACTTGCTTTTTCAATTACGTATGCTTAGTCATTATGTACTTACCTACATACTTGTAATATTATGCTTGTACGAAACACAGGACTGGAAGTCCAGAAGCAGATGTTGACATTCAGTGCGAACTGTCCGTCGAACACTCTCTTAAAGGTAACTATTTTTTTTAAAATTTATGTATTACTCAGTTTTCGAGGGCTGAAATTATGTATTTATTGAATTTTTACGCGCGAAAGCAGAATGCTTCGCGCGTCTTTGCCATCGTCTGGGCGTCTGTCTGTCTGTCTGTCTGTCCGTCCGTCTGTCACACTCGTGAGCTGCATCAAAACGCTGCAAGCTAGGATCACGAAATCTTCACTATGGGCTGCCCCATGGTCTCTAGTTTATCGTGACAAAATTTCGTGCCACTGGGTGCAGGGGTTCCCCTCGAATGAGGGCGTCGAAGAGGGGTACCCCCTAAAAAGACGTCATTTGCCGCTATTGGCTCGAATAATGTGAAAACGGTTGCAGATAGGTACAGACATGCTGCTTATCATAACAAGCACTGGTGACAGGCTTTTTGGATTTATTGACATCGATGACCTTGAACGACCTTGAACCCCTCAAAAAGAGGTTTTTAGTGAATTTTTCACAATTTTTGGATGCAGCGCACATTTCAACACTAAATTGCGACGAAATGGCTGGAAATAGAGCAAGACAACCTACACATGAAATTTTCAGCATGGAATGTAGATTTTAGCAGTCCAAGTCCGGACCCTCTAGATTCAAACAGGCCTGCGCACGTGGGTGTCAACGTGAGGTACCCCTGTAAAAAGTGGTTATTTATACCCTGTTGGCTTGTCTAGCGTGTAAATGATTGCAGATAGGCACAGCCATGCTGCTTATCATAACAAGTACTGATGAGGAGCTTCTTACGAATGTCACCATCGATAACCTTGAATGACCTTGAACCTTAAAATATTGATTTAACGTGATTTTTTAGCGACTTTTGGCTGCAAAAAAGTGAATTACGACGAAATGGATGGAGATAGACTAAGATTACCTGCGAACAGGAACTGCTATAGGCTTTCGCGCGTCTCGTGAGCTTTGCTCAAATTACTTGTTTCATTAACTATCAATTTATTGTCACCTTTGGTTTTTGAGGGATTACTAAATATTAACTTTTACCATGCAGTATTGTATCCTGTTCTGTTCACCAATCAATAATACAAGATCATCAAGCAGTTCTGCGCAGTTTTATTCTGACTAAAAGGCGTTTTAGGTGGTCGGTTATCCGTTTAAGTGATTCGTACAGAGCCTTGATGATTCCGGAAGATGCAGTTGATTGGCACGACCTAATACAAGCCTAAGTACTACATTGCGATTATTTAAGGCTCGCACTGGTTGGATTTTTGTGCAGCATGCAGACATACCACCGCTCCAGTCAGCCACACTGCGCTCATTATCTGGCGCGCTGTATATAATAAGCAACTTTGATCCAGTGCTACTGCACACAGCAACAATATCAAAATTCAACAACAACAACAACAACAACAACAGTAAAAGGGAGCAGAATAATCTGATAAAAGGCGGAATTACTGTCCACCCAACTTCTCGTTTATATTCGCCAAATGGCAGCATGGGACTGACGTTTTCGCTGTTTTGGCCGGAATTTGATCCCAAGTTTTCCAATTTTCTCGGAGTCACGGACCCCATATGTAACACAACGTGCCATTGCAAGTGTACCTGGCAAATGGCGTCTAAATCCGTCGATCGGTTTAAGCATGGTGCACCAGTGCGACAGACAGACGACAGCCAGACCACGCTACTGAGAAATATGTCATAATAGGCGGAATCGCTTGCGCTGGCAGAGTGATTGCGCCCAAAGGCGCGTACTGAACTGAACTGACACGGTTTAGTTTTTGACGAACTGGCCAATGGGCAAGCAGGGCGATCTCGCTGGTCATTGGTTGACGCGTACGTGAGTGTAGTCACGTAGGCCACCACTGCCGTTAGACGGTGCCTATTGTAATGCATTACTGCTTGCCCATTGATCAGTTTGTCGAAAACTAAACCGTGTCAATTCAGTTCAGTTACGTCTCTCTGTATGCTCCGTCTTAACGTTGTGGTCAGGTTATCGGACGCGTTCTCTGCTGAGCGTCGGCGAGCAGGCGGACAGTGCGAAGATCATCAAAGAATTGTTGTGCGAAGAAAACCTTCATGACGACTACCGACTTTATGAGCTTTTTAGCAAGCCTCAAGACATCTTTGCTGGTATGGACCATATCTGTCATGAAATATTCGTTTATAAGCCGTATTGCGTGGCGCTGTGATGGTTATTGTTATAGCCTTAATATGTTAAACTGCTGTCTGAAGTGGGATAAACAAACGAACTTATGAATAGTGTATAGATTGCTTAGGTCAGTGTCATAATTAAAGATAATATTATCTTTGTCATAACTAAGGCTTATTTTTTCAACAAATTAAAATATTATTAAGTATATATAATTGTGTAAAATTATTATTACGCTCTGTCTCGGCAAAAACATTTTGGATAAAAAAAACTATTTTTGAAGTTTTGTTCTGACAGATAATGGTGACGAAATGGGCTAAAGCATGTACAAAAATATGATGGCAGTGACGACGACGTGAATAACAAAATGCATTGTGTAGAATTTGTCCATCTTTAACCCGATGTCTTTTACTGTTGCGTTTATTTGTTTTCTTTATTTTGCGCCATTAGGCTATTTGCGAGTAATAATAAACGTTTTTTCGACATGTTTCAGCCAATCAGCAGTCTAATCGCGAGATCTGTGATGACGTCATGGCTTTGGAGTACGAACGTCGACCGCTCATTGGTCAACAGAATGCTTCGCCCTGCTTTCATCTGCGCAAGAAGAAAAATGCTCATATTAAAGTAAAGTTCATGTATTCTGGTATTTTTTTTTATTTCATTGGACATTTTTTGAAAGTATCGTTGTTGTTATTGTTATTTTATTGTTTTCACTCTCTCCGCCACGTAAACGACGTGAACGGAGGAGATAATGTTTTCATTGGATTGTCTGTCTTTCGTTTTTGCTCGTGTGTGTGTGCTTCTGCGCCGGGCGGCGTGACGTCATAATAATAATAACGTTATGACGTCACTAGCAGATTGTGTATTGTCCGTGGCGTCACAAGCAGCAACGTTAGCAGCAACAGCAGCGGAAATATAAAAATAGCTAACATTAGTACGGAAAAAATTTAGTTAATAATATTATTTTGACTACTGTACCAAAATTCACTAAAATGTGATTTTAAATTAATATTTTGTAAACAAAATTACTTGGCGAAGATATGCGTTTTTTAGTTATTTTTGTTAATTGTTGTAGATTTATATTTATTTTAACTTTGTGGGGGCTGCTGTCACAGTACAGATTTTATAAATTTTGTGTCCGCACAAAATGCAACAATAAGCGCAAATCTGCACCAAGTTAAATGGAACTTTACACTCATAAAACGACTTCCATTCCAAAGCACCGTAGTGTAGCTTCGGATAAATCTGCCGCCCGATCATTGCAGATAAATTCGTATGAAATTTTGCGCTGGTGACCCTGAAATCACTGTCACTTCGTGTGTGTAAACGTTTATTTGATTTCGTGTATGTCCGTGGCTGTTATTTCAAGATTTTTAGAATAAGGGCAGCCACTTTTAGTAGACAGACCGTAGTTGGCTGACCGTTAGGTCGAGCTTTTGATACAATGTACGATTTGTCTGTTTCTCTGTAACGCATGTATTGTGGCTAAACCGTACGTCGTAGGGGCTGGCAATGGTACCGTTGGATAGGGCGATGACGAGTTCCTATAGGCTGTCAATAGTAACTAATCATGTCTCTATCTACAGCGGTTTGGCCGCAATTTTAAATGTAAAGTTGAAGCCATCACTCACGTGTGCCAATTTCCGTATTTTGTCTTAGCGTTTATTGTAGCGTTTGATTTAACAGTGTCACTATAGCGCGTAGTCGCTCTGCACTTTGGGAAATCGCTTTTTTCCGAGACCGGAAATCGGACGCTGGCCATCGGATATAGGCGGTACGGTCTGCCGACCCTAGCGACAGCTAGGCTTGCTGTTTACGCAGTTATGCGTGTGGGTGTATAGATAGTCTGTGATAGCGTGAGTGGAAAACGAAGAAGCAAACAGTTAGAGATCGCAGCTAACGCCACCTGTCGACAAGTGATCGGTTTAGCGCTGAACGCATTCGACATGTCGCCCAGCGAACACCCCGACGACTACAGCCTCATTCAGATCGACCGATCCACTAAAGGTTCATTAGTCCGCCCGAAAACGATAGTTTTCGGAAGGACTTATGTTTTACGCATGATGTTTTTTATATTTTTTTCCGAGCATGAGATCTCCGAGATGCGTGGGCCGACCGGCGCGAAATTTTGCACGATGGTCAGTACTAGGCCGAATTTTATAATGCCGGTCCAAAATTTTTTGGGGCGCACCCCA
>Ga0056128_1002495_pt1 | contig 21905 bp, 16 predicted proteins | sample WorMetLIZISLAND2_FD_71113 | JGI IMG/M metagenome (GOLD analysis project Ga0056128, IMG submission 71113) | Marine gutless worms symbiont microbial communities from Max Planck institute for Marine Microbiology, Germany - Olavius geniculatus... ... | reverse complement strand
GTTGCAGATAGGCACATACATGCTGCTTATCATAACAAGCAATAGTGACAAGCTTTTTATTGGTGTCAACGTCGATGACCTTAAATGAGCTTAAATTTTTAAAAATAGGGTTTTTAGTATTTTTTTGCGATTTCCGGCTGCGACACACATTTTAAGAGTGAATTGCGACAAAATGGATAAAGATAGACCGAGACTGCAAGGCTGTCGCGCGTCTCATGAGCTTTGTTTAAATAACTTGTTGCTGGTACTTATTGCTTTTACCCTTGGAAAAAAGTCAAGTTTAGTTGACTTATAGGTGGCTGGCTGGTTAGGTACATACAGAGATGATTTACCCGCTTGCCGACGGTCACCCATCCAAGTACTAACCGCGCTCGGTGTTGATTAACTTTTTTGATGCAACCAACGACATTACCGACTAAGCCCAACCACCACCACTATTCTTGGTAAAATTCTAACTAGGAGAATGCGTTCCCTGTTTTAAAAAGTGTCTCCAGTTCCTCCGCCTCCCGACCCAGATGGACATAATCAACGCGTAGGTCCTATATGCCACCACGTCGTGTGTTTGTGACCGATAGATCGACTGTGTAGATAAGCCAATGTAGCAGCTACACTAGGCCTACTATAAAGGCAGGTGCTCGATCCCTGGTCACAAGTCTGTTACGTTCGTTGTATTCTAGCACTTCAGACGTCGTGTTGGTGACGTCACAGACAGACAAACAGGCAGACATGACGTTGTTGTGTCGATTGACGATCACCGTGTTTTTTCTAACACTCTCCGGTACAGCACAATTTTGTTCAATCTACTTGTGTTCATAAATGTTTTGTCAAGTTACGTCTAATCCACACTGCTTTAATTTGCAGTAAATAACAAACAGGGAAAAATTTTGGTATGTCGAAAAGTTGTGGATTTGTTTTATTGTTTACTATTGTTGCTAGTTTTTCTTAGATATTGTAAATTTCAAAAGTTAGTAAAGCTACGCAATTATGGTAGGTGGGATATTTAATAATCGGTTTAATAGCGAATGTTTACAAAATGTGTCGGTGAAAAAATTAAACGTAGGTCTACATTTGATGAAGATATAGTTATGGCCCGGGTGTAGTATAATATTGGTTGCAATAACTGGCTGCATTGGCTGTAGTCTACTGTTGTCTTGGTGTTTTGTTGCGCGCAGGACGCAGCACCTTCGCCGGCATTAAAGGTCAGTTGTATGCATTAACACACACCACACACATAAATAAACAAGTAATTTGAGCAAAGCTCACGAGACGCGCGAAAGCCTATAGCAGTTCCTGTTCGCAGGTAATCGTAGTCTATCTCTATCAATTTTGTCAAATTCACTCTTCTGCAGCCAAAAATCGCCAAAAAATCACGTTAAATCAATATTTTTAGAGTTCAAAGTCATTCAAAGTCATCGATGTTCATGAATGCAAAAAGCCTGTCACAAGTGCTTGTTATAATAAGCAGAATGTCTGTGCCTATCTGCAACCGTGTTTATGCTACACGTGATAATTGCGGTAAAATAACCACTTTTTAGGGGGGTAGCTGTCTTTGACGCCCGCCTGCGTTGGCCTCCTTGAACATAGGGGGTCAAGACTTAAACTGCAAAAATCTACGTTGAATGCTGAAAATTTCACACGCAGGTTGTTTTGGTCTATCTCCAGCCATTTAGTCGCAATTCAGTGTTGAAATGTGCGCTGCATCCAAAAATTGCGAAAAATTCACTAAAAACCTCTTTTTGAGGGGTTCAAGGCCGTTCAAGGTCATCGATGTTGATATATCCAAAAAGCCTGTCACCAGTGCTTGTTATGATAAGCAGCATGTATGTACCTATCTGCAGCCGTTTTCACATTATTCGAGCCAACAACGGCAAAATGACGTCTTTTTAAGGGGGTACCCCTCTTCGACGCCCTCGTTCGAGGGGAACCCCTGCACCCAGTGGCACGAAATTTTGTCACGATAAAAAGAGACCTGGGGGCAGTCCACAGTGAAGATGTCGTGATCCTAGCTTGCACCGTTTTGATACAGATCACGAGTGTGACGGACGGACAGACAGACAGACAGACAGACGGACGGACAGACGCCCAGACGATGGCTAAGACGCGCGAAGCATTCTGCTTTCGCGCGTTAAAATCTTAATTTTTACGCTAAAATGTTAAAATAAATATGTGCACTGCAAGGGTGCAGTGGGGTGAAGACCTGGGGCGCCCTTCTTTAGTTTAGTTTCGAGAAGGGAACGCCATTGCTTGTTAATTTACCAAAAATTTATATTGAACAACATGACAGTGTTCAAAATTTGTTTAATACAATTTAGCAATTTTGATTCAATGAAATTGTTAAAACAAACTATAGACCGCAGTGATATTTTTGAGGGACTAAATAAAAATTTCCGAGGACGGAGGTTTTGTCGCTACAGACGGCCGCTAAAGGCATAGAATTTTTTATGATTAATTTTGCACGGACGACGCGATACGGGGGCTAGTGGCGAAGTAGTTAAAACGTTGGATTTACGACCGAAAAATCGTGAGTTCGACCACCGGTCGAGTTGCTGTCAGGTGGTTATTAACTGCAGTGGATGGCTGACTGTCTGCGAACAGGTAAACCGTCTTAGTATATAACCAACACCAAAGTCAACTCAGTCTTCCATCCTTCCGGGGTAGGCAAATCGAGTACCGCGGCCTGTCATGCTGGGGTTAAGGCCGGGCGCGTTCACGTGTGTCGGCTAGCAAGTAACACTGCGTGATCTCATATGGTAGATGGCACTCCGTAGCTCTGTGATGGGTTACCACTGAAAGCTATAGACGACCGTTATCGCCAATTTACACCTACGACGCAACTCAACTCAACTCAACTGTCGTGACTGTGGGCGACATCAGTATTGTGACGTCACAAACAACGCGTTGTTTGCTAGCCTGGCTGAGCAGTTGAGTTGAGTTGAGTCTGTCGTCGGCGTCGTAGGTGTGAAGTGACCATTATAGGTGGTGCCGGTGTAGACAGCTGTCCCGAAGGTCAGGGAGTCAACAGCGAAGTGCGCGGAATCTTTGACGAGCTGAGCGCCGATGAGATCGAGATAGTCATTAACTACACGCGACAGATTGTCTGCTTTAGAGGGCAGTGCGCCGACTACAGCAGCATCATCAGCAGCAGTAGTGAGGACGGGAACAACGTCAGCATGAGCATTGCCGTCATTGAACTACACCCGCCCATGAAAATCAAGGCTCTGCACCACTTAGACGACGGCGGACCCCCGCCATGCGAGCGCAACGCCCGAGTCGTCCTATACAGGCCAGTCCATAGATGTTAAAACATTGATTTGCAAATAAAAAACATAAAAAACATGTTTTTTCACATTTATAAAAAATTTATAAACACATGCATAAAAACATTAACCCATTAGTGCCTAGCGATGTTTCCAATCGCTACTTTTTTCGCCATTATACACGCAAAAAAATATATAACGCAGATAATTAAAAATAAAAACCTACCATTTGTAAGATTAAAAACCGGAATGTATTGAATGTATACAGATCAAAAACAGCTGAATGCAATTTGCCCATGAGAAATAAATTAAATTTGTAAGTTTGTACGTTTGTGTTTTAACAAAAACAAAAAACATGACATTAAAAAACGCAAAAAAAAACATTTTAAAATATTTTTAAAACACATAAAACATGTTTTTTGACTTTTATATAAAAAAAAACATTAAAATGTTTTTACATCTATGGGCCAGTCCGCCGCGACACTTTACAGTTTATAAGTTGACACTAACTATAGAGTGATGTACAATACATAAGACTTTTTTTCAAGCCCAATACCAAGATTTTTAATGCAGCATGCTTGCTTTAACGTATTAATGTCACTCGCCGATTAACATTTTTATCAAGAATATACGAATACAATGATGCTACTCGATGCCAGTTAACGTTGACTTTATAACGACATGATAACTTCTTATTTACTTAAACTTAGACTTAGTTCCTCCAGTTCCGTGCGGAACATTGGTCGACGATTCGTCTTCAGTTGGCACGATCGCTGGCAGCAGTCGTCTTGTCGCTCCAATCTGTGCCCATCGTCTCCAGATTTTTTTATTGTGTCTTGCCATGTTCTTTTGGAACTCCCACTGTTTCTCTTGCCATCTTCAGGTCTCCATTTTATGGCCAGGCTTCTTTCTTGTCCTCAAGGGGTTTTAAACAAAGACCTTGTCTCGAGGACCACACACAGAGAGAACGGCATGAAGTTATACGAACTGAATTGAATTACCAACTCGTCTGCTACTCAAAAAACTGCCTTTTCAGTTCTTTTTTGTTTAGATCTGTCGTCTTTTTACACACTTTAATGAACAAGTAATTTAAGCAAACTAATGAGACCCGAGACTGCGTTAGCATTTCCTGTTCGCAGGTTGTCCAGGTCTGTGTCTAGTTATGTCAATGGAATTCACTTTAGAAATGTGCGTCACAACCGAAAATTGCCAAAAAAAGTTTTAAAACACTAAAAACCCATATTTAAGAGTTCAAGGACATTCTAGGTCATCGATGTTGACACCATAAAAAAAAGCTCGTCACTAGTACTTGTTATGATAACGGCATTTCTGCGTCTATCTGCAACTGTTTCCACGCTAAACGTTTTGACACAATACCACAGTGTGACGGACGGACGGACAGATGGACACCTCGACGATGGCTAAGACGCGCGAAGCATTCTGCTGTCTTGCGTAAAAAAAGTTGCGTTATGTTACACGTACACAGAGCGGACCAGTTTTCGGCAGGCGTCGAGGAGTATGAGGTAGGTCCTCTACCGTCACCGACCACTTACTCTACGATCGTTCACTCTAAGTGGCAACGTCCCATACCTTACACCGTGCGTCCGTACAGCAGCCAGCTGGACACACTGCTCTGGGACGAGTTCATCTGTCGACAGCTGAGTGGCATTAACGACCTACTGCGCGATGTAACCAACCACACCTTTTCGCCGGACTGCCGACAGCAATGTCTCACTTATAGGTAGGTTACGCAGCGGCGGATCTAACATGCCGCGTTACATTAATTTTCACAACACTAATACTCGCAATGTAATGAATTTTATTAGCCGAGGGTACTTTTATAAAGGTCGAGCTATTGGCATGAGTTGTCGTCCGTCTGTCTGTTTGTCTGTCTGTCGTCTGTAACGGATGTACTGTGGTTAACGGGTAGGGCATCGGGAAAAAAGTTCTTACACGAAAAATTAATTATCCATGGGTGCTAAAACCCGGGTTTGAAAATTTTAGCTATCTGCTCCAAGGGAAACATTTTTAAATTGAGGGTTGAATGAAGGGCGGGGTAGGAAAATGCGCGTTTTTCAACGGAAAACGGACCATATCTCGGAAACGGTGAAAAATACGGCCTTTAGTTACTAGTAATCACTAATAAAAAGTCGCATACGCTGTGTAAGATTAGATAAACATCATTGACCTTGAATGACCTCAAAAGCCGTTATGCGCTATTGCGGCTAAGCGGTGCGAGATAGGGCATAGCTTGCTATTGATCACTAATAGAAAGTCGCATATTGGCTTTCAAATGGCATGAAAATCATTCACTTTAATGACCTTGAAGGTCAGTACTGCAACAGGAACTGTATAAGCTGTAGCGTATTTTTTCGAACAAGGCGTTTTTATTGTGAGAAATATTTGCAAAAGCTGCAACCGTTATTTCTCTTATTTATTTATAGGGTGTTTACACAATCGAGCAAACATCGAGCAGACGGCTCGACGTTTTATGGTAATTAGCATGCTAATTAGGAAAGCGGGCGGGTTGTAATTGGAAAGCCTATATAACAAGTAATCAGCTGTGGGCTATGAGCCTAAACCTAGACCTACATTTAAGCCAGGGTTCCAATAGGCCTGCTTGAGCCAGCTCAATGTTTGCTCGATGTTTGCTCGATGTTTGCTCGATCGTGTAAACACTCTATAATAGGAAATGCTATTTGTTCTGTCAAACAAGATAAAAATTATTAACCTTAAGTGACTTTAAAAGCCGTTACGCGCTATTGTGGCTATACGGTGCAAGATAGGCCCTAGGTTACTATTAATCACTAATAGAAAATTACATACGCTCTTGCAGATAAAATGAAAATTATCGACCTTGGATGATTGAGGGTCACTGACAACCAGTGGGGTCGGCGATCCTAGCGACAGCTGGGTTTCTTGTCTGTTTGTCTATCTGTCAGTCTGTGTAGTGTGGGCAGCGCACTGGTGAAGGGCACGAGGTCTATGTGGATTGAGATGCGACGTCAGGGCGAAGACTATTCGCTGCAGCCGGTCGGTCTGGAGTTCCGCGTCAACGTCACCGCTCTGTGTCCGTGCCACTGGACCGTCGACTACGTCTGGTTCCGCAATCTGAATTTTAGCGACATGGAAGAACTCAAAGACAAGTACAACAACGATCCGTCCATCAAAAAACAACTCCTGCGGTATAAATCACAAATGTAAAAACATTTTTTATGTTTTTTTAAAAAGTTTAAAAAACATGTTTTTTTTTTTCTTTGTTTAGTGTCTTTTTTATAAAATTTTTAAATGTTTTTTTTTATTTTTTAATGTTTTTGTACTTTTTAATGTCGTGTTTTTGTTCTTGTTAAAACATAAACGTACAAAATTACAAATATGATTTATTTCTTATGGGCAAATTGCGTTCAGCTGTTTTTAATCTGTACATTCAGTATATTCCGGTTTTTAGTCTTTACAAATGGTAGGTTTTTGTTTTTAATAATCTGAGTTAGATATTCTTTGCGTATATAATGGCGAAAAAAGTAGCAATTGGAAACATCTGCAGTTTAATGTTTTTATGCATGCTTTTCATAAGGTTTTTATAACAGTTTTTTAAAACATGTTTTTATGTTTTTTTATTTGCAAGTCAATGTTTTTAACATCTATGGTATAAATATCGACGCCCGTGTTAAGTCGTGTTTACAGCAAACGATTCGAGATGTATTGAACTGAAGTGAACTAAATGCTAGTTTTTTACTTTTTACTGTCCGCGCAACGCAACTGAACTGGAGTTTTAGTTCAGTTGTTTAGTGTTGTTTACTTCCGTCGCGTCGTATACGCATTTAGGCCTTTGCTTTGTTGACCTTGACGTTGATTTTGTATTTTTTGTGACCCTGCTAACATCACTTTGACATTTACATCCACTCTGATGGTTTATATTTTATGCCCCGTTAACACGCGAGCTGACTCGAAGAACTTTTAGAGCCAGCTCTTGGCGCCAGCTCGATGAATGCTTGCAGTGTTAAACACGTTTGATACTGTAGACCTACTTAAAGTATTAAGAGCGTTTTAAGTGGAATTTACACTTTTAGCCGACCGTACTTAAGTAGCGGTCGAGCTATTGGCATGGTTGTCGTCCGTCCGTCCTTCCGTCAGTCTGTTTGTCTCTCCGTTTGTCTTTAACCTATGTATTTTGGCTAACAGGTTGGTCGTAAGGGAAAACTTTTCACACGAATAATTAACCATGTGTGTTAAACTTGAGCATGCAAAATTTCAGCCATTTAGTGCAAGGGGAACTTTTTCGAATTGCGGGTTAAATAAAAGGGGTAGGAAATTCAATGGAAAACTGGTCATATTTCGGAAACGGTGAGAGGTACGGCTAAGTTTACTATTAATCACTAATAAGAAGTAGCATACGCTCTTTCAGATGTAATAAAAATCATCGACTTTCGATGAACTTGAAGGTCACTAACAACCAGTACGGTCGGCTATCCTAGCGATAGCTGGGCTTCCTGTTGATGCTGGCGTTGCTGCTGATTATTCAGCAGTGACGAAGCGCCGTCAATACGGGCACAATCAGCTGCTTCTAGACAGACGAAGCAGCAACATCAGCAGCATCAGCAGGAGAGGCGTGCTGACGGTTCAGAGTCTTCAACACAGCGAGGACCTCACTGTTACTCGCCCGACGGTCGTCGCTTCGCCATATCCGGACGTCACGTCACCTGGCTGGACTGGCGCTTCTACTTCAACATCCGCACGACGACTGGACCCATCTTCCACGACATCCGATTTCGCGATCAGCGCATTGTCTACGAACTCGCCTTGCAGGTGACGACGATTTCACCGACGCTGACAGCCATTTAGTGACAGGCAGTATTGGATGGGTGCAATAGTCTTGAATCAAAAACTTTATTTTGCTACGGCGGCAGCAACACAAAACACACAGTGTAAAAGCAAGCCGAAAAAAACAAAACAAACACGAACAGTAGTTGATGTCACGTATAGAACAAAAACTATCACGATATACCGATACGTGTTTCAAATCATTGATGCGGTGTTGATACTTTTCGTAGACTGAACATCAGGCGCTAATAACGGAAAACACGGATGTGGGTGTGATATACTTTTAAATCGCAAACTTTATTAGCCGACCGTACTTAAGTAACGATCGAGCTATTGGTATGAGTTGACGTCTGTCTGTCTGTCGTCGCCTGTAACGGATGTATTGTGGCTAAGCGTTCGGTCGTGGAAGAAAACTTTTTACAAAAATAATTAATTTGTGCTTTAAATCTAAGTACGCAAAATTTGAGCGATTTACTGCAATGGAAACGTTTTAAAATTCAGGGTTAAATGAAGGGGGTAGGAAAAAGTGCGTTTTCCAACGGAAAACTGGCCATATTTCGGAAACGGTCAGAGACACGGCCAAAGTTACTATTAATCACTAATTCGAAGTGGCATTTGGCTTTCAAATAACATGGAAGTCGTTGACCTTGGAAGACCTTGAAGTTTACCTGCCCGCAGGCAGCCACCCATCCAAGTAGGCCTACTAACCCGGCCCGGCATACAGAAACGCGTTACCGCTGCGCTACGCCACCAACCTGTTAGGGTTCTTTGCCAAGCATCGTGTCTGGCGTGGTAATATTTTGTTTGCTGCAGGAGCTGCTGACGCTTCACAGCGGGTGGTCTCCGGCCTCGGCACGTACGGACCTGGAGTCAGTTCACATGCTCGGTTCACGCGCCTACGAGCTCTACCCGGGCATTGACTGTCCACCCGGCGCCTACTACTTCGATAGCGTGCACTACTTCGACGACCGACTGGTCAACCACAAGCGCTCCGCTTGCCTCTTCGAACAGGTGTCTATACAGAACTGTTATACCCCGTTCACATGATCGAGCAAACATCGAGCAAACGTCGAGCAAATGTATTCAAAATACACGTGCTAATTGTTCGACGTCTGCTCGACGTTTGCTCGATGTTTGCTCGATGATTGCTCGACGTTTGTTTGACGTCTGCTCGATCGTGTAAACGGGACATCCAGCTAGATGGACAAACTATGGTAATTAGCATGCTAGTTAGGAGGACGAGCGGGTTGTAATTGGAAGGCCTATATAACACGTGATCAGCTGTGGGCTAAGCTTAGGTCTACATTTGAGCCAGGGGGTGGGGTTCCATCAGGCCTGCTGCTTGATGTTTGCTCGATCGTGTAAACGGGGTAGGCCTATCACGCTCCGTATACACGTCTTTGATGTCTGTGTGGTCCACTCAGCGGCGTGGGGGATTAGAAAAGTAAGGGGCAGGAAGTGGCAATTTTCAGATAACTGTAAATTCCGACAGATGCTCGAATGTTTACGTTTGCCCCAGAATTCTGTCTAAATAAGGAAATTTCGGCGGCAAGTTTTGTACTCTTGGAAGAAAATTTTTCGACATGCAAAATATTACGGAAAAAGGCATTTTGTCCTGCTCTCTGCCTTTTTTTATAACGACGCCACTGTTTGTGATGTAACGCGATCATGGCAACAAATTTTTATGGCAACAATTTTGTGAATAAGTACCAAAAACTGCATTCCGGTACGATCTATGTAGTAGAGTTTATAAAATGTCGCTTGAAAACATGCTACGTCAAGTAAAACGTGTTTGCGTTTTTTTAGTCAATGTTTACCAACTTTTCAAATTTTTGAAGCAAAAAAAATTTTTCAGGTTTTTTGACGCGCTACAGCTATGCTGCATAGCGTCTTTGACACGATGTGTCGTCTGTCCGTCCGTTCGTCTGTCCATTTGTAACGAATCTATTGTGGCTACACATTAAGTCGTAGGGGAAAACTTTTTACAGGGATAATTAGCCTTGTGTGTTAAACTCGGACACGCATAATTTCAATCACTTAGGCTATATAACACGTGATCAGCTGTAGGCTAAGAGCTTAAGCCTAGGCCTACATTTGAGCCAAAGGGCGGGGTTCCAATAGGCCTGCTCGAGCCAGCTCGATGTTTGCCGGATGTTTGCTCGACATTTGCTCGAAGTCTGCTCGAAGTTTGCTTGACGTCTGCTCGATGTTTGCAGTTTGCTCGATCGTGTAAACACCCTATAAGAGTCACGATTTACTATGGCATGAATGCAGACGCTGCCGATGCCGCTACGTCGTCGACGTCGTCGCGGCATGAGATATTCCAGCGCGGCCAGGCAGCAGCCTCGCGTGAACGGACTGGCCGACAACGTGCTGACCGTACGCACGGTCATCGTCGTCCAGCACTATGACTACATCATTGATCTTGTCCTACATCAGAACGCCGTCATCGAGGTGGTCTGCGCCATCAGCGGCGCGCTCGGCACGCACTATTACTTCGGCCACACAGAGCATGATTCAGGATACCAGGTTATTAACTTATTATTCACTCATTTTTAGCCGATCGTACTTGAGCAACAGTGGAGCTGTTGTCATGGTTGTCGTCCGTTGTCCGTCACAGATGTATTGTGGCTAAACGGTACGAAATAAAGCTTAGGCTGCTATTAATCACTGATAGGAAGTCGCATAATGGCTTTCAAATGACATATACACTGTGTCCGGTAAAAAAAACTGACCCCCTAGACTTCGTACAATAAAAATGTTAAATCTGAACGAATCTGTAAAGTTTGTACATCTAATCCGCAATAAATTCCTGTAGCTGTCATTAAATTTCGTTGACAAATTTTATTTTTAACTGAGTTATCGATAACAAAACATATTTGTTGCCAATAGGCTATGGTGTTACATAGGAAAACCCCTGTGTACATTTGCGTAACTTCAACAAACAACATCTGATTTTGGCAAACTTTTACATCAACAATGCATCATTTATTGACAATCAAAGTGCCAAATTGCGGTTAAATCTGTTTATGGAAATAACAGTTACAGCGGCTTTTGTGAAGTAGCCTCAAAACGTGAAGTGTCCAGTATTAGGCAACCGTTTGTTCAATTTTGACAGTGTCCACGGCTTGCTGGGAAATTCCGCAATAAACTTTTAACACTATACTCTTTTTCTTGTCTTAACAATTTAATTAAAACACGATCGTCTGCGGAAAACACCATTTTGTTATTGTTTACTTTATTTTAGTTGTGTCAACAAACGTCACTTTCGCTTGAGCGACTGCAGCATGTAACGCCATATTGGTAACGAAGATATTTTGTTATCGATATTCAACATTTAATAATTTAGGTACGAAATAATATTTTCAACGAAATTTGGCAGTCGCTTTAGGAATTTATTAAAAATTAAGTGTACGAAACTTTATCCAAATTTGTTCAGATTTGACATTTTTATTGCACGATGTTGAAGGGGTTAGTTTTTTCACCAGACACAGTATAAATCGATGACCTTAGACGACCGTGAAGCGTCATAATGCGCTATCGTAACGGCAAACTGGCCACATCTCGAAAACGGTGCGAGATACGGCCTAGGTTACTATATTAATCACTAATAGAAAGTGGCATACGCTTTGTTAGATTAGATGAAAATAATTAACTTTGGATGACCTTAAAAGCCGTTACGCGCTATTGTGGCTAAACGGTGCGAGATATGGCCTAGGTTGCTGGAAGTTGCAACTCGGCTTTCAAATGACATGAAAATTATCGACCTTGGATCACCTTGAAGATGACGGTCGGCTAACCTAGCGACAGCAGGGCTTTTTGTTTTGATACTGTTTTTTCTATGGCGTAGACAAGGGGACAGGGAAATAGCACCCTTTGATAACCGGTCATAATTTTAGTTTTTTTTGTTAGCAATATATTTTAAGGACTTCTCAGTTTCAAGTACCAAGACAAGATATAAGCACATTTTAATTTAAACTGCACTAAATTTGGTTAGGAAAATAAATGAAATTGTCGTTACCAAATTTCACATTTAGAAGCTATAATAGGCTACACCCAATTCGATTTCGGCTAGAACTCTTCCAGTCTCTATAGCTAAATTTTACGAGTCTTACTTCTAAGCGGATAAGAGAAGGGAGGAAAAAACGGGGAAAAAGTGAAGGAAAGGAAAGCTAGGAGAATAAATTGGAGCTAACAGTGCTATGTGGCTTAGCAGCGTACTAAGCGGAGTTTTCATGCAAAACAATGCACGTAACATACACGCAACGCAACGGATGTAGGCTAACGCAAGTAACGTAGGCATAGCTGACGCAGCGACAGCACATTAGAGGTTAATTAACCGATATGTGCTATGTAAATTCACATTTTACTTACTTCCTTACTTATTTCTCGCGTTTTGGCCAACGCTGCGACAGCTGCGTTCGTTGCCTACCTTGTTTGTTGCGTTTGTTGCGTACTTTGTTGCGCGCGTTGCGTTGCATGGAAACCTCGCTTAAACTTACAAGTGTATGCCAGAGCTCTACGTCGACGTGCTGCGTTTACAGGGTGGTCGAAAAAACGGATACCCAGTTTTATTTTTGGGATAACTTCGGTAATTCAGCACCGATTTTAACCATTCTTTGAATTTCTTTCACTGTTGCAAGCAGAAATTTATGGTGCGTAAACGTGAAGTTCTTCCACCCACCGCACCTTTATTGTGTGACCACATTACCTAGCAAAACAAACACTGTCAAAGCTACAGTAGTCTCGGAGAAGAGGCAACACATAAAAATATCAATTTCGTAGCATAAAATAGTTAAGCTTACTTACTTAATCGTAGTAGTGTTTTGTGACGTCATTGTTACGTCATATTGTGTTTATTTAATATTTACTTTGTTTACCAGTAATAATTTTTAGAATAAATCGTTTGATATGGGCAGAATAACAAAGGATGATCGCTGTTTGATCATGGGCTTACGAACAGAGAACTATTTTGCTAGGTAATGTGGTCACACAATAAAGGTGCGGTAAGTGGAAGAACTTAACGTTTGCGCGCCATAAATTTCTGCTTCTAACAGTAAAAGAATGGTTAAAATCGGTGCTGAATTACCGAAGTTATCGCAAAAATAAAACTGGGTATCCGTTTTTTTGGGACCACCCTGTAGGTCTACCCGCATGCGATCGGCTACATCCGCAACCACTTCATCAACTTTAAGGTGGACCTGGACATCTACGGCACAGCGAACCGCGTCGAGCACCTCGAGATGGACAACAAGGGTGAGCCGCACCCCGACCTGGATCCGTCGGAAGAGGTCTACGAGTGGAGACTGAAACGCGAGTTAAAGAACCGCGAGCAAGACACGGCGTACGAGGTATGTTATACGCCGTTTACACGATCGAGCAAACATCGAGCAAACGTCGAGCAAATGTATTCAAAGTACATGTGCTAATTGCTCGACGTCTGCTCGACGTTTGCTCGATGTTTGCTCGCTGATTAATGACGTTTGCTCGACGTCTGCTCAACGTCTGCTCGATGTTTGCTAGCATTCATCCAGCTAGCTCGACGAGCTATGACAATTAGCATGCTAATTAGGAGGGCGGGCGGGTTGTAATTGGAAGGCTTATATAACACTTGATCAGCTGTGGGCTAAGCTTAGGCCTATATTTGAGCCAGGGGACGGGGTTCCATCAGGTCTGATTGATGTTTGCCGGATGTTTGCTCGATGTCTGCTCGACGTTTGCTCGATGTTTGCTCGATCATGTAAACGGGGTATTAGGCTTAATAACCTGTGCTTCCGGTTGCTGTCGGCAAAAAACTAAAGATGGGAAAGGGCGCAGTGTTTGAATTGTGAAAAATTAGCTGGGGGTTAAACTTTTCGACCGTCAGAGACCGTAGATACGTACCAGATATTTGTCATCAATTGCAGCAATACTTAAACAAAATTTGTACTTTTCTGTGGTTTACGCAATACAAAATGTGGGCTACTACTTTTTATCTTATAATTTCGCTTTATCTAAAAACTTTTGTTACTTTTATCAGCGCCACGTAAGTTTATTTATTATATACTTTAATTTAGGGCACGTTGTTTTCAGGGTTTATTTTTCCTTTAATAAAATACTGTGTCACCGTGTTACAAGCACACGATGTCGCAGCCGATGTACCTGCTCGTCAGCAGTGCGAATGCTACCAACAGTTACGGCAACCGGCGCTCTTATCGCATCCAACCGCTGACCATGTCTCGACTAATGCTCCCGCAGAAGCACGTCATCGGCAGCGCCGCCAACTGGGCCAAACACCACGTACGATATGAAGAATATCTCATTCACGCTCACACGCGTCGAGATTTGCAGTGAAGTAATTGCTACCAAGGACTATGTTAGAGACGGCGGAGGGAGGAGGTCTAGGGGTCCGGATCCCCTCTCCCCGAACTCCCAGCAGGACACCCCATGAGATTTGCGCAAATCCGTGCTTTTGGAAAGGTGAAGGGAAAGGGAGTGAGAGTAGCAGCGGTAAATCGACAACCACTCGAGTTGGACCCTCCTGTAGCTCTGAAAACCTGGCGCCGCCCTTGGAGTGTGTAACGACAATATCTTCGATGCAGGGAATATACTTACGGTTGAATGTTGATTGTTACTATTACTGGTAACCCATTCTAAAGCTACGGAGCGTCACCTGCCATATTCGATTGCGCAGCGTTATCTGCCATCTGATACACGTAAACGACCCGCCGCAACCCTGATAGGCCTACTAGATTTAAGAGAAAAGCCGAGTTGACGTCAGTGTTGGTGAAATATCGAGATGACTTACCACTCCGCGGACCGTTACCCATTTTAGTAGTTCTGCGCATTTGATATAGCGATCCAGCCTGGAGTTGAACCCACGACCTGTTGATCGTAAGTTTAGCGCGTTAACCGTTAGATATCGTTTACGATAGGGTAGGTCTATGAGTGTGAACGACTGCGTGCGCTGTGCGTGTGTGGAGCCAGGTTGTGTTGACGAAACGCAAGGACGACGAGCAGACGAGTTCGACGATCTACAACGCGATGGACCACCGCAATCCGGTCCTCGACTTCCAGGACTACCTCAAAGACGACGAAGACGTCGTCGACCAGGTCAGCAGCAACAGCCATCTTGCAGGGATGTGGTCTCGGTCTCGACGTATCGGTCTCGAGACGGTCTCATACGTCTCGTCTCGGTCTCGTCTCGGACAAAATCTTTAACGTCTTGGTCTCGTCTCTGTCTCGGCTTAGGAGATCTCGTGCGCATCTCTGCCATGTCACTTATTCCACGCTTGCACTCGTACTCGTCAGTCAATCGGTTCATGTAGTGTTGAACAATTTCACGAACGAAGATGTCAGACAGTGGCATGGTGTCCGACTGTGCTGGTATGCGAGCAGGACCTAACTGATTACATTCCGTCAGGGGCGTTATTTAGGGGGAGCTTGAGCTGGGGGTCTGCGGTCCCGCAAGGATTTGTGATTTTAGTTTTTTCTCTGACTGAGCCTTACGTAAGCGACTGACAACAGACTTTTGGTCGCCGATTAACTGTGTAAACTGCACAACATTTGTTCAGTTGAGTTTTAGAAAAATCACTCAAATTGTTGCCACAAGAGGTCACACTTTAAGGCTGAAATGCGCCAAATTCAATTTCGGCTGGGGCTCTGTTCCAAACGTCGGCGGGAGAGGTTACAGCTCTCCCTCAAACTTCCTAGCTGGATTTCAGGTGGCCTACTTTTAAAAGACGGGGATGGGAGGGAAAAGGAAAAGGAAAGAAGAGGAAAAAGGCAGCAAAAGAATGGAAGAAAAGAGGAAAGGAAAGGAAAGAAAGTAAAATGAAATGTAAAATGAAATGACGTTACTGGTCTGTCTGTTCGTCTATCGCTGTACGGACACTTCATCACGCGACAGTTAATCACTGCATAATCAGACATTTAATCACGCAACAATTAATCACCGACACATAATTACTTAACAATTATCACACGACATAATAACAGTTACACATACGAAATCCTATAAAAACATGAATGTCCACGAACACGTTAACAACTTGACATGCAGTCAATCGCTTTGGGACAGAAGGTCTGGGCATTTGTCTTTATTTACTGCGTCACATCCATGTAAGTGACAGAAGGTTTTGCACTAGCAATTTTTGTAGAAAGGATCTTTTTTGATACCTTGCATGAAAGTCCACAATGCTAGATGGTGACAATGGAAAAGTGTCTGCAGACCAAAATGCCAACCTTCAACTGCATTTTGTTCTGCTTGCAATACCCCCTGCCCCCGCTTCATAATGAGTCCACGTTTGTATGGAAAATATGGCTGAGTCGTAGTGTTCACTATGCACGTCCTGGCCATCCTCTGCGTGTTTGAAAATGCACAATCGATCACAGGTCGGTGATTAACTGTCGCGTGATGAAATGTCTACGTGTTTAACTGTCGGGTGACTATATGACGCGTTATTAACTGTCCAAGTGATTATATGTCGGTGATTAATTGTCGCGTGGTTAAATGTCGGGTGATTAAGTGTCACCAAACCCATCTGTCTACATGTGGGCTAGTTTTGCGGTACAAAGGCACTCTGAAGGTCAACATGAAGAAGTGTAGCATTGACTCGTCAACTCTGAGCAGCGACACACAAGATCGTTCAACCCGGAGAACTTACTTTGTGCCATGAATGATGAAACAGTCAACAAGTAGTTCGAAGACTCGCGAATCGAAGCTCTGGAACACAAAATAGCAGTCGAGAAGAGACTCAACCTCGCAGCACCGTCAGCACCTGGTCATGTGACAGTTGCTGCCGCGTATGCAGCTCTATAGCATTGGACTCCACGCCCATCGGCAAACTCATCGATGACAAGCGATCTGTCGTTCTTCGACGCCGCAGTTTATACCTTAAAGTATTTATTAAGAAAGTGAGGGAGAAAATCTGTTATTGCATGAAACAAACATAAATGCAAAAACAGAACAGCAAAGGAACACTTGAAAAACCTAGAAGCACAGCTAAGGAGCTAAAACTGATGTCCACGGAGAGGTAACGCTAGCCTGGAGTTTTTCTGAACATGCGATACCACGTTTAGACTGTGACTCTGCCAGCGGATTTTGTGAAAACGATCTCAGAGAACCATAACGATGCATGTGTTGTGCTTAAAAGTGCATCAATTTTAGCGGAAAGTCAGCAGTCCGTTTGTCTGTTCTTTTGTCGGATGTGACAATTTGGAGAACACTGAGATCACAGGCGTATAGCCAGGAGTTTGTAGGTTATTGCTAATTCATTTTCCCCTCCTTTTTTCCACTCCGTTTTCCAAAAAAATCTATTTAGGGTGTCTGTGTTAGCGCTGTAACAGCAAACATATTTCTACATTTTTACGTTTTTTGGGCTTTTAAAACGCATCTTAAATGGCAACAATTTCAGCTGATTACGTGCGATGCAAACGACTGTTAACTGTGTTTTTAGACATGGGCGATACAGTTTTTTTCGATTTTTTTGTGATCTGCCAATCTTGTATTCTTGCTCCACTGCGCCCTAACTTTGCTAATAGATGCGATCACTGTTCGGACTGTCTGTTTGCCTGTGTGTCTGTCAGCGACGTCGAGAGCCGAAGCGGGGCCCGGGGAAACATTCTCGCGGGGCCTCTCTCGGAAATTTTTTTTTCAAATTGTTTGTAATTTTTTTCAAATGGCGCATTCCGGTGTACTTTATATTTTTCAGCGACGGCGAGGCCTTCAAACGTCGCGGGGCATGGGGTAATTTACCCCTCCCCCCTTTTTTCCGTCTCAACGGACCTTCTGTTTGTGTGTATGTCTCCGTGTACGTGTCTGTCTGTCTGTCTGTAGGACGTGACGGCGTGGATTACCCTGGGGTCGCTGACAATCCCTCACAGTGAGAACGTGCCGAGTTTATCGACCCCTGGCTCTCAGATGTCGTTCGTGCTGGAGCCGTTCAACTATTTCGACTCAGACCCGTCTCAGCACGTGGACGACGCGCTCGACGTACTGGCTGACGCCCACACTGGACGACTGGTCTATCGGCGTCACGGTGACCTTGGACAGGTCCGTAGCGATGGGTAATAATTTGTAAAATTTCAGAGGAGTTACTGAATCAATAAAATTGTTTGAAAATGTTGCAGCCAAAGAGTTTCGACAAGACCACGCACGTAGGCTGATAACGCATGTAAATTAGAATGTAGATGTAAATTAATTAAAAGTAGCAATTTGGAAAAAAAACTTGCAATTAGAATAAAAATTAACGTTTTTCTTTCACCGATTATTTAGAATTAGAACTGGATAATGCTAATTTATTAGAATTATGCATCAGATAACAACGTCGCAAGTGATGGGAAATAGCTTACTACTTTTTCAGTAACATACAAGTATCCTGTGTAATACTGTCAGCTATTCTCTTGTGCCAACAAATGACATATATAAAATTATACAAAAAGTTATAAAAACAGATCTGTAACCGACATTTTGATAGTTCTTGTACGGGTGTCACATCGAAGTGTCTCCCCATGAAAAAAAATCCCCCAAGGGGAGAGATAACTAACCACTGACGACTGGTGTTAACTTTTGTTGACTAGCGAATTAATTGGTTTTGGTATACATGTATATTCCGTATATGCTAGGAAACGGTAGTATCCGGCGGACTTCTTTTTTTACCTCAACTGATGTTCTATACCGACTTTACACGATCGAGCAAACATCCAGCTAACATATAGCCAGCTCGTTGAGCCAGCTTGATCGTGCAAACAAGGTATTATTAGTCTGTACGGAACGGTAGTTCCCTGTGGGCTTATATTCTACTGGCGTTAGTATATTTTTTTATTCGCCACCAGATCTCCGAGCTCCGTCGGCCGATCGTGGCGAAACTTTGACACATGATGGGAAGTGTGTTCGATTTTGTAATCTCGATCCATTTTTGGGAGGGAGAGGGCTTTTCCCCAAATATGTTAAGGGCCAAATACATGCAAATTTTTAGTTAAAATCTGAGTTACCCGATGACGTCATTAATTAAGTTTTAATGAACTGTCTATGCAGTAGAGTCATTTCAGTAAATCGTTGGGGGTTCAATAATCATTGGGGGTCTCAGTTTACGTAACGTATTGTTCTTGCAGCAGTAACACTGTTTCGAAAGTATTTACAGAAAAGATCAAAATCATTAATCGTTAGGGGGTCCGTAAAGCGTCCAGCCCCTTCCACCTTAATGACACCCCTGTGTCTATGGCTGCAGGAGGTCACGCGTGAAAGCGAGTGTTTACCGGTAATGGTGGCGGTGCACCAGTCTGCTGCTGCTGATGTCAGTCTCCGCAGCATCATCATCGTCATCGTGCTAGTGATGATGATGATAATGAAGACGATGATGGTCTAAATAAAATTCAATCAATGCTCTAACTCGACGCATCATCTCTGTCTAAAAGTGCGTTCAAAGCGGTAAAAAATTAAATAAACTTAAATGAAATGAAAGCTTTAACAATCTAACTAGCGCGCCGTCGCTTTATCGACCTAGACTAAAGGGGTGTTCAAAGGGACAGAAACGCGATGAGCTAAAATGGTATAAACTGAAATGAAATCATATAGGTCTAGTTTTGCTGTTTTACTTCGTTTCATTTGGGAAGAAGTTTATTTCACCAATCACCTCAGTTCAGTTCAGTTCATGTCTGTCGTTTTGTACAACATGCCTTCATTTTGAGCCTCGTCTATATAGCCTGCTGCTTGGTAAACTAAACGCAATCAGACTGCAGTAGGCCTAGCAGCTTTTGTTGTTGTTTTTGTTGTTGAAGACACAATCCTAATCTTACGTGCTTTGTATAGGCCTATACACAGTGCGCCAATAGATAGGCCTAGTAAAAACAATTTTCCCAAACGTAAATAAATATTACAGTATATCTCCAAAATTTTAGCAATTTTTTTTTTTTACAAAATTCGACTTGTTTACAGAGAAGCATTCAAGCCACATGTTGATTATCTGCTGATACAACATAAGATTTTCTAGGAGTATAGTTTTTTTTCTATTAGCGCGCCGCACTGACATTATTCACTTGCCGCTCGATGTTGTCAGTCTATCTATAGCGACAGCATATTCGATTAATCGCCGCCTCAGTATTCTCGTATGTATGCATCAATGCCTTATTATAATAGCAACAGACAGATCTATTGGCTATGCACTACAAGGTGGTCCAGCTAAAGTGAAGCCAACTTACATTTACTGGTAACATTTAAATGCATAGGTAAAATTCAATGATTTTTTGCAAATGTAAACTGCATACAACAAGAAGTGGTGTGATGCAATTTTTAAGAAATCCAGCATCGATTTTTTTTGATGAGTCGGTCAAGGCTTCATCTGCACCAAGCTTTGCTGGTAAATTCCTTCAGAAAGCGGCGAGAGCTCCAGTTCTTTTCCACCCGTAACGCCTTTATAACAATTCTGTCCTCTCGCGTTATTTTACCCATCAAAATGCAGAAACAGTAGTTATTCCCAAAGATATTATTTTAAAAGCAAAGGTTAACAAATATCAGCAAAACCAGACGATTTTACCATAGAATTATATTAAGTTTGTCAAAACGTAAAATTATCGGCCTATGCGAGTAAGTCAGTAAAGTGAGAGATGAAACAAGGGAGAAAATACCTAACCTGGTTACGCCATCTGACGAACAATATTAAATTTTTATGATTCCCAATGTGTGTGTCTAAACTGTTATCACATTTGCAAAAAATCATTGAATTTTAGCTATGCATTCAAATGTTACCAGAAAAAATGTAAGTTGGCTTCACTTTAGCTGGACCACCCAGTACACTAGCCAGCACTATTTACATGTAGTCAGATAAAGTGTTTATTGGGAACTCGTTCAATAATTTCTTACTGCTAAACAAATTTTCTGGTTGTTGTACGTAATCAGAGCAAAAAACTTCAACAGTTTACAAAGCTATGTAAGGGCGATATGAGTCAAAACTCGAAAACAGCAAAAATGGTTTTGGGGCAATATTATCGCGTGTTGAATTCCAGACTGGCCCTTACTAGACTAGCGATTCTAAAAGTAGGCCTACTGGGTCGGGTTATCTTATGACATCTGAGCACAAAAAAGACCAAGATCAGAATGTACAATTTAGAGTGGCTTCGTGGGTAAAGAATGGAATTTAAAAATGGCAGACAGAAAGTTGAAAATGGGGAGGGCAGAAAATTGTTTTTCCCCACAGGCAGCTGCAGATCTCCGACAGAGGAGATTAAGTTTGCTTAAAATTTTAATTTAGCCTCTTATCAATTTTGTGAAGAGAATTTTCCGACAAGACATTTTCCGGCTTGCTGAAATTCAGGTGAGAAAACTGCCCCTTCGCTCTCCCACGACGCCATTGGCTGCCGTGAAGAATGAACTCGTAAACTAATTTTCAGACTATGTGAAACGTCGCACGGTTAATGTAATCCGCATCAGAGCAAACACAAATGAACACTGCAGCGCATGCACTAGCAACAGACGTACAATACCGGGTATATTAGATACAGATTATATTATAATAGGCCTAGCACGTGAGAAAAACGGGTTCAGGCATGTTTAACGCAGAACAGTTTGCTAGCGCATGCTACCGTTAGAGAATTAAGTAAGTAAGCACTAGAGACACAGACAGTTTAATGTCAGATTGTAGTGAACAAATAGTTGGAGAAAGACAAAGTACTATCACGATGCGCTAATTCTTACAAACCCCTACACTCAAGCAGGAGCGCAGTAAGACTTGTGTGGAACTGGGGCAAGGAATTTCAAATAACCCTATCACCAATAAACTAATGCGGGGTGCAGTAGGTCACGAAATAAGTATTTTTGTGCACCCCCTGAAAAATCAGCCCCCCCCCCCT
>Ga0056128_1002493_pt1 | contig 21908 bp, 11 predicted proteins | sample WorMetLIZISLAND2_FD_71113 | JGI IMG/M metagenome (GOLD analysis project Ga0056128, IMG submission 71113) | Marine gutless worms symbiont microbial communities from Max Planck institute for Marine Microbiology, Germany - Olavius geniculatus... ... | reverse complement strand
TTCCAAATCTTGTCCAAGGCCTTCAGGTTTGCCATTGCCTTTGCCATTCTGACTGCTATTTCCTTTGAACAGTCCAGGTCATATGTCATGTTGCTTCCCAGGTAGGTGAATTTCTCCAAAATTCAAAATTCAAATTCAAATTGCAAAATTCAGATAAAGTAAAATCATCAACTTAGGCTCACAGTTAAGTCTCGAATCGACTCAGTAATCACATGTCAATGTAAGCCCATTTAACCTAACTCTTGAAACGCCTCGAAGTCCGTTAACTCATGAGCAGAAGCTGGCACATCACACAAGAATGCGAGGTCAACTCAAGTAGCCTAGGCACAATCTACAAACGATTCTTGATGCAGCGCAAAGACAAAAAAGTTGCCGCCGCGGCGAGGGCCAAGTCGTCGGATTAGGTAATACACAAAGACTGAGTCGCTTGCTCAGGTTATTAAGTAGGCCTAGCTACTGCGATTTTTCACCTGGCGAACTACCGTTAAAGCACGATCTAAAGCACAGCTAAAGAATTCAACTCAAATAGTCCTACTCAAAAAACTTTTTCTTGGTATAATACACAGTCTTATTGTATTGTTGTAACTGTATACATTTTTTTGTCTCATTCTTTGTCATTGACTATCGGTGCTCAATAGTGTTTATTATTTGCGATTTATGTTATTTTTTGCTTTACTCACGCGCCCCTTTGCTGCCATTAATGCTGACAGCATCAAACATCTTACCGACGCTACAGCAATGCTAATTTCACAGACATGGTTTATTTACATCCAGCAATGCAATGCAGTACACTAAAAAATACAGCACAACAAAAATTGTTTAATATAATCAAAACGCGTTTTTGTACAGGCTTCTTAGTATATAGTCTCATACATAACGTCACATTACTTAAATGCATGTGTAAGGCTGTGTATTATACCAAAAAATTAAGCGGTCATTTTCCATCAGTCACAACTTCATATGTCCATGGTGGAAGGAAAATAACATCATATAGTCTACTTTTTAATTAGTGGCGGACAGAAAATAGCCTCACGTTTGCTTACTTTTCTGTTCTCCGTGGACAGAAAATGACTCCGAGCCTGTCAACTACCCGACATGGTCTGGAGTCTTCAAAAAGTTGAAGTTTGACTATCTAGGCATCTACTGAAGAAGAAGAAGAAGGGCTAGGGTTAGAGATAAGGTTAAGATTAGGGTTAGGGATAAGATTTAGGTTAGAAATATGGTTAGGAGATGATTAAACTAATAAATTACAGCTTAGTTACAGCGTTATTTGTTGCGACATCCGCATATCTGCAATCCGCTTTTTACCCATAGCTATTGTCCGCATTTTTATTGCTAAACGCAAATACACAACAACATCGTAAAATGCATTGCACTGGGTACTCTATTGGTGTTGAAAACTACAATCTGTGTGCTGTAATGTTTCATGGCAAACTATCGGTGGCTGCAAACTACAGGTGCCTTAAAAATATAGGCTATTAGAAATACTGCTAAAGTGTGATTTTTACAGTTGTATACTTACACGGTTGTGTACGGTTTACACGTTTGTGCACTGTGCGCAACACACTTTTTCTGTTGTCTTTTTGATTACCCTTCACAAGCCAGCCTTAGCCGTAGGTTGTAGAAATGCTGGTAAACAGTTGGCTAAGCATATGTGTCAAATTTGTGTTTCATAAAATTGTCACATATGCTGATAAATTGCAAAGTTTTGTAAACGAGATGTAGCAATGCTGTTTCGAAATACACACCTGTGTGTGATTGCAGCAGAATCGGACATTGTGGATCTTACTCGTGGTCAAGTTAAGGTGAGTCTGCCTGAAGGCGATGGCAGTGACACAGGACGTCATACTGTTGATGGTATGTAACTGTGACATGTTCCATCCTCGAAATGACCTATACTGTGTCAGGTGGGACGTTAAACCCTACTCACTCATTCACTGTATGTTGTGCTATTTGTCTGTTTTCTCTGCAGTATCATTCTCCTGATGACAGTGATGATGTGATGATGATGAATTGATGACATAATGCTGAGGTTGCTGTAATAATTTGTTTGCAGAAGTGCTATATACATTCTGAAAGTGATAACATTAACTCTAATTTCGATTATTCTGCAGGTACTTGAAATAGCTGTAAGGGCTGGGCTTGGATAGTGGGGCATTAGATTTGTATTGCAATACATCGCATGATGTACGGACGATAGGGTGTCAGGATAATAGTATGACAGACAGATGGTCGAATGATTGGGCAACTGCATTTTAACTGCACTACGAATTTCTTGAGATGAACAACCAGGGGACACTGGTTTTGTTTAGCATGACCAATGTTCCCTGGTTGTTGATCTCAAGAAATTTGTAGTGCAGTCGGCAAAGACCCAGTCTTCTTGTTGTCCAGTCGTCTTTAGACTCATGTCGTACTTACTACAAATATGGCTTGGAAGTCGGTAAAAGGTTAATGACTAAGAACTGGATGCTGCTGTTGTAGTTCGTAGAGGTGGACCCGTAAAGGTGAGCCTGCCAGGCGATGATGATGTTGAACGTCGTAATGATGCCATTGATGGTATGTTTTAATCTATCTCAGTGTGTAGATTTGAATGACTATATTACCACTGCAGTGATGTTTCCTGAACTGTTTTACCAGTGTTAGATATGCAGATAGTTACGGTGGGATAGAATAGTACTGCACTGGTGGAATGTTTGATTCTACAGCCAGTTTTAAGGTTCTTGTACGGAACATTTAAGTAAGTGATGGTCATAAGTACGGCCCACAGTTTTCCGCGGGCCATGGAATTTCGAGCTGAACTGTGGAATTTGCCCCTTTCTGCGGAATTTTGATATTGCCGTGGAATTTCGCGGAATTTAGCAGAAGTTGAGAAATGACTGATGATTAGTACGATTGTCGGCTTGATAATGTAATTACGCTAACTATATCACGAGAAAAATCAAACTGCCTAAAACTGCATCCTTACTAATAATTACCATGATAATATGGCACAGCGGTAAAGAAACACAATGCAACTAATTGACAAATTGCACTTTTGGAAAGAAAAAAAGATTGATAATTTTCTTTGTATGTTGCTAGCATAACTGAGCACCATGCCAGCCTCCAAAAAGTGAAGTTTTTTAACAGAAAAGAGCTTAGTTTACGCACAAATGGAAGGCCGCGGTAAGCTGCGGAATTGACAATTTTGCCTTGGTGAGCCACGGAATTTTGCAAAGTGGCCTGAGGAATTTGGCAAAATTTTCCGCAGAAAACTGTAGGCCCTAGTCATAAGTAGCGAACTTGTTCGTGATAAGACAGGCATAATGTGCTGACTTGATAGTCAAATAATAGCACACGTCAGCTCAGTCCAACTAACTGGGATTTTTTACAACACATTTTCCATCTGTGGTGCATTAACTTTGTTTTTGTGTATGTAACTTGACTTTGCTTTTGAACTGTGCGATCTGAGTGATTGATTGACTGTTTATGAGATAGTTTGAAGTCATAAGCGGTCAATCGAAAACTCACAACACACAGTTTTGTTTTTTACGTTTAGGATTTTGTTTTTTTTATTTTTTTGAAAACTTACTCTTAACTGATTATGAAAGCTCAGTAGTTAGCTGTAACTACTAGTGCATTTGAAATTAAGGTCAAGTCTGCCGAATTATACCTTCCCACAGTGACAAGAGACATTCTCACACTTGTGAAGCTTTACTGTTACAGCGAGCGACTCAGCATGTGTAAAACTGCATAATAGTAATAATAACAACATGTTTGTTGTTTCTGTGTTTAGCTATTGACATCGTTGTCTACTTTGCAAACAACGTTGGTCTACAGCTGAAGGTTTGTGATGGTCAGAATCTGACAGCAACCGAGCTGTTTGAAGATGTGATGGAGGAACAAAATTACCCTGAAGCAGCACGTCAGCTGTTCTCACTCTGGCTTGTCTCCGACTTGCTAGGTGAGATTTTTTAATTTTCACCCAAAATAGTTTACAGTGTGGCATTCAACCATGGTCAACTTTTGGTTCTCAGTACACTTTTTGGCTTCTTTATATGGTATTATTTTGGAGTGGGGTAAATTTCTGTATCTTTTTAGCTCAGTTGATGGAATAACTACAAAGCGTTGGACTCACAATAGAACAGCTGTGGGTTTGATTCCCAGTTGGGTTGCTCTCAAGTGGTTTGTACTTGGATGGGTCATTTGGTAATCGTCTGCAGACTGCTAAACCATATCAGTAGGGCCCACAGTTTTCCGCGGGTCGTGGAATTTCGAGCCGAACCGTGGAATTTGCCCTTTTCTGCTGAATTTTGATATTGCCACAAAATTTCACGGCATTTTACAGAATTTAAGAAGTGGCCGATGATTAATATGATCGTCGGCTTTAGAATTACTATATCATGGAGAAAAATCAAACTGAACTGCCTAAAACGGCATTTCTACTAATAATTACCATTGTGTGGCACAGTCGTAAATTAACATAATGCGACTAATTGACAAATTGCACTTTTGAAAAGAAAAAATCAATTTTTTTGTATGTTGCTAGCATAACTGAGCACCATGCCAGCATCCAAAAACTGAAGTTTTTTAAAAAGAATAAAGCTCAGTTTGTGCACAAATGGAAGGCCGCGGTGAGCTGTGGAATTGTGCGAACTGGCTCGCGGAATTTGGCAAAATTTACCGTGGAAAACTGTGGGCCCTATAGATCAGTTTGGTATATAATTAACTATGCAGGTCAACTGAGGTAGGTAAATGAAATTCCAAGTCTAAATGCTTCAAGTCAGATTACGTTCACCTGTGTTGGGTGGCACACTGCATGATCGCATATGGCAGGCGATGCTCCATAGCTTTGAGTTGTGTTTATTTGAAGAGCCGTATACACCTTTAAATTTTTGTAAAGAGAAGTAAGTTTTAAATGGCATGCTGCTGTGTTGTTGCTGAGAAGAATTGCAGTTGAAACCGACTCACATTCCGTTTAAGCTGGTCTGCTACTGGGAAGAGCTTCTGGAGAAATACAGCACCGCTTCAGAATATGATCGACAGAGAGGTCTGACATCTATACTCTCTACACTGCATAGTGAACTTAAGCAGTTACAATAAAAAAAACTGATGCCGTTCTGTTGTTTGAGAAAACTCATATGACGATTATGCAGTGAGCCTGAAACCACAGCATTATCAAGATATTTCTGATGTCTTTTAAAGCCTCAGACCCATTTTCTCACTCAAACGCGAAGATGCTCTTGTTCAACATCATTTCTGTGAGCACATCAGAGCTGCTTTCTGGGATCTTTCTGGGGTGTACAGGCAGGAATTCGACAAAGTGTAAAATTGATTATCAGAATGTGAGATAGTTTGATGTTGGTGATGTTGACATTGGTAGATATTCTTGCAATACTTAATGAGGTATCAGTACAGATGTGATTTCACCGAATGATTCAGTAAAACTTAAGATGATTGAGATTTTTCTAGTTGAGTATATTTTCACATTTAGGCTGTAAATGTGTTGATGTGTTGTTCGTAGATGAGCCGATAATTACTTTCAGGCGAAACGTATTCTGTCCACTGGACGTTGAAAAACAGGTCTGTATTATGGCTGAATGCTGTCACCTAATTTGGGAGCAATAAATGCATGAGACTGATTCCATCTTCGTGTCTTTTTCCCTTTCCCTTTCTTTTCTTTTCTTATCTCATCCTCTTTGCTTTCCCTGCTTTGTCAAAAATTTATTTAGGGTGTCTGGAAGCAATGTAAGCTCCTTCAGCAGATCTGCAGTAGAGCCTCAGCTGCAGATGCATTTTAAAAATGTATTTCACGCTCAGAGAAATTGTGCCTGGTGATAATGATTTTCATCGTTGTGAAGAGATAAAAAGTTGAAAATGAGAACAGATCATAATACATGAGATAATTTTATAGTGGCGAGAAAAATGCAAGCTAACTGAAAGTGTGTGAGATGCATGAGACTTTATACATGTATGTCTATCAGTACTTGATAGCGTGATGATATTAAGTAGTCTCATTGTTATCATGCTGTTACATTGTTGAAAAAATTTCAGACAAAATGTGAGCAGTAAACTGTGCTTAAGTTGCATGTATGTTATGAGTAGCAACGTGCATTGTTGTTGGGTTGCAATTTTGTCTGTTGCAGATACTGAGCGATAACACAACGGGCGTAAGTATTACTGTATTCGGAAAAGGTTAAAGGTGGTGATATAGCTCTTAATGGGAAGCCCATCTCAGAGCTATGGAGTGTCACCTGCCGTATGGGTTCACACACCTACCCTGGAGGGATGGAAGGCTGAGTTGACCTAGGCGGCTGGTTGCGTACCGAGATGGTTTACTTGCCTGCAGGCAGTCACCCATCAAAGAACTAACCCCGCCTGATATAGAGTAACTTTGTTATCAGATGAAACGCATTACTGCTATGCCACGCTACCAACTCCAACAACATTTGAGATTACTAGGATGAAACCAAAGTAGGAGAAACACAGAAAAATGGTGAAAGATAAGCTGTAAGCTGTTTATCAGGCAGTTTTTGCCTGCATCCATCATCCACTGAAAGTTACTCACATCAGCAGAACAGGCAACAAAGAAGTTCAGTTGGAAGTTAATAAGAGATACTTCATGATGAAGTGGCTATGGTTGATGTCACAATATTCAAATTCGTTTGTTGTCAATATTCGCAATAAACACACATTTTGCTGATACATGGATTACCCTAGCTATGCCTTTTATCATTGTAAATCCTGGCTATCATTGAGTATTTTCTGCTCATTTAGATAACGTTGTATTTTTGCCATTGCCATTTTTGCTGTGCAGTTATTATTATAAAGACACTATTAATGCAGTGATGAAAACAGTGCATGTTTTACTAATTACCGACTGTATCCATTTTTAAACATATGAAACATTTATTTTTACTGTAGGCTCAACACAGCACGTCTCATTTGTGATTTAATTTTTAGCAGTGAAATTGGTACCACATATTCCAGGTCGTACATTTAAATCCCATGCAGTCTGGTCCTTCATTTATATGTGCATCTTGTCAAGGTGGTGCATAAAATATGGAACATTCTTCATGTAGATATTTGCTCCATTGTGGTTAGTCTCTCAATCATTGCAGTGCAGTGCTGTTATGCAGTGCTGTTATGCTGTTGAACACTTTTTGCACGCGAAAGCAGCTACAGCTTTAGCACGTCTTAGACATCGCAATTCTGTCCGTCAGTCTATTAGTTTGTCACATGGGTGGATCAGTCAAAAATGGTGCAAGCTAGGATCACCAAATCTTCATCATCGGCTGCTTGAAAGATCCTAGTTTCAGGAACTGTAAAGTTTTTCCATAAATTCCAAGAGGGTCACCCCAAATGAGGGCACTAAATGAGAGGGGGGTAGGAAAAATTTGTGATTCTTGGCCAATAAGTCACTGCATCTCAGTAATGGTGCGAGATAAGGCCTAGGTTACTATTAATAACTAATAGGAAGTCGTACACTGGCTCTCAATTGCCACCGATATCAATGACTTTGGATGACCTTGAATGCCAAAATAGGGTTTTTATGGATTTTTTGGCGATTTCGGGCTGCAAGACACTTTTCACGAGCAAATTGCGCCAAAATGAATTGAGATAGACATGGAGAAGCTGCATATGAAATTTTCAGCATTGAATGTAGATTTTGATAGCTCAAGTCTCGATTGTCCAGGTTTAAGGAAACCTGCGCACGAGAGCATCAAAGAGTGGTACTTTTGTTAAAGTTGTTATTTTACCGCTGTTGGCCAGTCTTTCATGAAAACAGTTGCAGGTCACCATGGGCATGCTGTCTATCACAACAAGCACTAGTGACGAGCTTTTCAGTCGTATCAACGTCGATGATTTTGAAAGATCCTGAACTTCCAAAATAAGAGGTTTTTACTGATTTTTGCGATCTTTGGCTGCAGCGCACACACTAAGAATGAACTGCGACGAAGTGGCTGCAGATAGACTGACAGTTTGCAAACAGGAACTGCTATAGGCTTTTGCGCCTCTAGTGAGCATTAGCTCAAATTTTTTGTTTGACTAGCTGTATAAGTACTGTTGATAACTTCCATTAGCATTCTGCTTGCATGATGTACACAGTATATGAATGAAAGTGAATATGAAATGTTTCAACAGAATTTCGCGCCATCTTGTACACTGGTTGTATCCTATGTGTCATCATGTACTAGACGAAGGAGATGCTTTCCCTGCTGTACCACGAAGCGAGGAAGAACGTCTTGTCAGGCCGATATCCATTCACACAGGACGAGTGTGACAATCTTGCTGGTCTACAAATCCTCATCACAGCCAAAGAAGAGGTGCGAATGGCAGAACCCGTTGAAGATTCTCCGGAATATTTTAGGTACGTGCATCGCTAGTCTTTATAAAATGCGTCATCTGCTTTTCTGTAATCAGAGCATTGTTTAAAGACATTTATTAGTCACACAGCCAGTATTATACTGAGATGTTTGTTTTTGTTGCCACTGTTCTGAGACCTTGACTTTGTCATCTTTTTAAACTTTTGCGTATATCACTGTACAATGTGTAAACTCGTTGTAATTTGTCAACTATTCTGAGACGAATATATGAATATGAGTTTATCATGGACGTGTAATATGTATCAGTAATTTTATAGAGTTGCACAGAACAAAAGTCTACAATGAACGCAGTATCTGCTTTTAACCACCGAGTGTTGTTTTTAGACTTCCAGGAAGACTTTGTAATGTGAAAGTAATCTCATGATTCAAGTGCTGCTGTAATTTGCATTTTAAATGCTTTTTTACTCATAACTTTACAAATTGTGAAGTTGAACTCAGATCAGTGTTGGTATTATTCTTCACATCAGGAGGAAGATGTTGGATTATTTGCCGGCGCATTACTGCAAGCGAAGTCGACTTTTCGGCACCAGCAAGAACCCTGAACATCGACTCTGTGACAGTTATCGGAAGATGATTAAGAGTACAGATCTGCCGCAGGAGAAGTTGTACAAAAATTATCTGCAGATCTGCTGGGACAAGCCATACTATGGGTAACTGGTTTCAGACCGTTTTTCTCATACTGAACTGACATTCGACTATAAGTTATACACTGTGTCTCAAAAAACATCTCCAACATTTTTGACTGTTACTTGGAAACCAATTATCAAATGTTGATAATATTTGGTACGAATATTCCTGACACAAATTGCCATCAAATGACCATTCAGTTTCCCACTTTACCCAGTGTATGCTTCTACACTACCTAGGGAAAGCAGATCAAGCAAAATATGTGTTCAAAATAAATGGAGAACTTGAAAAAAAACATCTCCAACATTATCCATTGTAACTTCAACAAAGATTAGCAAATTTCAATAATTTTTGGCAGAGATGTTTTTGATATTAAATAAGTGTTTTAGTTTCCACCTCACTCAACGTCTGCTGTTGCACTTACTGGGGAAGGCAGACCAAACATAATATGTGTTAAAATGAATGAAAAACGTTGATAAATTCCATCTATTCTAATCTGTGGGCCCCAACAGCCAGTCTATTACAAGGTTTGACTGTCATGCAGCAGTGGGTCTACCAGATGAAGTTTAGGAATGTTTGCGAAGTCAAGAAGCAACTGGTAGAGCCTGGATTGGTCTGGAGCAGAACATAATTGATACTGCTGACAATGAATAGAGAGAGTGTCTCTTTGGCTGTGTTCGCATAGCAGGCCAACACAATAAGCAATTTTACTACAGGTAGTTGAAAAATGGACAACTGGATGAAATGTCAGCCAAAGTGTCAGAAATGCAAACAAAATGCGTTTTTACACGTTATATTAATTAAACAATCATATCACATTGGATAATAAGTGATATTTCGCTGGTTGTGTTTTCCCAGGTAGTGCACAAACAAACATTGGGTGAGGTCGGAAGCTAAATGGTCAATTGATGGCAAGTTGTGTCAGGAATATTTATACAAATAATTATCAAAATCTGGTAATTGTTTTTCAAGTTACAGTCAAAAATGTTGGGGATTATTTTTTGAGACACAGTGTATGTGCAGTTGTACAGTGCATCTCACTAGGGGTCATCCATGAAGGACGTTTGCACTGAGAAGGAGGAGAGGGGCTGAAGCTGAATGCAGACAAAGGCGGACATGAGGGGAGGGGGTTTCAGTGAAAGCGGATTACACATGTAGGCATCTGATTAATATTAAGGAGTGAGCATCAGCAGCCAGCATCAGCAACAGGGCAGATCAGACAGACAGATGTAACTGACACCAGTTGTATCACAGCCCCAGTAATGAGGCTGTTCTGAGACCTTAGCGCAGAGATTGCAGATGAGTGAGATTAGACTCTCCTCTCCTACCATGGCACAGCTCTTGCCAACGGATGGCATACAGCTAAATGGACACACAGAGACATTAATAGGTGGTCATGCTCAGTGAGTCCAGGTGCGAACGTCTGCAGGGGGTGGGGGAGGGGTAGGGCCAGTGCGGACAAAAGCGGACAAGGGGTAGTGGGGTCAGTTTTGGCTGATATTTTGCCGACGTTCTTTATGGATGACCCTCTTTACAGAATATACTGACTAAAGCTTCCAATGATGTTTTCTCTATATAATTGTAAATATAGGTTGTCTGCAGTCATATGTGTGGGTCATATGAGCCAGAGATGGAACTGGGTCTCCAGGTCACTGCAGGTCAGCAATTTTGACAGGGTTGGGTCGGGTCGTAGGTGAGTGTGCCAGACCCGAGGCACGTCCAGCAACGTAGCGGCTACAAGATTTCGGCTGCTATGCGCTGCGAGCTGCTACAATTTTTCATCAGACAACAATCTACATTAGCGGCTAGCACACACGAAGTTGACGTCATAATTTTCCACCAAAGATGGCTGTTGGTGGTTGTAATAAGTGAATTTCGAGTTAAAAATGGTAATTATGCAAATGATTTGCATTAGTGTTATTTTATTCTGTACGGTAACACATTTAGAGTGATTTTTCAACTGTCATCCAAAAATTGATACGTTCAGAAGCCCGATGTTGGCCTAGGGCCTTAACGTAGCCTACAATTTTTATGCTACAAAATGCTCGTAGCTGTCTTGCCGTAGCTGAGTGTCCAGTAGCATAGCAGAAACGAGCCGCTCATAGCCGCTAAGTTACCGGACGTGCCTTCTGTGTTTAGCCATGTTAAATTGAGTTTTAACATGCACATTTATCATGGCGTTGTTTCTACAGAGTAACACCATCTTGGCAAACTAGTTAATTTGTGTCACAACCATCTTGTAATTTGCATCACATCAAATGGCCTGATTTCAGTCAGTGCGTGTAATATTTACTTTCTTCCCTGCTGATTGCACTTGTCTAGGTATGCTTGTGACATGATGACCGGTCGGGCCAGGTCAGGTCATCGGACCAAAAACCATTGGGTCAGGTCGTGAGTCAGAAATCCTGAGGTTGCGTTGTTGTGTGCATTAGCTGTGCATTTTTCCGTGGAGAGGTGGAGCACCCTGGCCGTCGACTGCTGGCTACAAAGATTGACGATCCGGTTTTTGTTGCTATCAACACTGAAGGAGTGTACGTCATCGACCGAGATGACTTTGTCAGTATTCTGCCATTTTTTTTGTCACACCGTGGAATGATAATTGGGGAAATGATCAGAAGCCAATTCTAGATCAGATGGAAAGAATTGGTGGCACCGTGGCTTTTCCTATTGTGCACTTCAATGGATATAGCAAAGCAAGCAAGAGAATGCTTGTTTGTTGCAGTCAGTAATTGTATCAGCAAAAATCAGGAGAAAATGGGCATCCTTGGAGAGACTCTAGATAATTGATGTAGCCTTATAATTTGCGAGTAATGAGAGATGGCAGCATCATAGACTTATCTTGGAATTCTAGGCCAGGTTGTTATTCATGATAAACTCATTATCGGTAAACCACAACCATCTGAAAATGTGCTGTAGGTGATGCTGATTGGCCTGCCATATCGCCACCTGTGTTGGGAGAGAGCCGAGACGACCAATGAGCAGAATGCCGCCCAGTGCTTGCCGTGTCTCTTTCTGCAGTTCCCCGTCTCCGCAGTCAGGGGAAACGAAGCGTCCACTGACACACAAGTGTTTCAGATATTCTCTCGTGAGGTCATTGGCAGGCGTTTAATTTGTTCCCTATTTGTACCCCTTTTACAGGTGTAAACGATTCCACCTATTGCAATACATATCTTCACACCATGGTCTGTATGTCTTGCCATGTCACATTCATGCACCCTGCTTGAACCATTCAATGGATTTACACCATGTCTCAAAAAAACAGTCAAAATTGTTTTTGGCTTAACTTTGTCAAATATCCACCAACTTTGATAATTTTTGGCGAAAAAAGTGGCCAATCATTTACTACCTCACCTAATTTATGTCAGTGCACTACCATGTGAAACACAGATGCTGCAGATTGTTACATCATGCGGCGATTATTTGTATCAGATGGCTCACTTTTGCATCATCAGTTTGACAGAGGGTGCGACATGGTCTAATAATTTTGAGGCATTAAATATTTAATGCTGAGAACAGCAGACAACAAAATAGCTGGCTGATGAGCTTAAAACATGTCTAATCGATGCATTTGATCAGTCGATCGTTGATTCTGCTATAGCCATTTTCATTGCATCTAAGCCATTGCATCTTTGTATGCGGAGCACATTTTGGCATAAATTCTAATTTGCAAGTGAGTTGTTATAGAAAGTTATAATTCTGTTAAATAATTCACATTTAGTGTATTTTGTGGCTAATTAACTCGTTACGGCATTTACTTGAGACAACAACTCCTCATTATGCAACCGTTTGGAGCATCTATGTTTCACATGGTAATGCATTGACATGAATTAGGTGAGGTGGAAAATGAGTGCACTTTACATAATTTCGTCATCTTAGCCATCAACGTGCCAAAATTTATTAAAGTTAGTAAAAAATTTGACAAAGTTATGACAACAACAATTTTGACTGCTTTTTTTCTGAGACACGGTGTTGATGCCAGTTGACAGGCACATTTATATCCAGTGACATGCTGTGCTAGATGGATGTCCAACCCACTGTTGTAAGGAGAGATTTTGGGGTTATTTTTTTGCTGAAACATGCAGTTGCTTCCGATATACGAAAAATGTGATGTATATTTCACCAGGTACCAGCATCGATCAGCGATGCCACCTTTCACCGAATTATTTTGGTGTTTGTTTCTCCACCGAGTTTACATGAGCATTGTGATATCAATCATAGTAATAGAAATAATACACATATTTGTAAAGCGCCATATGGCCGTAGCTTCAGAGGTGCTGAATGGTGGTAAGAATGTGATTTGTTCGTTGCTAGTAAAGTGTGTCCGGGTTCTTGACGTCTGGCTTATTAGACATCTGTGATCTGACAATGCACATTCTGTAGTGTGTCAGTGTGTGATGCAGTAATTTGCACATATGTGAACATGCCTGTTGTGCTGTTTGCAGGCAATACTGATGGATCGGCTGATTGAAGCCTGTGTCAAACTCAAGAAAACGCGCCAGATGGTTGAGCCAGGTCTGTGATCTTATTGCTTCCTTCATTACATGCTGTACTTGTACTTCTGTCTAGCTGCTCTGTTGCTGCTAATGCTAAACCGTTTCTCTCTATTGACACTTTTAAATGCTATTTAAAACACTTCCTCTTTGCTTTTTACTAGGGCATGTTAGATACTTTTTGTGTATATGCATTATATATATTGATTATGTATTGTTATTGTATTTTCTATCTAACTTAACAGCAAGATGTTCGCGTACCACTGCTGCTTGTATGCCAGTGGACATGTAGTGATGGAACCATTTACATCTGTAATTGTCAGTCTTGGCCTCGATCTGGTTTTGGATTTGGTCTCAGGTTCTGTAGTCCTGACTTGTTTGCGTCATTGACCGGTTGACTATTAATAATGCTTAACTTCTGACTAGAATCAACCAAGAACACATTGTCTATTTAGCTGCATTTTTATGCTTAACATGTTCATGGTTGTTCATAGATAAGTATATTAAAATATGCTAATTATATACTCTTCTTCTTGAGCACAAAAAAAACAAATTTACTAGTATATTGCCTCAATACAACAAAACAAAACTTTTTTGAATTTTCCGTTTGGCGTGCCATCAGCGGAAATTAAAATTATTAGCTAAAAGTATTAAAACTGTTAAAAGTATTATTATCATTAGCATATTTGTAATATATTTATCTACATGCAGTTTTTTTCATAATTCACTCACAGGATGATCAATTTACACAAAGTATTAATTCAAAATATTTCAACAAAATATGGCAGTTGATTTAATATTCTTTGCTAGTCGTGACAACCCTGAAGTCATAATGTGTCATGGGAACAAACTTGCTAGTGTCAACTGGTGCTGTTAGTTGCTACCCTACTCCAATGGTGAAAAATCTGGTTCATTCATGGCAAATTTCTGATTTTTACAGTTACGGTTACAAAAAACGTGCAGAGCAATCGCATTTATGTATCTGTGGGGATAGTTGGACTTTCACATGTTCGAGCAAGACAGTGCACTAGCACACCGAGCATGCGAACCAGATTAAGTTCACCACTGAAGCAGGGTAGCAACTGACAGCACAAGTTGAGACAAGCAAGCTTGTACTCACGACACTGTGACATCGGCATTATGTCACGATTAGCAAAGAATATTTAATCAACTGCCATATTTTGTTGAAATATTTTGAATTAGTATTTTTTCAGCTACAACTGGTAAAAATTTTGTGTAAATTGATGATCATTTGAGTGAATTATAAAAATACAAAAAAAGGGTCCTTTTTTATGAAACACCATGTATGGTGCTCTGAACTTGTTCATGGTTGTTAGGCCATCCAAAACGCAGCTTTTGTCTTACGTGTACTTGTTTATAGAAACATGACCAACAATACTGCTTACTGTGATAAATACGTGGTGAAATAGTCTCAGTTGTGATCATTTAGCTTTGTTCCATATGTACAGAAATGTCCGGTTAGTTAACATAACTGATTACAGTTTCGCGATATTGGTGATAAATGACGATGATGTTGTATGGTTTCAGAAGCTAGTCGTGAGTATGTCATTCACGGACAAGGAGACATCGTGCTGCAGTTCCAGCGACTAGCACTCATGACTTTCTCCCAGAAACGTATGTACAGGGTGGACCAAAAAAACGTGGCACTTTACTTTTGTCCATATCTTCACCAGTCATTGATCGATTTCAACAATTGTTTCACTGGCACACTCTGCAGACAATTTGCTATAACGTGATTATTACATATCCCACTACATCGTAAATGTGTCTCTACACTACCTTGTGAAATATCAATAAAATATGCATACATAACGAATCGACAATAGCAAGCAAACAAAAGTGTTTTTTCATTTACCTAAATTTTTGTTACTATCATTAGATTTTGCTTACATTTATATTTCACACGGTAGTGTAGAAACGCATTTACCATGTGGTGGGATATATAATAATCACATTACTGCAAATTGTCCGCAGACTGCACCAGTGGAAGAATTTTGAAAATTGGTCAATAATCGACGAAGTTATTGACAAAAGTAAAGTGCCACATTTTTTATGGCCCACGATGTATGAACATAACATACCCAAATACATTCAACATGTAGTTGATCATTTTGGTTTGAAAATGACATTTATTCACCTTTATGCTAATTCTTATTCAGCTTTTGCACGCGGAATGATTTTTATATGCAGGTCCATGTGTGTTACAAGAGGGCTTGTTTCGCTAAAATTGATTGTTTAAATTGCATGTTTTGTTAGCTTTGGTGACAATAATTTGAAAGAAAAATGTGTTACATATTTTCCTGGTTCTTGGTGACCTATTGCTGTGACTCACGAGCCTTTAACATCAGAAGTAATAAATGCAATATTGTCGAGATGTTGTAGAGTCTTTAATATTTACTATCTTGCAAACTTTTAGGCGACTATCAGCATCAAAGCATGTCAGAAATTGGTCAGTGTTTGATAAAAGTTATTTCGCTTACTTCTTTTGAACCAGCTAGTATGTACATGTGGCAGATTTATGGCAGCACTTGACCGAGCTGATGTGGTTGCCTACATTGTGCTGCTGTTACAGATGAACAGGTCGGGAAATCCAGCATCAGAATGCCAAGAACCGTGCCGTCATCAGTTCCCACATAGCTCCAGTACAATCTCTCTCTTCAAACGAAAGAAATTCAGTAATAACAGTCTGCCAGTAACTGTCTCGCTATGTTAATCCTACTTTACATCAAGCAGAGAAATGAAAACTCGATGTGTCTGCCTAACCACCTACCAATGAATCTTTCTGGATAGTTAGTTTACATAGTTTGGTGTCTTTTTTCTGGTTGATGTACTATGAGGGTTGTTCGATAAATAAGTTGTTAGTTTTCCAAATCTGAAATATACGTTTTGTAGGGAATTTTAGTCTGAATACATGTAGAAATTGTTTTGATGATGACATCATTATTGTGATGTCATCTGTTCACAGAACAGCCTGAACGTGTATTATTTTCCCCACCAGTAATCTATTATAACTCGCAAGTGACAAACAGCATAGGAACGAAAAAATGAATAAACTTAACAAGTTAATGCCATCCCTTTAAATGCTAAGAACTAACGTTTCATTTTTCAACATGTCTGAGTTCGCTCAATGAATTTTGTCCTATCTGTCAGCAAACTTCTGAATGCCCGATATAAAGAACGACGCTGGCTGCTGTCCATGCCACTGAAGAACGACTGATTGCACCTTGGTATATGATGCAAATTTCTGTCCACTTAGCATTCTATTACACTGAACGTGAACTGTTCACTTCTAAAGCACTTGTCGCCACATACTGGATGCATCTCAGAGTGAATCTGATTTGCATTTATTTTTTAGCCCACAAAAATACAATAATGTTAAGCTGTTCATTGCGGAGGATTTCAATGGCAACGTCACCATATTTAATGTTTATAAATGACGTCACACTGACGTCATCATCGTAAAACTCACAGCTGCTACTAGGAATTAAATTTCCTACAAAAACGTATATTTCGGATTTTTAATATTTGGAAAACTAACAAAATAACATTGTTTTGTGACTTATTTATTGAGCGTCCATCGTAGTTGCTGCTTGATTTTTGCATCAGCACCAGTAAGGAATTGTTTGAATTTTTCACCCGTTTCAATGGTCTTTAATAGTGTTACTGTTGTGCTCTGTAATGTTAGTGTTTAGTATACTTGTTTAATGATTATTTATGTATGTGCAGTGTGCCAAATTGCCAAGTTAGTTAAGTGCTGATATACAGCAACTGTACTGACTGTTGCAACATATGCTATGCAGTGTACATTCAGCAGACTTGTCCAATTTGCCATTGGAGAAAGTTGAATTTGTTATGTTATTGTCTTGATCTATATACTGTCACTGCCAAAAGTGACTATGCTAAATTTATTTTAGCACTTTTAGGTAGAAATCATGTTGTAGCTTTGTAACCAGAAGAGGAGCTAATGCAAAACGAAATACCATAAAACTTCAGAATCAGATAGAAGCCCCAGGCTTCTGTTGGTACATCTATAACAACTACTGCTTCGTTACTATTACTATAACTAAAAGTACCACTACACCTACATCTACACTGTGTTCAGAAAAAAACACACCCTTACGTTTTCTTTTCTGTCTCCGTGAAAAGTGTTTAGATTTCTACAAAATTTTCAGGGAATGTTTCGAGGGGAACTAGTATTCCATCAGTGTAAAGGTTAGATATTCTTTGCTTTCGATGACGTGTCATGTGTTCGTGTTTTTAAATTATGGCTTTTACCGTTGAAGACAGACATCTGATAAAATATTTGCGAGTCAGCAAGAGTTATGGAGCCACAAGTTTGTGCAAGATGTTTCTGGACAATGGACAGAGAGTTGACTATTGATGGAATGAAACTTTTAAATAAAAAATTGTCATGTCTGGCAGTATCAAGCTGTTCGACTGATAGCGGGCAAGTTGTCATCCATGCAGTGACGCAGACGCCTGTTAACATCAACACAGTTGAAGATCTCACACTCGGCCAAGAAGATAAACCACGGAAACAGTTCACAATGGAAAATTGCGTGACGGATTAGCATATTTTTCGGTTCAATCATCACACTGATAAATTTGTGTTTTAACATTTCATCAAATGTCTCCCTTCAACAGTAAAACCAATAATTTACAAACACAACAATATGACGTCAGCATGATGTCACTGGTAGAACAATATTTAACTTTGACACTAACGGAATACTAGTTTTCTCCTAAACATTCCCTGAAAATTTTGTGGAAATTAAACATTTTCCACTGAGATATAAACGAAAATGCAAGGGTGTTTTTTCTGAACGCAGTGTAGAATTATTACTACAACTAGTAATCAAGACATGTATTCAACCATTTGGGACCTTGGTATACCTGAAGTTTTATGGTATGCATTTTTTTGTAGAATAAGTTGTGCAATTTCAGTAGATAATGTTATTTCTCGTGTTGTATGCATTTGCATATGACTGTGATGGTGTAGATGTCTCCAAGCTGTTGCACTGTAGACACTGTTCAGCTAATTGTTGTAGCATTACGCTGCTCTGATGTACTATGTCGTAAGCTATGACCAACAGTCGATTTGTGCCTATTTTTCATTTTCTGTACTATCACTGTTATTTCTAGATCTTTTTCTGTGAAATTCCATGCGATTGTGTAAAGGAAGCTAGCAACACAACCTGTCACTTTTCGATTTGAAATTGTGTGACATTGTTTTTTCCGATTGCAATTTATTGGTGAAATTGTGCATTTGTTCATTGTATACGGATGCAAAAACACACAGTAAGAAATATTTTATATATTGATTCCAATAAAGGCATTGCTGCTTGTGTCTGGAACATGTCTGACAGAAAACTTGTCATGCATGGTGCCTGCTGTCTCAGTGAACCTATGCAGTGTCCCATAAAAAGTAAGACAATTATCTATTTTAGATAACTTTGGCAAATGTGGTACAGTTTCAATAATTCTGTCACCAGCATTTGCTGAACTGTTTAGAGGCAGAAGCAAACATTGCCACATCATTTCAAATCTATCACCATGCTACTACCTTTCTTCAGTGACACAGTGTAGTGATGCTATAACACGTGATTCATTAGTACCCAGTTCACAGGCAACAATAACGAGTCAGTACCTTATATTAAAACAAGTTTACAAGCAATATCCGGGGTGCTGCTATCAAAAGAGATAGGGTGGATATAGACGGCAAGCACAAAGTGCGAGCCTATAATTGGATTATGCGAGTCTGTTGCTAGAGCCCCCAGTGAGGTCAAAGGGCAGAGACCGATCAAGCACTCAGGAGGAAAAGCCGCCCTGAAGCCGAAAACCTTTAAGCTTTTGGATGCCAAATGGAAGCACTGTGCTCAAAGCAACAGAAATTGAATGCGGCTTTAATTTCACTTGAGTTCAGTTCTGTTGCCTCATAGGCTAATTAAAATGGCCTCTTTAAAGTTAACATGCAGAAGCGACTGGCGTGTCAGTCTCCAAACCTGACTGATCCCTAGGGACAGTAGACAATCACAGAGACCGTGATTTTAGTCAAATGCCGTGATTTTGCCCAAATGCCGTGTTTTTAGCTAAAATGCCATGATTTACCATTTTTACAAGAATTTTTTTTCGTTTCTAGTCAGCATAAATTGAAGTTTATTGTGTGATTTGAACACAAAAATATTCACTGTTGATATTGCTATTAAAATCTGTATGCTCTTTTACTTACTGGCTCAATATGTGACTGACATCATCGTAGAAATATGTACTTTAGTGCTTCGCAGCGACAAAATTTTACAGATGAAAACTTGCACTACATGTAATGACAGTTGTCAGCGCTAGATGTTGAGTTTTATAGACTTTATAATGGTTCTTGGGTCCATAATTTAATGCCGTGATTTTTGTGATTTTCACAAAAGTTTGCCGTGTTTTTTGCCCCCGGGCGATACACTCATATAAGTAAGTAACTAAATAAACTTATAGAGCACACGTAATGTCGGTGAGAAATGACATTATTGCACTACAAAACTGCTTAAGAGTTTTCCTAAGATCCTAAACAAACAACTTGCAATTTAGACTTTTTGTTACATTTCTCTCAGGAATTGATTTACAAAAACCAGCTGATGAACTGGTTTACAGCCAATAAGGACTCAGAATGCACAAACAAAAACGAGCGAAGCGCTGTCCCATTAAGCATGCAACTAGTACAATTCTCATCACTGTCATTGTCAGCAAAGTGTGAGGCTGATGGCAATCTGCTGCAGCTGACCTGCATCATCATCTGCACGTGGACCGAGTGTACACAAGAGTTGCTGTCTGCTATTGACGCAGTCTACGGGCAGCGAGTCTGCAGGTAGCAGCAGCCGCAGTCCACACTTGGACTGGTAGATGTCAGCAGCCGGGACAATGACCTGCTGGTGATCACGATGTGTCAGACTCAGTGAGATGGGCAGAGATGGGTTAACGTGGGACAGCAGCTGAGCCGGTAGGGTCATTATCTGACGTAACTGCTGCTCCTTCAATGACGTCTTTGTTGCCTCGTCCACAACTTCATCACTGACAGGTAGATCAGCTTTCTCAGCTGCTGCCATTCCAGTCTCCATCTGACCCACACTAGATTTGTCATCACCACTATCAGTATCGATGGCAGCCCCTGATGTCTTTTCATTTGTTTCAGCTGCCGTCTTTCCGTGACTTACATCATCTGACGCGATGTGAGCTATATCGGTCTCATTGTAACGTTCATCATCTTTGTTTCCTGATGAAGTAGTTGTCGATTGTGGTGCAGTCTGCTTCTGACTGACATCGGCCTTCGGACAAGAGTCACTGTCCAGCGTGGCTGGCAGCTTATTGCTTCCAGCGGCTGAGTCTGATCTGTGACTGCGACTCACGGCCATGCTACTGCTGCCAATTATCACTTCATCAGCTTCTGCTGTTGCCAACGCTGCTGACTGTTCTACTGCAGCTTCTGATGACATCTGCCGAGTGCCAGAATCGTCATCATCAACAGCAGCAGCAGCAGCATTAGCAGGTGCTTGATGAGCTGACATCTGTTGTGGTTTGCCTTCATCCGCTGCTGCTGTCACAGTTTTTCTGTCATCATTCACTCCTGGATCATGAGTAGCACCCATCAGATCATCTCTATTCGCTCTTTGGTTATCCCCTTCTTTCACTGGCTGCTGCAACCTCTTCTGCAATCCGGATGAATCTTCTTTCAGTATCTCTAGTATGCTGTGAACAGTTTTATCTCTGACACTGTCACTGGTAGCCCCTGGTGCAGTATCAGTTGTTTCGGCTGCTGCCTTTTCTCGACTTACCTCAGACTTATCAGACGTATCATCATCTCTGTATGACGATGCCTGTGTCATGTTTGCTGCCTCAGGAGCAACACTGGCTGCGATCACTTCTGTGCTAGTACTCGATGAACAACTAATGGTGCTGGGTGGTGTTACAGTGGTCAGAGCCAACCCAGTGGTTACTGATAGTGCACTGCTGCTGGTCACCAATGGTGATATTACTGCAGCACCTGCTAGGCAAGGCTCGGTACTGGTCGGCAGACTGTGCATGGTCAGTGGTAACGAAGTGACAGTTGCTGTTTGCTGACTGCTTGTGCTCAACGTGGGTGGTTCACTACTGGCAGCTGGTAGCTGAGTGCCGAGATGATATTTGCTCGTCTGCATCCCGAGTGTCAGCTGTCTGCATGGCTGCAACACATTCACACCATTCACCAACAGTTTGTTGCTAAGTGCATGTAGGAAAACACTAGAGAATAATCTGTTGTAATTGTGATCCTGGGTTCGATTCCTGGACGGACCCCTCAAAAATTGCCAGGCCTCAGGACAGTCACGTGGTCACGTGTCCAGCGGGTGGACCAGGAAAAACACGATTGACTAGGCCTTCTACTCCG
>Ga0056128_1002489_pt1 | contig 21919 bp, 2 predicted proteins | sample WorMetLIZISLAND2_FD_71113 | JGI IMG/M metagenome (GOLD analysis project Ga0056128, IMG submission 71113) | Marine gutless worms symbiont microbial communities from Max Planck institute for Marine Microbiology, Germany - Olavius geniculatus... ... | reverse complement strand
CTCACAGAGCTACGGAGCGTCACTTGTCATATGGGATCACACAGTGTTACCTGCCACCCGACAGAGGTGAACGCGCCCCGCCTTAACCCCAGCCAGATAGGCTGGTACTCGATTTACCTATCCTGGAGGGATGGAAGGCTGAGTTGACCTAGGCGGCTGATTACATACCGAGATGGTTTACCTGCCCGCAGGCAGTCACCCATCCAAGTACTAACCCGGCTCGGCGTAGAGTAACTTCGTTGATCGGATCAAACGCGTTACCACTAGGCCAATCCACCACGGACTAAGATTACAATCATACAATGAGACTAGATGAGTTTAAAAGATTTACTTACTTATTGAAAAGTACGACGTCCGGTGTCCAGAGATTGGTCGCATTGATGCGTAGTGGAAAGTCAATGCCTCCGAACTGACTGGGTTCCCAAGTCAACTGATAGTCCGCCCATCTCTGCACAAAACATCATTCACGTAGTCCAATTGACTATAGGCTACGGCGTGTCAAACATCGCCGCCACATAGTTCCCATTATTTTATTGAGAATTTTTCGCAAAAGAAAAAAGAACAACATACTCGTATTATTATATTCTGTTAAAAATCTAGGCCTAATGGAGGTTTTTAGCAATCAGTTTATGAAGGCTCCTTTTAGCGTTTAGCCTGCTGTTTTACAATTACCATATTCGAAGTTGATGAAAGTGAAAAACATCTCAACAAGTTCGTGTAACATAGTTGAGCGCACTGTAATGACGTACTATCTATAGACTACGATTAAGTTTTAATGCTATTAATAATTGTAATTCGTAGCTGACTTTGTCCAATATTTAGGCTTTTAGCAAATCTATTTTAGACTTACCAATCTTAGCCAAATGTTAGTCTTCATCACTTGTCTTCGTTCGTCCTGTGCGCAAACCAATACGCTTACACAGTTAATAGCGAAGAAACAACGAGTACATAAAGAACATTTTGTCAGAGATTGCTGCATTTCATGTGTGACTGTGAAACTATACAATAAGAAGCCTAGCCGTAGCTAAGGTAAACCGACTGCACCGCCTATATCCGAAGGCCAGCGTCCGAGTTCCGGCCGCGAAAAGAAAGCGACTTTCTACCGTGATTGGGGTCTATATACAGTGGCGTAGGGGGAGGGCCACGGTCCGATGCCCCCCCTTTGGCCGGACCATGAAAATTTTTTACAGGCGACTTTATATGAAAAGGTGCGTTTTTTGCCATTTTTCAGCAAGAACTGCAAAATTCAACGACGTTTGATGGTCTTTTGCGTTTCCAAATTTCAGAAAAATGGGCAAATTTGCTGTTTCCATTGAACATTCAAAAGCAAAAAGTGTTTAAGCTTCAGGGGGGCTTCGCCCCCTGACCCCCCGACCAGGGGCTCTGCCCCTGGACCCCGCTGGGGGCTTTGCCCCCAGACTCCCGTTATAGGCTTGCGCTCCGCGCGCTCGCCATGGCCCCCCCTTTGCCAAATCCTAAATACGCCACTGTCCATATACGATATAGTGACGCTGCTATATCGAACGCTACAATCAAAGCTAGAATACGGCAATTCGGGTGGGTGACTGGCTGCAGGCAGGAACTTTGCATTGAAAATTGTAGCTATCCGTTGCAAATACATATACTTATATTGACAAACTATATAGTCATTGCCCTATCCGACGCTACGTACCATCACCGACCCCCTACGACGAACGGTTTAGCCACAATACATGTGTTACGAACAGACACACGACACATCGTTCCAAAAACTCGACCTAACGGTCGGCCAAAAATTGGGCACAATGAATGTCAAGTCACTTGACATTCATTGTGTCCAATTTTACTCAAGTCTAAAACTGAGAGGTCCGAATGCCCTATACCGCCAATGATAGTGATGGACCGATGGTGGTTTTATAGGCTATACCACGAACATCATCACTATCATCATCACACTGCAGAAATGATAAGTATTAGTTTATTTCTATAAGCCCACGGCAGCATAGTGCCAGATAAGTAGGCCTACATGCAAGTCCGGATAAGAACGACGAAAGATGAACGTCGCGAGACGCCGCCTGAAAACTGAGAGTGACGGTGCAGTAGTAGGGTATTAAGACACTTACAGAGCAATGCAACTGAACTGAACTGACAAAGTTTATTTTTTGACGCACTAGCAAATGGGCAAGCAGTAATGCATTACGGTAAGCACCGTCTAACGACGTCGATGACTACGTGACTATGCGCATGTACAATGAAGAATAACCCATTGGTCAGTTCGTCAAAAACTAAACCGTGTCAGTTTAGTTCAGTTAGGCCCTAATATAGGCCTATATTAAGTTAGGCCCTTAAGTTCGGTCAAGTAGGTCTTATTGCGCAGTAACAAGCAGGGGCGGCGTCAGGTTTTCAGAGCTGGGGGTCCAGGTCGAGTGGTTGTCGATTTACCGATGCTACCCTCCCCCCCTCCGCTCCCTCCCTTTTATATATCCAAAAAAGCTCGGATTTGCGCCAATCTCATGGGTTGTCCTGTTCGGGATCCTGCTGGGGGGGGGTCCGGACCCCTGGACCTCTCCGCCCGCCGACGTCCCTGGTAACAAGCATGCAGTGTGTTTGCGTCTAACCAGGGCGATGAGTTGGATCAAAGCCATCTCAAAGCCGACTTCCAGTGTCTCCGACCTGTTCTGAACGGGGCGAATCAGAGGATTGTAATCCTGCTGATCGAACAGGTACGAAATCAGGTTGTCTTCGTCGGTGCTCGCCTTCGCCCACCGATCTACAGTTACCCATCAATTGACAAAACACCAACAAAGCTCCGTGCAGTCGTCACAAGAAACTAACAAGAGAAGATGTTCGACGCCAAGTGCCGACATGATAATATACGATCCTTCGTCCAGATAAGTTGCCTTATAAAGTGGACATGTCTAAAATTATGCCCAGGCTTACGAAAGAGATGCGTCATATTTTCGAGGTTTTTGACGTCCTTGACCTCGACGTTTTAAACTGAAAAGTGGCACACCGGTTATTTTTTTTCCCTCTAGTTTAATACAAACTTTTCTGGAAACTTTCTACAAAATTGTGAATAAAGGCAAAGAAGACATGCACAGAGCGAGCTAACTAACTGAACTGAACTGGTTTAGTTTTTGATGAACTGGCCAACGGGCAAACAGTAATACATTACAGTACGTAGGCCTATCGTTTAACAGCGTCGGTGACTACGTGACTACTCGCATGTACGCGTCAGCTAATGACCAATGGGCTCGCTCATTGGTCAGTTCGCTGAAAATAAACCGTCAGTTCAGTTCAGTTACGTCGCTCTGCACGCGTCTTAAGAATTTCAGTCGAAAAAACTTAAGAAATTTTTCTATGAAAACGGCTTAACATTTTCTGCAGGTGCTGTGATTATTATGAGTAGCACCACTGACGGTGATATAAAATTTGTCAGCGTTGTTGCGACGTTGTAGCCCTTGGCCTCCTGTTCAGTATTGCACCGCGTTATCCGATATCTGCTAAAAGTTCATACAAGCTTAGGCTTACCTGTAGGGAAATATAGCAGACAAAGAAATCCCAGTATTGTCCATCGCATCATGTATTGTAGGCTGTCCATTGCTGATGATTCAGTTCACCACGAATTCAATCACATGCGCGCATTCTTTCGTAGCATGTATAATATCCAATACGCAGACTTGCTTGCTTGTGTTATTCGACGCTGTTATCGATATCATAAATAATGGTTTTAGCGAGCCGTCGGCGAGCCAGCAATAGCGCTCCCAGTCCTGGATACGAGCAGCAGCAAGTGTTTACACGGCACAGGTAGGTAGAAAGATGTATAACTAACAACAGACGCCGCTGTGCATCATTACTTATCTGGTGTCTTGTCATCGAGCTGCCGAGGCTGCAGTTCGCGGCCAAGCAATACCGGTAGCCTACATAAACCCACAGGTGATGTAGGCCTAGGTCCAATGGTCTGCTAGTCAGAGTATCGGGCTTGTAACGCTCAGGTTGCCGAGGTTCGAATCTCACTGCTGGCAATTGCAACTAGCAGCCTGGCCCCTGACCTCGAGTAATCTGCTAACCTATGTGCTCTCTGGGTCAACTCAGCCTCCTAACTCTCAGCGGCAAGGCTGCCAAGTTATCATACCGCCAAAGCGGGTGATACACCCCTTCCTCCGAGGGAGGGGTCCCTTCCCCTTTTTCTCCGATGTGGAAACTGGAAAACACTTTCCAGTGCACTCGCATTTACTGCTGTGAACATTCACATGTGCACTGTACTCAAAACAAGTGATTAGCAAAACGTTTCTCACACGACCACATGCATACAACAGTTTAGTAGGTCTTTGTATACGGTTCCTGTTTTCTTTCTCTCCCCTCCCTTGCCTTAGAATTAGGGCCATTTAAATCCAGCCGGGAAGTAAGAAATCCTGGGTGCACTCGCTGTAGGCTCCCTCAGCAAGGTGGATGGAGCAGAGTACACAGCCCCAATCGAAATCGAATTTTAGCCTTAGATGCCACCTGCTGGACAATATTTGATTATTTCCCTGACTGAATTCTATGCAGCTTGTGCAACTGGTACTGCCGCAACATAAATCAGCAAACGTTTGTGTCCCAAAAAACGTCCCACTTTGTCATTTTCCATATCTTCGCCAAATGTTCACCAATTTCCAAAAAATTTTCATTGGCGGATTCTGTAGACAACTGGCAATAACACAGTTATTAAATCTTACACCACACTTTAACTGTGTTACTACATTACCATGCAAACGTAAATTGTCAAAAATCACTAAAATCACTAGAATACATATGCAAAAATTCTCTTCTGAAACAATTTTTACTAATTTTTATACACAAATTAAATTATGTTCAGTTTCAGATGCATTCCTGATGTTTGTAAACAAAAACACAGAATATTACCGTAAATAATAATTTTTAATGTGGTGACGCTATACTGGGGATGCAATGTGCCATTTAGCAATGGAGACAAGCCTTTGATTAACAACTTGTACCATTTAAAAACATAGAGTACTTTGGAATATACTGGCAGAGTTTTTGAAGATAAGTTGCAAAAGGCAAATACTGGGAATGTTATTAACAGAGATTTGGGAAACTTGCAGCATGCAGCGACCAAAGGCATGAGATGAGACCAGCAGACTGAAGAATGCACGTACTAAAGAAAATGTGACCACAGTGAATGAAATGGTAGGCTTACTAAACCACAAACACCAAAAACAAACACATCGTTTAACATGTCAAATATCCAAAGAAACGGATATAACAAAGTGTGGCATTGTAGAGATCGTTCACCGCATTTTTGGGCTGAAGTGTATTTTGTTTACCAACATGTGCTGCCGATTATTGTTAGTTTTTCTTGCATTTATATTTCACAAGGTAGCGACACAGTTAGTGGGTGGCATATTCAATAATCACTTTATTCCTAATTGTCTGCAAAATACATCAGTGAAAAAATTTTGAAAATCGGTCAACATTTGGAAAAGATATAGACAATAAAAAAATGGGACGTTTTTTGAGACACCGTGTAGAATTTACTAGATTTGCGCCGTAATTACATCGTTAAATCTGACCTAAAATGACACTATAATTGGCAGCAAATCAGAAAATATTTTTATTACACTAACAATTAAATAAAATAATCAATTTGCAACCATGTATGACATCAGATTCATCCATATGGCTGCAAATGACGATGCAATCTGGCAAGTTGCTTGTATGATGACAAACCAACTCTAGTTTGACCACTACTAGCTGTAAACAGCTGTGCTATAATTTGCCAAATGAAAAAATCCAGCCAAACATTTATCCAAAAGTGGACATAACACAATGAACAGACAGGGCACAAATCCAGTAAATACTGAACAGTGTAAAATACTCAAGAATCACTATACTGAAGCTACAATACATGAGATTGGCAGTTGGTAAAATGACAATAATCTATGCTGATCAGTTACTGCAATGCTCAGCATCAGCACAACTATGAAAACAAACGAATAATGATGAACATAAATAAAACAACACTCGACAAGAAGAAATTATGCGATTGTGTGATCAGTGATGATTTTTCCAATATTTGAACCACTACTTAACCACAATTAATCTGCAACAAATGCGTGGAATAGTTACTGATATGCAATTGATTTGTGATATGTGAAATAAATCAAAAACTCTACCAAATATCCAAATAATGAGACAGGACACAGATGGCAAATCATATTCAAAGCAAGCAGCAGTACGGTTGGCTGTAAATCGGCGAAGCTCGACTTTTTCAGCCAAACGCCACCAAACATGGTCTTGAGGATAATGTGGACCACAGCAATTCAATTATGTATCAAATAAGCTAAATTCAAAATGTTTACAGAACAAATATGCAACCAAAGAAGCTACACGTGGACACAATAATCTTGCTTCTAGTTGCTTGATATTTTCACAAATCTCCAAAGCAAAAAGTAGGTATTAATTAACAATTTCACGTTTTTGACGTTTTGGCTCCATGTGGCTTGTTGGCTGCACTCTGTGCACCACTGCTGTAAATCCAACGGCGTTATTTGGCTATGGGATAGTGGGTGTAATGTCACACCTAGTGCTGTGAGACAAAGAGTGTAATGTCATACTCTACGAAGATCAGCAGAGATGTTTTAATCAGCGAGCAGAAAACAGCAAAAATGGTCATTCTTACACCAATTTCAGTACACACAGCAGCTGCCAGCAATCACAAAATAACAGTTAAACAAGAAATTTGAGCTAATGCTCACTGGACGCACGAAAGCCTATAGCAGTTCCTACCCGCAGGCAATCACCCACTGCAGTACTGACCGGGCCCGGCGTAGAGTAACTTAGTTTCAGCCGAAATGCGTTAACAACTACGCCATGCCACCAACGCCAGTACCGTGGCGCCGCCTTGTGAATGATATAGACTTGTCCAGGCTAAAAGCACCAAAAAATCCATAAACCCCCTATTTTGGCGTTCAAGGTCATCCAAAGTCATTGAATTCGGTGCCAATCGAAAGCCAGTATATGATTTCCTATTAGTGATTAATAGTAACCTAAACCTTATCTTGCACTGTTACTGAGATACAGCGAGTTAATGGCCAAAAATCGCAAATTTTGCCTACCCCGTCTCATTTAGCGCCCTCGTTTGGGGTGACCCCCTTCGAATTTATGGAAAAGCTTTACGGTTCCTGAAACTAGAGTCTTCCGGGCAGCCGACTGTGAAGATTTGGTGATTCTAGCTTGCACCGTTTTTGCCTGATCCACCCGTGTGACAGATGGATGGACGGACAGACGGACAGAATTGCGATGGCTAAGACGCGCTGAAAGCAGTAGCTGCTTTCGCGCGTAAAAACTAAGAAACTAGCAAAACTGTAGCCAGGGAGAGGGGTTTCAACTGTATGTATAAAAATACCAAAATCGTTTCCACCATATGCAATTTAAGCTCAAAATGCATAAAACATGTTTGTGACCGGAACTTTGCCCTGGACCCAACTACACTTCCCAGACCTCTAGTTAGATTAATGCATGGCCCTGACGCAAAACTAGGGTCAAACTAGCCTTGGAAAGTCCTGCTACAGGCCTGACTAGCATCAGTAACTTACAAAGATGGGACTAGATCAGCTGTTACAATATTTATCTAAAGTCATCAACAACAGACATGAATGTATACACCAACTGACAACAGGGGCCGCTATCCTAAGTGAACTCTTTGAGCAAGTTAGACCATCTCTTCCCTTCTCTCTTTTTTCCTATTCCTTTCCTTCTTGCTTTCTCCTGTGCTGTATCTGGGGCACTCCCCCAAATCCAACTAGGATCATCATGTATGAACACGTTTGGGAAAGTTTATGTTTCTTGACCACTGCTGTTATTTTTTGTGTAGACGAGTTAGGTCTTAATTATACCAACATCGCTCCTTAAAGGTTGAAAACCTCCCTCTACTTTTATGATGAAGCATTTGTTCCAAATTTCACACAGTGTCGATGCCTTGGCTCATAATGTTATCCGGCAGTTGGTACTCTAGCAAGCTACACATTTAACTCAATAATAGGTTGACTATGAAGATGTTGTTATCAGTGGCACAGGCTAGTCATTGGTGGATGGCGGCTGCATGAAATAGCGGCACTGCGCCGCCCAGGATTCACGCTTTGCCTTAGCCAACGTTACGATGATCTGAGATTCTGCACTCTTACGAACCTACGTCACAGCATCAGCATGCTACTAATACAACAGCAGCAACAACAACAACGACGACGACGACAAAAACAACAACTACTACTACTAATACTAGTAGTACAACTACTGTTATAGCAACAGCAACTCAGTGGTGTAGACAAGGGGCCCAGCCTGCTGCCCAATCTCAAATTTTTGTTAAAAATATATATTACGAGAACTAGGAAAATTATTAAAATTGTTACTACCAGATCTAATATATTAAAGCTATAATTGCACAAAATTCAACTTCGTTTGCAGCTCCGCCTAGACTCCACTGGGGGAGCTCACAGCACTCCCAAGACCCCATAGCTAGAATTTAGGGGGTCCTACTTCTAAGGGGAAGGAAAGGGGGATGGTAAGGGTGAAGAGAAGCGAAGGCATAGCAAGGGAACAGAAGAAAGGAGAGAAAAAGAAGGGTTGGGTGGGAAGAAAGGGAAAGGTCGATGAGTCCCCCCAATTCACATTTCTGGCTATGCCACAGCAACAAGTACTATTAATGCTACAACTATCACTATGACTAGGTCTGATAAGACAACAACTAAAAAAACAACAACTATGACTAGCACTGTGACCACTCTACTGAACAACTTTCAACCTCTGTTTGAGTGGAAGGTTTTCCAGAGTATGTCCAGGCAAGGCCAGAATCCCCAATAGAAACTGTCAAAGATGTCTTCCTATTCTCAACCAAAAGAGTAAAAGTACAGTCCTGGAAAATGTTGGCAGACGGATCATTATCGCCCTGTGTGTTTTCGCGGATGTTTAATTCATCAATGAAAACTTCACACCAATGCAGCGGACAACAGATGCCAAAAGTACTCTATGATGATCAACTCTAGTGTTTAACGAATCAGCAGAGAGCATACAAAACTTATCAAATATATCAAATACATATTCACAAGTACTGAACAGAATTTCTGTTCTGTCTTCAAAAATAGACTTCAATGTTTTTACTCCTCGCAAGCTACATTCTTAATGTAGTGAAGACGAGTATATGAGATTGACGACCAACCAACGACCGACGACCGACCTCCGTTCCTGGAAGAGCCTTCCTGGTAGAACTTCAAATGACTATATCTAGATAACGATGCAAGACAGACGAATGGTAACAATGGACCACCCATAGGAAATCGACCGCCGAGAGTCGAATGGTCACGTGACCGATGACGTCATGCCACCCCAAAAGGTCAAGGTCGTGACCCCATTATCTTTGAAATGCCATATCTCCATAACGACGCCAGATAGACGCATGCATTGTGGTATAACAAGACAAATGGCAACTGGCATCATCAAACATTATTGGAAATTTTCCCCCTTCAGTGCCTAAAATTGGGCAATATTTTACTAACTTCGGAGAGACAATTTCCAATGACGACCGACACCAGTCACTATTAGTATAATATTAAATGAGTCTCAAATAAATGCTGGGTCTCTAATACAAGACGAAAGGAACATGAATGCACTTAGAAAAATACAGGAGAAAATAATGCCTGCGAGAAGTACATTAGATTGGTCACGATCTTATAATATTTCTTGTTAACACTGATGTTACAAAAGCAACAAATTAAATTAACTAAACAAACAGAAGTATTTTAATATGCTATAACCTCGACTAAGCAGTCCTTTTCAATGACATCGTACGGAAGGTTTTTCTTGTATTCATAGACAATTTTGTTGCCATCTGTTGTCGCGACGACACAATGAATCAGGATGACGCTAAACATTACAACAACCAAGCAGAATTTCACTTTTTATCATAATATCATGCAAATCCAATGCAAATGTATATATTGGCTTCAGAATTCAGAATCAGAAATAAGCAAGCACTGGCACCAGTACTGCTGCTATTTTTCCAGAGCTACTGAAAGTTCCCCAGCATTCAGTTACGGGATGCTATTCCAATGGTTACTATCTGACAAATGAGGCTTAGAAAGACAAAACTGTAACTGGAAGCAAGATAATGTAAGACAAAAGCAGAGTTAAGGTTAGGGCTAAAGGGCTGTCGGTACAGCACCTGTTGGAATAGTGACCTAAAACCACAAAAACACAAAAAACTGCTCACAGTTCAAAAATGAGAAATGATTTACATAAGAAAATTAAACAGTGTTTAAAAGAATGACTAATACTACAGATACTTTCAATCAGCAAACAGTGTTTGTACCAGTAGTATTAGTATTACGAGGGTCATTTGATAAATAAGTTACAAAACAGCGCCATTCTGTTAGTTTTCCAAATGCAAAAAATCCTAAATATACGTTTTGTAGGAAATTTTATGGTGAACACGTGTAGACATTATTTTAATGATGACATCATTATTGTGACGTCAGCTGCCCATAAAACGCAGTTTATTTGTGCATTATTTTCTCCATCAGTAATCCTGTAAAACACACACATGACAAACAGCAAAGAAACCAGAAAAAAAGTGAATAAAGTTAACAAGTTATTGTCACCTCTTCAAATATTAAAGACTAGTGGTTTTTTCAACATATCATCCAAGTTTGTTCAACCACTTGTCCCATTGGTCAACAAGCTTCTGAATGCTCGATGCAAATAATGATATGCAAATAATGACGCAGGCTGCTGTCCAAGCCACTAAAGAACAACTGATTGCACCTTGGCATCTGACGTAAATTTCTGCCCACCTACTATTTTCTTATATCAAACGTGTACTGCTTTCTTCGTAAAACACTTGTCGCTATATGCTGGATGCATCTCAGAGTGAATTATGATTTGCATCAATTTTTGCCTACAAAAAGCAATAAGAGCACGCTGCTCATTGCAAGATGATTTCAGTGGCAATGTAGCCATATTAAATGTTTATAAATGACGTCACAGCAACGTCATCGTCATAAAAGCTGGTATTCAGAATGAGATTCCGTACAAAATGTATATTTCGGGTTTTGTGTATTTGAAAAACTGACATAATGGCACTGTTCTGTAATTTATTTATCAAACAAACCTCGTGGTATCAGAAAACGTCAAAAGCTAGTCACATAAGTTATTTGATAAATGGCACAACAAGCAGAATAATACACATCCAAAGGCTGACATTGACATCAGTCAATTCTCTCTATCACACAAAAGCCACAAACATTATTATAATAAATGTACACAATATCAGTTTATACACCTGTTAATGGCAACATTTGAGGACTTGCACATCGAAAACCGCAAAAACTACAAAAGGTGATATTGCCCACATCACACTCACTGTGTGTCAATGTGCTGCTGAATAATTTTGTTGCCATGGCAATGAGGTCGATTGAGGGAAAATGCGATTTGCAGCATTCAATGGCCCATCACCGAAAACCCAACTATAGATGCAAAAATCTCGCAGATATCTCTTACACAAGCCGAGTTATAGCCCATTTTGTCCCAAATTTTGTTGTCATGGCAACCAGGGAGAGTCTGGGGTAAAATTAAATGACACCATTAGATTGGCCATCCCCAAAAACCATACCATAGAACCAAAAATTACGACTCTATCTTATACACAGCCAAAGTTATGACCGTTTTAAGAATTGTTTAATTTTACCCATAGGCTCCACTGTAATTTTTTTGGAATTTTTTTGAATAAATATGTTAAATATTAATTTCAAATTTTCAACCCCAAAAGGCACATCCTTGCGCGAGACCGTGTCGTTTGAGCCATCGCATGCAAAAATCCGCCGAAGGGTCTGACATGTAGGTGAGTTTCTGAAAAAAAGGTATATGGCTACAAAAATTGTTGCATATATTTCACCTATTTGCCAAGAAACCCCCCTTGTGCAGATTTACATGAAATTTTGCATGAGGGGTCATCTAGCCGACGTAGTCAACCGTGCCAAATTTTATCTCAATCAGATCAGGGGTTTTGATTCTGTGGGGGGTCAAATTTTTGGCTTTCCCATAGGAAAGAGGAAGTCTCCGTTAACACATGGCTTGAACTACCATTTAGCCTGTGATTAGGCAGATTTATCATAATTTTCCTGGAACAACCTTTTACCAGTCGGAAACCTTGGGGAACGCTGCAGTGGTAATTTCTTAAGACATGCCCTAGGGGCTGGAGTCTTGAATCACAAAAGCAGTAGACGTTTGCTAAAAAAACTATCATTGGCAAACATCTCCACTGAAAGCTACATAAAATAGCATGAATGTCAGCTGCAATACTTTTATCACCATAGAGAGCGATGACTAGCCAAAACAATCATTAGCCTCAACTGTATCTAAAACATGCATCACAGGCTAAACGGTAGTTCAAGCCATGTGTTAACGGTGACTTCTCTTTCCTATGGGAAAGCCAAAATTCGACCCCCACAGAATCAAAACCCCTGATCTGATTGAGATAAAATTTGGCACGGTTGACGATGTCGGCTAGATGACCTCTCATGCAAAATTTCATGTAAATCTGTACAAGAGGGACTTCTTGGCAAATAGGTGAAATATATGCAAAAAATTTTATTTATAGCTATACATAAACCTTTTTTCTCTTCAACGCACCTACAGGTCGAACCATTTAGGGGATTTTTACGCACGTTGAACGACTTAAACGATGTGGCCTCAGGCAAAGTTCAAGCCTTTCAGGAATAAAAAATTTGAAATTAATATTTAACGTATTTATTCAAAAAATTGGAAAAAATTACAATGGCGCCTATGGGGAAAATTAAACAGTTTTTTAAACAGTCATAACTTTGGTTGTGTATAAGATAGTCGTGATTTTTGGTTCTAGGGTATGGTTTTCAGGGATAGCCAATCTAAAACTGTCATTCAAATTTACCCTCTCTGGTTGCCATGGCAACGAAATTTGGGATGGGCTATAACTTGGCTTCTGTTAGAGATATCTGCGAGATCTTTGTGTCCATAGGGGGTTATTGGGGTTGGGCCATCAAATACTGCCAACATAACTTTACCCTGACCAACCCTTGTTGCTATGGCAATGAAATTTGAGACAAAAGGGATTCTGTTCAGATTCTGTAAGAGATATCTCCAAGATCTTTGCATCTAATGGGAGGTTTTGGGGGACGAGCTATAGAATGAGGCCAATCTAATTCCACCACAACCGACCCTTGTTGCCATTTGAATATCACGTGACCCCAAATGGTCAAGATCATGATTTTTTAATATTTATGGCCAGCTAACTCCATGACTGATCAACTGTAGGAAAACGTTATTCTACTAATAAAACACCAAATATAAATGTACAAAACATAAGTTCACACTTATTCAGCAGCACATTAACACACAGTCAGTGTGATGTGGGCTTTTGTAATTTTTGCTGTTTTCGATGTGCAAGTGCTTAAATGTTGCCGTTAACAAGTGTATAAACTTATGTTTTGTACATTTATAATAAGTAAAACTATTTTGTTGTCAAATAAACAACACTTTCAAAGAGACAGCTAAAACTAAAACATACTGAGCAAATTCAAGCAAGAGAATAACAATAATGAGTTCATGATAAAAAACATACCAAGAACTTCGTTATAATTGGTCTGAAACTCCTTCTCTTTCTGTGACATCTGCAGCCGAAACTCTTTCACAAGCTGTTTTATCTTGCCATTGTGCTCATTCTCGGTATCTCGCAGTTTCTCATCAAACTCTGCTTTTAGCCGATCAATTTCCTGCTCATTGTCTAGAGCCGCCGACCTAACTTCCACCTCGCAGCGTTCTGCTAGTTTCTGCCGTTCCTGTTCCGTAACACTGAGCTGTTGCCTAAGGTCAGTTTGGCTCAGCTCGGACTCCCGCAGTGACCTGCTCAGCACGTTGATTTCACTCATGGAGTTTTGCAGTTTCTTCTCGAGGTTTTCCAGCTCTGACCGATAATGGTTGATAGCTGATTCCTTCTCTGCCATTTCATCATCACGCTGCTGCAGAAGCCTGTGCACGTCAACAAGGCTGTCAGTTAACTCTGCAATCTTGCTGTCCTTCTCGCCCGCATCTTTCCGCTGCTCCATGGCATCGCGAAGTTCGTCCTTGCACACTGCCAGCCTTGCACGCAGCTCGTCTGCCATGTGGTTCAGTTCGCTGACGGCCGACTCCTTGTCTGTCTGCAGCTGTCGCTTGATCTGACCGAGACGAGTTTCAGCACGCCGCTTCAGGTCGGCAAGCCGTTCGGCATTCTCCTGCTTCAGCTGATCTGCCTGAGCCTCAAGAGCTTGCTTCTGGCGCTGGTCCGTCTCTGCAAGTGTCGACTCTAACTCAGCCAGCTGTTCACGACTTCTGGTTAACTTCAGCTGTATCTCAGACGTTCGCTGCTCAACATCCATCTCGATTGTACTTAGCTGGCTCCGAAGTGTTTCAATCTCACTTTCCTGCTCTTGCACGACTTTCTCGAGTTCATTAACTCGAGCATCTGCAGACGATGTTGTTATGCTGACAGAACTGGCTGATTCGCTCAGTTTTTTGTCATATTCCGCCTGAATACTCTTTACCTTGGCAATGCATTTCCGCTTCATTTCATTCACACGGGCGCTGATCCTCTCATCCGTTGCAGATACACTGCTCTCGTGCTGCTGCTTTAGTGCCTGATGCTTCTCCTCAAGTTCCTTTAAACTCAACCTGCTTTCCTGCAGCAATTTGTCTTTTTCCGCTAATGACCTGTCAGTCTCTGCGACACGTTCCTTTTCTGCAGACAGCTGGGCACGAAGATCTACAATCAGCTCTTCATGTGAACTTATTCCAGCATCGTGTGCTTTCGCCATCTCTGAGGATTCGATGGCTACCTCTCGTGATACGTCCTCCAGCTGGGAAAGACGAGCCTTAGCTTCCTTCAGCAGGTAGTTTTTGCTAAGCAACTCTGCCTGTATATCGACGACAGATTTCTTTTCGGTTTGCCGTTTCTCGCACATCTCATTGTAGCTCGCTGTTACCTGCTGCAGTTTTTCCCGGACTGCAACCACCTCTGCCTGACATTCCCTCAACTCCATCTGATGTTCCTTCAATAGCTGCTCTCTTTCGACCCCTCGACTTTGCACGTTTGCAAGTTCCGCTTGTTGGTGCTGCAATTCCTTCAGCAGATTCTTATGCTTTTCCATCAGACCCGTATACCTGCTGGCAACTTGGTCGCGATCGGCTTCCATGTTTGCACAACGTTCTTCTGTTTCAACCAGCAAGTCCACCTTCTCTTCCAGTAGAGCCTCGGCGTTTGCAAGCTGAGCAGCCTGGATGTGCCTTAGCGTCCTCTCTTCCTCGCTCTTTTCATCCGCCACACCAACAGCAGAACTGGCTTCGGCAGACTCGGACTGTTTGAGCTCATCGGAGAATGTCACTTGGCGTGATTTCCTCAACCAAGCCGTCTTTCTTCTGGACAGCTTGAGCTCCTCTTGCTGCTTGTCGCACAACTGCTGTAAACTGGCGACTTTCTCTTGCAGCACTTTGTTGTCATCCAGAAGGAACCAAGTAACGTCTGACCCATCTAGTCCCTCTATTGGAGTGGTCATGACTACTTCCATCTGTGCTTGGTTGATCGCAGTCTCCTGCCTAATTATTTCTGGCACCTGCTCCTTTGCACTGTGCAATTCTTTTGTATTTTCTTCCTTGATCGCAGTCTCCTGCCGAGTTATTTCCGGCACCTGCTCCTCTGGACTCTGCAATTCTTTTGTATTTTCTTCTTTCCTTAAATCATGCTTCTGGTCCGCAGTGTTGTCTGTACTTTCCTCCACGTCCTGTGGTTTTGAAACCTCCGACAACTGCTGACGAAGAATTCGAAGCTCGGCTTGTGCGATGCTGTCCTGCTCCTGTAAAACCTTCTGGCGTTCAAGCAGCATTTCCAGCTGAGTGCTCAAAGACTCTTTCTCCCTCGTTAACTCGGAAATGCAAGCTTTCAGCATGTCATTTTCCTCAAGCATCTTTCCAAGTTGGCTCTCTGACTGTTTCTGACTCATGTCCAGTTCACATAGCTGACGATTCAGCGATTCTAACAACTGAGTTTTTTCAACAATCTGAGCTTCCATACTGCTGAGCATCGATTTTTCACTGTTCACTTCATCTACTAAGGCAATATTCTGCTCTTCCAAGTCTTTCAGCTGATCACTCCACCTGTTACTCGACTCTTCGGACTCCGAAAGTTTTGCCTGCAGTGTCTGGTTCTGCTCTTCTACTTCTTTGAGCTGCAGTGTCTGTAGTCGATATGTTTCTTCTAATTCTTCGGCTCTGCACTTCAGTGAAGAAACAGCATCTTGAACGTCTTTGGCTGCATGCAGCTGCTCCTCTGCCTGGAATAACTGCAAGCGCAAAGACTCAGTCTGCTCTGAAAGAATTCTGTTTCTTTCCTTCCAATCACTGAGTTCCTGGGTGGTCTGATGGTTGGACAGATTCAGCAGAGAAATCTGATTCTCGTACTGATTGCAACTTGATTTCAGAGTACTGCATAGCTTTTGCAGCTCACCGAGAAGATTGTTCAGAGACTCGTTTCTGGTTTCCAACTCTTTAAGTTGCTCGGCCATCGCACGATGGTCAGCCGAAGCACTTCCCAGCTGTGACTCTACGTGCTGCTTGTCATCTTCGAGATTTTTTATCACGTCCTTTAAATCCTGTAACTGGCCACGGAAGGCATCAATCTCTTCTGTGGCCGACACCAGCTGCTGCTGCTGCGATTGTCCAACTTCATTTGCAAGCACTAACTGGCTCTGTAATGATGAAACCAGCTCTTTTGCATCCTCAAGATGAGACTCGACTAAATTCTTCTCTTTAATCATGTCTTGTTTTTCTTTCTCGGCAGCCAGCTGCTGCTGCTGCTGCGACTGTCCAACTTCAGTTGCAAGCACTAACTGGCTCTGTAATGACGAAACCAGCTCCTTTGCATCCTCAAGACGTGACTCGACTAAATTCTTCTCTTTAATCATGTCTTGTTTTTCTTTCTCGGCAACCGACAATTGGTCAGTAACTGACTGTAAGTTTCTTTCATGCAAGTCAGTACTTTGCAACAGATCTTGCACTTGCATCTTCAGCTGTTCACTTTCACTCCGCGACTTCTCCAGTTCTGATTCCAGTGATTCAAGATTGGCTTCAAGCAACTGCTGGTCTTTCCTCTCGACTTCTATCTGACTTTCAAACATCGCACATTGATCTTTAGTTGTCTGCAGCTCACTGCATACGGAAATGACCTTGGTGGTTTGCTCGTTTAGCTGTTCAGTCAAGTCCCGCACAGAAAAGTTCGCTAAACTTTCCTCCTCTCTGGCAACTTTCAGATCACCAGTCAATGAGTTGGATCGCTGTTTCACATATTCTAACTCGCCTTCCAATGCAGTAATCCGACCATTCAAAACTGCTTCCTGCTCCACCTTGTCCTGAACCTGCTGACGGGTGACCTGCAACTCATTTCTCAAACCCTCAATATCGCTGCTGAACAATGCAGACTCTGTTTTCCTCATCTGCAAGTCCTCAGCAAAGGTTTCACTCTCCTGTCTGATGGCACTCAACTGATGCCTCATAGTTTCCAGCTCGCTGAGCACAGCCTCATGTTCCTGCTTCAAGCTCGAGCACTGGTTGTGAAGAATGGTATTTCTGTCATCAAAGTCCGAGTTCTGGCTCAGCAGCAAGTTGTTTTCCTCAATCAAGTCTTGCACACGTTGGACAAGGTAGCGTTTTTCTCCAGCTGCTGCTTCTGCCTGTTGACTGGAAACTGGCTCACTGTTTAGCATCCGACTCTCTTCTGCTCTCCGTGCAAACTGTTTCTCTATCTCTGTGCCGATGGTCTGCAGTCCTTCAATCTCTGCTTCAAGCTGTGTGCACCGATTAGACAAAATCAAGACCTGGTTCTCCAGCTGTTCTTTCTTGTCAGTGACTGCATGCAACTCGCTCTCAACCACACTCAGTTTCTGATCCGCAGCGTCTTTTGCCGCCTGCAGTTTCTCGCATTCGCCGGTCTCCTCTTGCAACTTTGAACTCTGCAGTTCCAATCTGTCTCTTAGATCTTTGCTCTCACTCCGGAGTAACATGTTTGCCTCCATGAGCAGATGCAGATCCACTTGACTGCTCTCTTTGTCAGCTACCATAGCTTTCAGATCCTCCATGTGTTCCTGCAATGATGAAATGCTGTCCTCTAGCGCTACTTTCTCTTCTCGATGCTTCTGTTTCAGCTGTTCTGTCCACAGCAGATGATTCGACTCGGCCTGAGAAAACTGTTCTTCGACAGACCTAATGGTGTCCTTCAGATTACTGACTTCTTCATCAGCTGTTTTCGTAACAGCCTCAATTTCCTTCTGATACCTAGCAACTTCCTCCTCGTGACGCTTAGCATGTTCTTCTAACATATGACTATTCTCAGACTGTAACATTTCAATCTGGTCTTGGAGCTTTTGAGTTTCTTCGGCATTTTTCTCCACCAACGCTGCATTATTGACCTTCAGTTCATCGACCAGTTGTTTCCACTCCAGCAGCTCGCGATTTTTTGACTCAATCTCCTGCAAGATACGACTGTGTTCCTGGCCAAGCAATGTCAGCTGACCCTGCAGATGTGCTATTTCCTCTGTCTTGAATTCCAGCTCCACCGAAACGCTCTCATTCTGCTTCTGCAAGGTTTCAACTGCTTCTTCAAGTTCAGAAATCTCTTTCTGCTTTTCTGTATTAAAGTCTGACACGGTTTGCCCATAATCAAAACGTAAATTTTCAATCTGTTCCATCAGCTTGTCCACCTTTTCTCTGTGGCTTGACTCCACACTGGACATATCATCAGCATGTTTTCTTTCCAGCGAAATAACAGAATGCTGAAGTTCACTTTCCTTCTGTTCCTGCAACTCTGTCAGTTCTCTTTCATGTTGTTCATTCATTTTTTGTAGCTCGGCATGATGACTGCCTTGCAGAGCTGTTATGTCGTCCCCATGCCGTTTCAACTCATCCTGATAATGAGTGACCTCTGATGAAAGTCGTTCAATCTCAACGTGGAGCTGTTTGATCTCAGTTGCATGACGACTGGTAAGACTGGCAACAGCGGATAGATGTTGTGTCGTCAATGAGTCCTCAGTGTGCTGACAAACTCTGGACATTTCCAGTCGATAATCTTCTGCCATCTGTTTGACAGCCTGCTTGTGTTCCTGCTGAACAGCATGTTGTTGGTTCTTGTAGTAAGCCAACTGAGACATAGATGTGGAGTGAATCCTATGCAGCTGCTGCATCTGTCGTTCAATAACCGTCACGTCATTCTTCAGGTCGACAGCAGAACGTCTCAGCACGTCGGCCACCTCGCCACGTAACCAGCTGAGCCGGTCTGACAGATGGCTCACCTGACCATGAAACTTTGTACACAGAATGTTCAGCTTGCCGCGCTGTGCAAGGCCATACATCTCAACTTCGTGCGAATGCTGGTCCGCAAGCCCCGCCTGCGCTTTTTCGTGGCCGATATGCATGGACTCCAGATCGGCTTTTAGAGTCTCAACTTCATGCTGATGTTTAGCTGCCAAGTCGGACAGTTCTTGGTCGTGCTGCTGCGACTGCAACTCAAGCTTCTGCTTCAGTGCATCGATGTGAAGCTCGTAATTGGCAGCTGCATTTGACTTGGACAACGTCAAATCGCCGACTTCCGCACGTAGATGCGCAGCCTCAGTCATAATGGAATGCAACTCATCTGACAATTCCGTCTCCCTGTCGGCCAGTTGCTGCTCAAGACTGGATTTGATTTCCGCGATGTCCGACCTTCTGCGCTCGTCCAAATCCATCAACGCAGCTTCGTTCTCCTGCTCCAGTTTTTTCTTCACAGAAGCAAGATCCTCGTCGTTCTTCTGCTCCAAGTCGGAGACCTCACAGGAACGTCTCTCACGCTCCATTTCCAGCTCTGTCCGCAGAGTCTCCAGCTCCAATTGGTGGATGGAATCTAGCTCCGCCTTCCACGCCTCCTTCCCGTCGTTCAGCTCTGCCAAGAGTCGGTTTTGTTCTAGCAACAACAAACATTGACAAAATGCCCGATAACAAATTCTCCACAAATGGCACACAAGTTTATTGCTGTAAAGTAGCACGAATAATAATTAGTCATGGTGGCTAGTGTCAACTTTCACAACTTTTGCTGTTCTTGGTATGTTGCTCGCTTTAAATTGCAATTAAGATGACCTGAATTCTGTGCATAAAGTAGCCTACAGCTTATCACATACATGCCATCCAAGTTCAAACTACACTCTATCATAATTCTATTCAATTCGGTATATAGAAAAAACAGCAGTTCTGATTACATACATACAAGTTAAAAAGATAAAGGGTGTGTATAGCTTTTCATAGGAAACCATTCCAGAGCTACGAAGCATCACCTGCCACATGGGATCACCACAAGTAAACGTGCCTAGCCCTATGTGCCCTTCTAGGCTTAAGCTTTTTCGGCAGCCTTCCCAGCCTAAGGGGGGGGTCGATTTGACCCCTCCACCAATAGTCGCAATTTGCTTGATATTTTGTGGCATTTTTATACATCACTTAAATGGATTTTAAAAGAAGATATCAGAACTGTCTGCTATAATTTTTTTGTAAAAAAGTAAGAAAGTAAGTAAGCAAAACATTAACTTATATAGCGCATAAGGTTAAAATTAACCATTTTTGTCTGCTGTCTGAAGTTAAAATATATCTTAAGTATTTTTTATTCCAGAAATGCATTAACTAGTCAGAAAAACAACAAATGAACACAAAAACTGAGAAAAATGCCATTAATATAATTTTCAGCATCAACAGCAATACCGGGGAGCTGATTTATCGGTATTATATACCAGGACCTGAAAACCTGACCTGTCAAGGGTAAGGTATTGTGTAATATGTCAGAAAACGCCTTTGATGCTTAGGAACAGACACACTAAATATATTGGTGGTATAGGCGTAAGACAAAAAATAGTTCTTAAAAAACTGCAGGAGGGGGTCGTACTTGAGCATAAGAGGGACTTAAATCCCAGCAGCAGTGTCCAGTAATCAATTTACCTACCCTGGAGAGAAAAAATACCAAGTTGAAGAGCTGTGTTCACGAAATGGCATCTGGCCCATAAAAAATTTAAAATCACTTCTGAGAACTTGATCAAAACACGAGTGTCAAGTAGCCATCAGTAAATTGGTCATTTCCAGCAGATTCATCAACTACTTACAAATTGTGATCCTTCAATGCTTTCAAATTCATACTGCTCCTTCTAATAAATGAATTTGAACCTAATCTATCTCAAACCAAACCCAGTACATATACCTTGATCATTGTTTGCAGCAATCTCTGCAAGCTTTGCCTGGTATGCGGCTTCTCTTTCGTTCAGCGTTTCCTGAAACTGACTTCTTAACTGCGACATCTTTTCTGTCACCTGACACAATTAACAAACAAATGGGTCATCAACCAAATGGGCCAAAATAGAAAGCCATTTCATTATACAGCATGTAAAGTTAAAAATATCGATCAGATTGGTATGAGATTTGCAGAAATTAATGTTATCACACTTTTAGCATTAATTCGTAGTAAACATTTCCCAAGTAAAACAAAATGCCCTCACTTTTCTGGCCTACCCTGTACATAACAACACAATGTCCAGGGTCCCCTGATGATCAGAACTCGGTCCGCAGTACTCAACTCGGCATGGTATTATCAGCAAATTATCCTCTAAACTCTAAACCTAAACAGTTGATCTATATCTCACGGTGCACAAGTTTTGTGAAAATCTATCAACAGCTATCGAAGAAACAAGATCATAAATAACGTACAAATAGATGGTCACATACATCAGAGGAAGAAAAACTAAACTAGAAATTTGGGGCAAAGCCCAACGTGAGTCTGCCCGGCGCCCTAAGTCCGATTGGGGGAAATTAGAGGGGG
>Ga0056128_1002486_pt1 | contig 21922 bp, 13 predicted proteins | sample WorMetLIZISLAND2_FD_71113 | JGI IMG/M metagenome (GOLD analysis project Ga0056128, IMG submission 71113) | Marine gutless worms symbiont microbial communities from Max Planck institute for Marine Microbiology, Germany - Olavius geniculatus... ... | reverse complement strand
GAATTTTTACCGCTAAGTTGTCGGCCGGGGTACACTTTCCTGGGAGGGGAGCGATCCTACAATGGGGAAACTTTATAGGGCGGGCGATATTTTAATAAGGTGGAAAACATATCTATTCCGTGATTATCTCTTTCCTGGTGGATTTTTCATGGGCGAGACATTATAATGTCACACCGGCCCAGCTTGCTGTGTTTTTAGGCCTGTACTGCTCGAGGTATAGTGACGACAGTATTGCTTCCCTCACGAATTTCTCTTCTCTGGCAGCACAATATCTCGTGAAGATAACTCGTGAACCGCTGATGAAATTTTGCGTGAAAGTGTACCTCGATGACCTTTAGAACCCTATTGAATTTCAAGGTCAAAGGTCAAAGTCACATGGGTTTTTTGTGCGTTTTTGACTTTTTGTGTGTGTGTTTTTTGGTCGGTCCACTGTCAACAACGTTCGATCGCCAGCTGCTGTTTACGTTTGATGCCGCTTTGCACTGGCCGAGTCGATTCGTCGTTGGTTTGACCTATCTGCAGCCGTCCACTCCACGGGTCTAATAGTGCAGTATAGCCTGTATGTAGAGACCCGTCCCCGAGGACCCGCGCTGCAATTGGATTAAACGATATCCGTTCGGCGTAATCATGTTGAAGAATGATGAACAATAAGTGCGTGGCGGCGGCACACACCTGCGGCGCTGTGTGGATGTGGTTGCGGCTGCAGAGGCTGACAGTGAGAGATAATTATTGATGACTGAACTGAACTGAACTGGACCAGAAGACCGTGAGACTGGCCTGACATGACATAGGACGTGTAATTGGAATAATGTGATGGCCTCTGGCTTCTGTCCTCTCCAACGCACAGAATATAAACTAAGCTGTAGGGATTTGTCAGATTGCGACAACTTCCTTGACGTTAGCGAGTTAAAATAGTGCGCTTAACACTTTATGGGAAATAGGTCGCAAAACTACGGAGCGTCACTGCCATGGGATCACACAGTTTTGTTATTGCCACCCGACACACGTGAACGCACCCCACCTTAACCCCAGCCAAGCAGGGCGATCGGTACTCGACTTACCTCCCCGGAGGGATGGTAGGCTGAGTTAACCTTGGTGGTTGGATATATATCTATCCGCAGATAGTCGCCCATCCAAGTACTAACCGCTTGACAGCGCGAACTGACCGGGAGTCGAACTCGCGACCTTTGTATCCTTGATGTAAACAAGAAATTTGAGCTAATGCTCACGAGACTCACGAAAACCTATAGCAGTTCCGGTTCAGTAGTTTAGCTGAAAATTGGGGTGTTCACGCTAAATTAATATACAAATACCAAACTCTCTATTTGGATCGCATTTATTAACGATAGTAGCGTGGCGCCACCTTGTGAATGATATAGACTTGTGTCACAGCCCGAAATCGCCAAAAATCCATTCCATATAACCCCCTATTTTGGCGTTCAAGGTCATTTAAGGTCATTGAATTCGGCGCCAATTGAGAGCCTGTGTACGACTTCCTATTAGTGATTAATAGTAACCTAGGCCCTATCTCGCACCGTTACTGAGATACAGCGACTTATTGGCCAAAAATCGCAAATTTTGCCCACTCCCCTCTCATATCGCGCCCTTTTTCGGAGTGACTCCCTTCGAATTTATGAAAAAGCTTTACGCTTGCTGAAACTAGAGTCTTCGAGGCAGCCGACGGCGAAGATTTGGTGATCCTAGCTTGCACCGTTTTTGACTGATCCACCCGTGTGACGGACGGACAGAATTGCGATGGCTAAGACGCGCTGAAAGCATAGCTGCTTTCGCGCATAAAAATTTATTCAATTTCAATTCAACCTTGTAGTCATAAGACCACGTATCACTAGACTAAGTAAGTAAACTACCACCACTATAACCTATTAATTCGTTTGTGTGGCTTTGAAATCCCTTCTCGACGTTCTCGGTAGAATTTTCAAATTTTGATGAACGTTTTTTAAAAAAAAATTTAAAAACGTTGAGAAAATAAAAAAAAACGTTAAAAAAACGTAAAAAACGTGGCAAGAATAAAAAACGTAAAAAACGTTTTTTTTACATCTATGCTTTGTATCGTAGGTCCAGCGTTTTAACCGCTACACCGCCAAGGCGCACGTGTTAACAAACCGCTAAATCGAAACGTAATTTGATGCGATTGTTGTAGTTTGTGAATTTACTGTTTTTAGCCTGTGAGTATATTCATAGAAAAGCACCCAGTCACTGTCAAACTGCAGTGCAGATGCTGCTTAGGACATACATGTTTGGGGGAAGGGGGTTCAGCCACCTTTTTCTGCCCTTTTCCTTTTCGGTTTTCCTTTTTCTTTCTTTTTCCCTTTTCCTCCCATTTTTCCTCCCCTTCGCCCCTTCTTTTCTTAGAAGTAGGACTCCTGAATTTGATGCTATTCTTACAGTTTGAGTTACCGTTTCTAGCCCGTGAGTTTATTCGCCGGTCAAGCGGTCCAGCAGTGAGTGAGTGAGTGAGTGCCATATGCCTATTGCCTATGAGGTAATGCAGTCACTGAGTATACAACTTCACCAGCGGTATCCACAGTGCATGCATGGACTCCTGGTAGGTATATATGCTAAGTAAAGAGATTGTATGGTCGGTATATACGTGCACGGCGACTTGGTCTAAGCGCCTTCAAGTACACCTAATAGCCAGGTTAATCGTATATACCATAGCGAGAGGGGGGAGGGAGAACCATTGGCCTTGACTGACCATTACTGGCCAGTTAACCTGCACACTCGTAGTGCCACCGTCGGCCGCATCTGCACAGACCAGAAATGTACTTAGCTGTATAGACCATGAGTCGGCACAGAACCGTTGAATTATCGCTTGATATGACCATGACCGCCTGACACTACTTACTTTCGCCCCTAGGAGGAGGGGGGAGGCTGGCAGAATTATTGTGGAGGGGGCAGATCAACATTTAATGTGATATTTACGGTGCTTTGTTCTTTTATTCGTTGTGGGCCGATCGCTAATGGTCATCGTGCACCGACCGACGTGAGGTCTGGGGAACTAGTCTGCGCGAATGTTGTGATTACGAGGGCGTCAAAACAGAGAATACCTTTACGTTTTTCGTTACCTTGCTTTTGCGGCTTCAGGCATAGATCGAGCAAATGCGCATTTTCTGTCTAAGCAAAGGATATTGTAACTTTGGATCATTGTCTTAACAAGAAGCGCAGCTGTCGCTAGGGCATGCCCACCGTACATCGGTATCCCAACTCCCAAAGCCAGCACTGTGAATGAGGGGTCAGTTCAGTATCCCTGTATGGACCGAAGGGGAGAGTCGGCAGTGGAGGCGTTACCGCATTAGTCTTTGGATAGGGCATTTGCAACCAGTATCCTCATAGGTCAGGTCACTCACTGTCTGTTGGAATGGGTGAGTGGATTTGCTTGTCTGGGTCGGTGCGTTCAAGAACGCATGATATAGAGCTTAATGACTGCGCGTGAAACTTGCTAGAGAGAGAGAGATTGGTGGGCATGCAGTAGCGTACCGTAGGCAGACAGAAGCCTGTCATCATTCAGTATACAGGCGCTTCGCTGCATTATGACTGAAGTGCCTCGGGCTATTTCTTTCTGCGTGTGTTTGAAACTTTGAACTGCTCTGAGTGAATCACTGCTGATGTATAGTACGAATTAAGTGAGTATTAAGTGAAAACAGTCTGCGCCTTTTGTCTGGTATACCGCATTTTTTACCGCTCCGTTTAATTTACAAAGCGGTCAACCAATCAGTCATACATAATCAGTTACAAAAGTGAGCAGCAGCAAGATGAAACCTGAGATAAAACGTGAATGAATCGCTCCGAATTCTAAGAAAGCTTGTGACAAAACGCAGTGTTCACTCTGGTTGAAGCGACGGCGGCGAAAACGCTTGTTGCCCGGAATCAATTCACTTTCGTGATCCGTGATCGTATTATCATTCTTCTTCTTTTTCTTTTTCTTGGCGAACTCCTGTCAGAGCGTTGCCGTACTGATGACTTGCCGCCAGATGTCCCTATCCTTAGCCTTCCTCCAGGCAATGTAATATATAAACTCCAAAGTTCTGGGGCTGGACGTCTTCATCAACCGTTCTGAGCAAAGTTGTTCTTGGACGTCCAGCCGGTCTCCTCCAGTCAGCGGGTGGACGGAGCGCGGCGGCTATGATGCGGTGATGATCTTATTGCTGTTGCCTAGATCTGCAGAAATTGAAGATTGGCAGTTTGTAGCGATAAATGTGGAAAAGGTCGTTTATAGCTGTTATTGGTAACCCATCGCAGAGCTGTGGAGCGTCACCTGCCATGTGTTATCACATAGTGCTACCTGCCATCCGACATGGCTTGCTTGGTAAACTCGCTCTGATGCCTACATTGTGCAGACTGAGCGAGGAGAACTTGAATAAGTGGAGGCATAGCACCAGGTGCAGTTTGACGTTGCAAAACGTGTATGATTTAGTAGACGACCCACAAAAAATGAGAGGTGTAATTTGTGAAATTCTGACCATTTTTCTTCAATTCTTACAATCATGATGCGACCTGATTCGACAATGATGACAGTGGTTTGACTTGGCTTGCTAGGCCTATATTGAAAAATGCTGACGCTGCTGACAGTATGCCCTTTGTATGCACATAATTTTGTATACCGGTAGGCATACATAGACTTGACCAACGTCCACAATATTCAGTTGATAGGCTAATCTCTCTTCGTGAAGGTCGCAGCATGAACGCTCTACGCTTAATGATGTAATTCATCAGCCTGCCTCTCACTGGGGAATGTTAATCGCCGTTTCGCACATTGTACGTGATTGCAGTGGCATAGCGGCCATTTAAAGCAGACAAAACGAACGTTTTATTTGTTTGTCACTGATGTAGGCCTAATGAACTTCAAAGTGCGCTGCAGCTGAAAATTAATCGCTTTGCTTCTGCACAACCAGTGACGTAGCCTATTTCAGGGGGCTTCCCATCTTTAGTCGTAAAGCCATTTTGTACAGTAAAAGTAACGAAATGTATGCCAGCCACAATACGTTCATTTTCAGGGAGCTTTGTCAAGAATGCGTTTGTGACCGGTGTCGGCCCGTTGGGGGTCCTCACAGCGCTCCCCAGTCTCCCTTTTTTGGTGCGGAGGGCTCTCTCTCTCTCCCGCCGTTCCGTCCATCCTCGAAGGACGCTCTCGTCCCTACACTCCAGTTTATTTGCCACGACTGCTTTTGTGGTGGCCGTTAAATGTGACTTTGATTTTTAGCATGGTATCTTACAATATACGCTGACGTGACGCATAGGGGCATCCTGGCAACGGGATGTTTTAGTCTATTACATGTGCACGTATAGTGTGCCATGGTTGAACATTTGAACCGGGTGTCATGTCGTCAGCGGCCGGGAGTCGTTATTAATATCAGCTGCGATGCCTGGGGGCAATTGACGCATGCGGCTGATTGGCAATTAACCGACCGACAGACGCTATGTATGATAACTACTGAGTACTGACGCGGCGCACCGCACGCTTTGTGTTTGTGTGGGAGGGTGCTGAAAATGACGGACCGTCAAAAATGCAGGACATGAAATTGCTAGACACAAAAGCACTATGTTAGGCCGCTGAACAGACCGTCGTATTTGATATTTTTGCAGTTCCTTGTAGTAATCACAAGCAATTTTATGGCTTGTTCTCGCAATCACTTGTTGTGTGCTTGGTGGTCAACTTAGTTTAATCGCTTCAACTAAACTGTGAGGTGGCACTAGTTTTTGCCAGTCACGCATTTCATTTTTTTCTGTAATAATGCACAGCTTACTTTGCTGCTCTGAAGATTTGTGTTCTGACGTTGTGAAAAAAAATCGCACACTGCATTGTAATGTGATTAGTGTTTTTTTCATACAGTATCTTTTCTGTCCTGCAATTTCATGTCCGGCACTTTCAGTCGACCCTTGGTGTGCGGCATGGTGACGTGTTATACTGAGACGTGTTCGTGTCCATAAAACAGATGTCACCGCACTCCCAACGAATGACGTGACACCCACCGTATTTGCCACGTCTTGTTTCATTGCACCACAGACGTTTAATTGCATCTTCGTTCATTACTGTCCGCGGTAGCGACGACAGTATTGTTTTCAGCATGGTCGCTAAGTTTGTGTCACGATGAATCATGAACCGGCGGGAACCGCTGCACTTAGCAAGCTTGATGAAATTTTGCACGAACATCAACATTAACAACCTCTAGAAGCCTATTGAATTTCAAGGTCAAAGGTCAAGGTTACGTGGGTTTCTCGGTATTTTTATGTGCATGATACTGCAGCTACCGCGGACAGTACTTGGCCTTGAGCACGGCTTGACCATCGTATTATACCTGCCTTTGTTTGTTGTTATTGATATCAGGAGCGACTCGTGAGCTGGGCTCGGCTTTGACGCGACTCTGTATCCGTCATCGCAGCGTCGAGTCTAAGCTCAAGACATTCGCCAGGTTAGACGTCAAGCAGAACAACGTTAAAACTGTGCGTTCTCACTGCGCGCGTTAACGCTCCGTACGGCGCGTGACGCGCCTTAACGCGCGCTAAGCGCGGGAACCATCTCAGTTGAATTGGTTATGTATCTGCTCTTCTAGGGTGAGGTAGGGCTTAATTGAACAGTCAGTTGAGATGGTCCCCACGCTTAGCGCGCGTTAACGCGCTTCATGTGCGTGACGCGCTAACGCGCGCAGTGAGAACGCACCTTAAGTCTTTCCCGAGCCATAAGGCCTCAGCCTTCAGCCTGACACCAGCTTACATTGCGGGGTGACCACGGATACGGGGCTAGTGCGTCGCGCAGGTGTGCCTGTTTGCATTCCAACTTTCGCTGGTACACGTTACGCTTACCTATGGAGGGATGGCCAGGCTGAGTTGTCCTGGGTGGCTGGTTAGATACTGAGATGGTTTACCCACCCGCACACGGTCCCCGTCCAAGTACTAACCGTTTTCGGCGTCAACTAAGTAAGTAAGTGAGTGAGTTAAGTGTAAATTTATGTAGCGCATACCGGTAATCTAAGCCCAAAGTGCCAAACCAACATGAAGCATTTGACTGCTATGAAATGTTCACATTGTGTTCTTGATGTGATTTTTTTATCACTAAAGTCAAGTTTGTCTAGAAAAAAAATCTATCAAAACCATCGCATTTGTAGTGTGTGCACTAATTCAGCCCTAAGTTTTTTGAGTTCCATTTCTCGAATAATTAAATGCGGGGACCACTTGAGGTAGATTTATGCGCTATAAGATGGTGTTATTTTACTCTTTAGATAAGCTTGTCAGTTTTTGTCTACTGACAGAAAAGAAAACACTCCATGTGTTTGGTTTTGTGACAGCGCCCTTGTGGAGAACCTGCAGGAACCGTTGCAAGCGAAGATTGAAGAGTGGAAAAGAGTAGCAACGCAGCTTGACAAAGATCACAGTCGTGGTCGGTTTCGAAAAGAGTGATTTTGATAAACCTCAAATTTGTTTTTTTTTGCAGTTTTTAAAAATGAACTTTCGGATACCCAGATAGACCTGAAGTAACTTGGCAAAAAAATTAACCAGTTGAACCAAAAAAAACAAAAATCCAAGAATGATGACGGTTTTGGCAACTGTTTCAGTTAGTCTATTTTTTTTATTTGTTTTATAACGCTTATTCTAAGCTAGTTTTGAATTTTTTCAGGTATTAGATTATGATGCAACCAGACATCTTTAGCTTTCTTCGTGTACAGCTGACATTCATAGGATTAGCATTGGAATTCTTTTGTGAAATGATTTGCCATGTTATGGTGAGGTAGAAATTTTCAATGTATTGTTGTTGTTATTATTATTATTATTAATATTGACAGATTACAAGAAAGCCCAGCAAGAGATCAGGAAAATGTCAGTGGATATTCCTAAGCTACAGAAGCGTGCTGGCAAAGGTATGAAAAGGTTTTTGTGTTTTTTTAATATACGAGTAATTGGAAGCTATTCCCAGTTGCCTAATGTCGATGACCGCTTTTCTTTTTTATTTGTGTGCTGGAACGGAAACGCTTTCCTGAAAAAAATACAAGTTATTTTTTTCGCCTCAGTATCTTTTTCATTTTAGTTGGTCGTTGATGGATTGCCTGATGCGGTAATGAGTGGTAATGAGTCCTGCATGGCAGCCCGGTTGGCTGGTTGGTATTCCCGGGCTGGTTGGTATTTTATTTGCTCCTGCGGATGTTGGATCATTTATAGTGACAGATGGTCGACATTTATCGCACCCGTCCCGTCCTGTCTGATGTATGTATAAGTGCAGTTTTCACTGCCCACTGATGCTCTAGCTGGTGTCTGCTGCAGTTAGTGATGTAGGCATGACTTTTCTGTGTATGGGCTGGTTGCCTTTGATGTGGTTGGTCAGGATGTGAGCTACAAATTGCTTTACCATTCGTTAGAGCAGAGCGCTGCTAAATTACAGCGACCAGTCGACGTTGGATCACATCTGCGGCTGATGTCTGTCTGACCCACTATACAGTCAACTATATATACTCAGTGTTCAGTCTGATGACAACCTAGCTCGTTCTTTCTGAATTATTTCCTTGCTTAATTTCAAGCACTTTTTGTTAGGCACGTGCAGTTTAAATTTATTAAAAATTCTCACAAGCGTTAGCTGTCAACGCGACAGTGTACCCGTCAGTTTGAAAGATGAATTAGCAGGTGTTTATTTACATATTTTGTTGTAATCAGAGCCATTTAGACGGAAAATATTTTCATGTGACTAAAAAAGCATACAAATCATATTTTCTTTTGTTTTTAAATGCTTCAGCTGAAGCTTTTTTGACTGTTGAACATGTGATTGAGTAGTTGATAAAGTTTTGATGTCCGTTCAACAAAAGAATCATTATTGAAGTCACTGTAACTGAGCATCACATGAAACTGACCAGTTAGAGGTTTTGACGACAATGCGCTATATAAATTTACATTCGACTTTTGACATTTGATTACTAATAACTATAGTGCTTTGTGTATTTGTCATATTCCAAGGACACTGATATTGTTTTTTCAAGGGTCATCTATAGTCAGCCAGAAGTGTCATTTTACGCGCGAAAGCAGCTACTGCTTTCAGCACGTCTTTGTCGTCGCAATTCTGTCTGTCTGTCCATCTGTCACACGGGTGGATCAGTCAAAAACGGTGTGAGCTAGGATTACCAAATCATCACCTTCGGCTGCCTGGAAGACTATTTTCAGGAACTGTAATGCTTTTCCATAAATTCGAAGGGGGTCACCCCGAACGAGGGCGCTAAATGAGAGGGGGGTGGGCAATTTTTGCGATTTTTGACCAATAAGTCGCTGTATCTCAGTAACAGTGCAAGATAGGGCCTAGGTTACTATTAATCACTAATAGAAAGTTGTACTCTGGCTCTCGATTGGCGCTGAATTCAATGATGTTGAATGACCTTGAACGCCAAAATAGAGGGTTTTATGGATTTTTTGACGATTTCGGGCTGCGACACAAATCTATATCAATCACAAGTATTTTAACACTAATTTTAACCACGTATTTCACTGAATGGCCTATTTTGTGCTGATGTGCCATTAAGAAACCACTCACTCATTCACTCACAAGGTGGCACCACGCTACTATCGTTATGCGATCCAGATAAAGAATTTGGTATTTGTATATTAACTTAGCGTAAATACCCCAATTTTCAGCTAAACTACTGAACTGGAACTGCTATAGACTTTCGCGCATCTCGTGAGCATTAGCTCAGATTTCTTGTTAATATTGCTGGCAGCATTTTATCAGATAAGACATAGAGTACAGTTGGCTGTAATGATCGTTGGTATATGATTGAATCACTCCTAGTATAGATGGGTAGAACATTTCATTGGCTATGCTGCGTTGAATAATACGTGCATGTAAACCATATCTAATTGATGAGCAAAGCAATAAACGTGGAAAAATAGGTGGTGGCCTGTGCTGTAGCCTGTATGTGACCTGGAAGCGCCATTGACCTTAACCTGCTAATAATTCATGTTTTTATGTGCATCTGACTGCCGTGATTAGGGCAGGTCACAGCAACTATGGCTGTACGTAGCATTTCACTACTTTTTGGTATGATGATCATTCGCTTTATTGTTGCTGGCATTTTTGGGTTTTGGCTCGGGTCCATCATAACATGATAGCAGTTTCGTGAACGTATGTGAACAGTGTGCTTTAAATAAAACAGTGTGTTGTTAGTTGTTACAGCGTAGCAAAAAACATTCACTTCGCAGCAAGCAGGTGCTCGTGACTCGCATCACTGGAGAAGCAGGCACACTTTAAAATGTGTGGCCTGGAATCAGAACATTTCTGCCTCCTCAAAACATACAACGTGCCGTAAGTAAATAAGTAAGAAAGCTTGAGAAAGCTGCAAACTTTTAACACTGAAGAATTTGGATGCCATCAGCTTCGTTCTTTTTACAAGCAACGAAGCTGTTGTCATGAGGATTCAGGACATGGACCCAGTTTGGGAAGCAAATGCATCTTCTGTGTCTGTGATCCAAAGATCTGAAACCAGATTCCTTCCCATATCAGGAACATTGATTCTGCTCCGGCTTTTTGCAAAGCCATTTCTGCAACTGATCTAGACATTTCAATGCACTATCGCCTCACTGTTGTAGGTAGGGCACTATATCATTTAGGATTATGATTTAAGTTTAATGATCTTATGACAATGTGTTGTGTTTGATGAAGGTCGTCTGGACGCCCGTCAGAAGTTGGATCAGATTCTGCTGAGCGTGGGTAACAAATATCAACTGCTGGAGAGTGCCGAGGTGACTGCAGTGCGTAATGTCATGCTGGAGGAACACGGACGATTCTGCTGCTTTGTTGACTGCCTACAACCCCTCCTGGTATGATGAGGCTTGTCTGTCTCTGCTGACATTGTTATCTGTTGAGCAGGCTCATGTTTTCATTTGTCAAGTTTGTCACAAACTTGGTTAAATTTTTGATGCTAATAATTTTGGGTACTTTTGAAGAATTTAATAATTTTGAGTTTAACTCCAGTTTTATACTGTCTGTGTGTGCCATCAATAACACCAGCATATTCTAGCAGAGGCTGTAAACGTTTCTGTTCTGCAAATTTTATCTTACAGACGTTTTTATTGTACAGTGTATACTTGTACAGCTGTTGGCTTGTTGGTAGTCCCTGTTTGTAATTGTCACTGTTAATAGGTGGAGTCATTCTAGCACAAAGGATTCCGCCTATTGCTACACGTTTTCTCCATAGCATGGTCTGTCTGTCATTTGTTGTCTGTCACACAGTCGAAGTGCAAGTTGTAACTTACTGCTGCCGTCGGGTGAATTGAAACGTGGAACAATTCCACATTTTCCGAAATTATTTTGGGCTTGTTGAAACACTATTGTCAGCCAGAGTACTCGATCAACGTGATAGATAAATCGGTCGATCTGTTGATTTGTCACATTTTCATATTATGAGACTGACACTCAGATTCTGAGAGTGTTAGCAGGTGTTGCATGACGTCATGTGTGTTTGAAGGACGGTGAGATGAGCATGATGCATGAGTTGGGGCGCATACAGGAGGTGATTGGAATAATCACTGAACACACAAAGGATCCTACGACATTGCCTCAGTCCGGTGAACAGGTTCTCATCGACCTCAAGGCTTCTAATGCGGCCACGTCCTCCATCTACCAAGTGTGTAGCACTTGTTTTCCACATATAGCTAGAGCTGGTAACGAATGAACATTTTAGCAGTTAATTTTGCAGAAATTGATGGTTAATTAGTCATTTATTTCGATTGGAGCTTTTAGCATTTGATGCCCAAACATGTCTGTTTGACCAGTCTGCTGCGCACAGACAGATGCAGGCATCGGATGAGAACAATATCTCCCCAATGTTTATTTGGAGCAGACGTTAATTCATCATATTACAACCTGTATTTCCTAGTTTGTTGCTGCTGGCTAGCATCTTTAGACTAAAAATTGTTCTGTGAAAGGCAGCAGCTTTTGCCGATACGTCAACGAACTACTCAATAAAGGATCTAATTTTGATAAATATATTGAGCTTATTAGTTACCATTAGAATTTAACGCTTTATCGAAAGATGGCATTGATGTTTGTCTAGACTCCGCCTGGCTCACCGGTGTTATCGTCATCTCTGTCTCGCAAGTCGAGTCTGTGCAGTGTGGACAGTTCGTCAAGCGGCAGTACACACTACTCAGCCATCACAGCCGGTACTCAGTCTCCGAACCATCGTCTCACACTGCCTCCGCTGCATTCCTTGTCTTCTGTGGTGAGTTGCTTCCACTGGTGTTCTGGCGGGGTGCAGTTGTCTCTTCTCCTACATTTTGGGCTGTCAGAAATGTCTCTTCTTGTCGGAAAATTGTTCAGAAATGCAAAATTTGGGCTGAAACCCACTAATTTTGGGGAAATTTAGGGGTAAAATTGAAATTTTCAGCATCCGTAATCTTCTGTAGTGGAAAATTACAACTTTGTGGACTGCTTACTTTCTACTTTATAATTTACATCATAGACAGGAGGTTAAAACTTCATAGTGCATGATTGCCTGACTTTGAGGATAAGTTCTCGTTTCCCGACAACAGAAATGTGCACAACAATCGAACGTTGTCAGATTTTAATACCGTTTCTGCTTATTTTGCAGGCTTAGCTTTTTTTGTGGTCAAGAATAGGTTTGAGAAGCTGTATTGCTTGCGACTAGTATGTACAATAGCCAAGTTGCCAACAGACAGTCTGACAGACAAATATGGACAGAGTCGGATACAGACACAGGAACAACTAGAAATATGGGGCAAAGCCCAACGTGAGTCTACCTGGCGCTATAAGTTCCATTGGGGGGTTAATTTAGGGGGTTGAAATTTGCCCGGTAGCAAAGTCAAGTGGCCTGAAGTTAAATGCATTAGCATACACAGAATGTGCATTGTCGACTTAGAATGGCTTGACATCTGTGCTTGCAAATTTTTTGTTAGTAGACTGAAGTTTACCAAATTTTTTTGCCGAATCCCGCAGGGATCGACCACGATAAAGTTTGTTTCTGATTTTTGATATCTCAGTCGGTTCCTAAGTCGTTTGTGGTCAAAGTCAAGGTTGTGCAAAATGCGCCAAATTTTGAAATTTTTGCCTTCCCATATTTTTGGGGTGGGCCCCTCCCCTCAAAAATTTGGGCGAAAGCACATGGTCACTTACTCGTAAATCTTGCAGTCGTCTAAAAACTGAGAACGACCATGTTTAGATCTTCAGACTTGTGTGTAGAATTAGCAGATAGGGTTAGTTTTAAGGTTAGGGTTAGAAATAGGGTTAGGGTTAGGTTCAGGGTTAGTGTTAGTATTTGGGTTAGATTTAGGGTTTGTAGTTGCATTCAGTTGTAATTAAAATAACTAAAATCCAGTACAGTCGTGGTGTCATAATCGTTCTCGGTCAATAGATGCTGTGACGTAGAGATCGCATTGCGTGCACATGTACTATTTGTTGCCAAATAGTTATAAAAGTGTGAAACGTTCGCAAATATTTTTTCATTTTTGGACCTTTGACATCTTTGGCAGTTGAATTACGTAAGTGAAATCGGAAATTTGCGAGTAAGCGACCATGTGATTTCGCCAAAATTTGTACATTAGTGATCATCTCCACCATATGGCACGTCATATGGCCAAGTTTCATAGGGGTACTCCCTTTACCCCATAAGTTACAGGCATGGATAAGTTGATGATTAAGCCAATTTTGGACCCCCGTTTGAAAAAATTGTAAGGCGGATCCCTGTCCCCGGTGGGGTGTGCGCTAGTAAAACTTGGTCATTCTCTAGTGCATGTACAAATTTGGGGCGATGTGCACAACACCCCTTGTGGGCCGAAATATGGTCTCCTGAAAAAGTCGATTTGAGTGGTTATGATTCCACACTTAGATCTCCGTAATTAGTGGACCAAAAGTTCACTGGACTTTTTTCGCCGCATGCACGAGGAATCTCGGTCGATGAAGTACTTGTTTGATTTTGAATATCTTCATCCGTTTTGGAGATATTCGCCGTTGAAGTTTGAAGTCGTCCGAAATCGGGCCAAATTTTGCATGTTTTTGGTCTCTAAATTTTTTGGGGCGGAGGGCCGCTTGAAAGTTTGGATTGGCATTATTAAATTCGGCCTACAGCTGATCACTGTGCAAAATTTCATGCCGATTGGCCGACACATCTCGGAGATCTCGCATTGAAGCAAGAAATTTGAGCTAATGCTCACAAGATGCACGAAAGCCTATAGCAGTTTCGGTTCAGTATATTAGCTGAAAATTGGGGTGTTCGCGTTAAGTTAATATACAAATACCAAATTCTCTATCCGGATCGCATAACGACAGTTCTGTACAGCCGACGGTGAAAATTTGGTAATCCTAGCTTGCGCCGCTTTTGACTGATCCACTCATGTGACGGATGGACAGACAGACAAATGGACAGACAGAATTGCGATGGCTAAGACGCGATGAAAGCAGTAGCTGCTTTTGTGCGTAAAAATGTAACAATTCAATCGATGCAATCAATCAGCGTTAGTTAGTGCTGGGCGTTGTAAACCGATTCTCGAGTTGGCAGCACCATCGAACAAAATGTCACAAATTACGCTGTAAGATATGCAAACCGTTTCACCAAATATTGTGCATCAGAATTGTACTAAATAATAAATTATTATGCTCACCATACAACGAAATCATACAACGAAAATCTGTCGCTGTTTGAGTTAGATTTGCGGGAATTTGGGATAAAATACAACACCTTTATTACAGTCATGCCAAAGTTCTGTTATACGGCATAGAAGCGTGTCCGGTTAATTTATCTGATATGCGTTCGCTAGAGTTTACTGTAAGGTGCGTTTTGATAAAATTGTTTCGTACGTATAACTGTGCTATAATTGACAGCTGTATGTCGCTGTTTGGTCTCTCTGTTAGTGAACTTGCTGGTCAGCGTGTGCATAGATTTTTGTTTAAATTTAACATGCTGTATGTAAGGTATGTAAGGTGTGCCAGCTATAGGGCCTAGTGTAATGTTTATCAGGCCTATTTGAGACTGTGGTAACTATTTACAGTATGTGTATCTGTTATCAGTATGCATTACTGTTTTTTTTTTGTTTGTTCCTTTTTTGTGATGCCATCGAATTTTTCGATGAATAAAGTTGATTATAAAGTGCACATAATGATAGTACGGTGGCGCCTCCTTGTGAATGATACAGACTTGTGTTGCAGCCTGAAATCGCCAAAAAATTCATAAAACTCCCTATTTTTGGCGTTCAAGGTCCTTCAAGGTGATTGAATTCGGCGCCAATTGAAAGCTAGTATATGACTTCCTATTAGTGATTAATAGTAACCTTGGCCTTATCTCGCACCGTTACTGAGATACAGCAAGTTATTGGCCAAAAATCACAAATTTTGCCCACCCCTTTCTCATTTAGAGCCCTCATTCGGGGTGACTCCCTTCGAATTTATGGAAAAGCTTTACGGTTCCTGAAACTAGAGTCTTCCAGGCAGCCGATGGTGAAGATTTGGTAATTCTAGCTTGCACCGTTTTTGACTGATCCACCCGTGTGACAGACGGACAGACAGACGGACGGACAGTCAGAATTGCGATGGCTAAGACGTGCTATAGCAGTTGCATGTAATAAAAAATTAATAAAAACATCTGCAGTAAAACATAACTCCACTCCGCAAACTGTTGTTTCTGGGCAGACTAGTAAAGGTCACTTATAACAGTTGCATGCTGATACGCCATACGAGTCAGTTCAGCAACCTGTTAGCATTATGGCTAGTTTTGATGACGATCTGTTATGTACTTGCTGTAGGAGTCTTCTTGTGTTCGCCAGCTGTCCAGTATTTCATCGCAGGATTCCGGTTTTGTCTCACACAACGTTCAGTTGTCAGATGTCGTCAGTCACAGTCAAGATGTCTGCTCTTCATCACAACTCATGGTCTGTTGATATACGCTTGGCTGATATTACACTCATGATAGCATCTAACAATATTTTCAGATGCAGCCCGTTGTGTAGAAGTGGTATAATAATGTTACTAATAGCGGAGAGGACAAAGCTGCCTGACCAGTCGGCGATGTTTGTCACACACTTATACTCTTATAGGGTGTTTACACAATCCAGCAAACGTCCAGCATTAGCACGTGTATTTTGAATACATTTGCTGGAAGTTTGCTGGACGTTGGCTGGATCGTGCAAACACCCAATTAACAAACCTAATAATTATAGCTGCCACAGTCACTGCTGATGCACCTTTGATCTTACATATTTCATGCTTTCTTTCATAACGCAGTCGTATGGAGATAAATTAAAACGAAATTTTTGTCACATTATTGTGTCTCAGATTGCCATGTCAGCTTGTGGTGCTGTTTCAGAGAGCATCGGCAGGAATTACAGAGACGCCAGGTGAGACGTCAGACAGTGTTGATGCTGGCTACAATGCTGATACTACCCCAGTTGTCTCTCGACCTACGCCATCTTTTGACACATTGTCTCTGGACATGTTTCCACATTCAGCCTCGGGTCCTGCGATATGTTCTTCGTCTCACTCTTCTAGTTACTACGAGCGACCGCACACCATCTCTGCAGCCTACGATCGATCGCTGTCACGACCGCAAGTCACTGAACGTACGTTTGAACCACCGGCCGGTTACAGTTTTGCCAAGGTGCAACCAAACAAGTCCTCCATCTATGCAACACCAACTAACATCTATGGTCAGACGGCCGATATCTATGCTCGGCCGACTCTCTGCGGGCGCCGATTCAGCCAGGGAGCAGTTGCAGTGGCACCGCCAATCGTTCCATCGGAGTATGCATCATGCCAGCAGAAGCTTGTGATAAACGTAGCAGCAAGCGTGGAGAGCAGACCTGCCACTACGGATGATAAGAGAGCGAAACTGATGGAGGAAGCCCACATCCATCGCAGCAGCTCTCTTCCATCACCGGTTTACAGCAACGTACGTGTGTTTCACTTTTTGTATTTCCTATTCCATAAATGTCGCAGCATATTGCATTACGAATTCTGCTAGTATTTACACAGGCTTTTTTCAAAAATCACTTCTGGGAATTCAGAAGAGGTCACTGCGTTGGAACGTTTGTAATGGGTCTAGACGTGCACATATCTGCGTCATTTTTTGCTTGAGTAATATTTCATAGATATGTTAGCGAATAACTTGTACATGCATATAAATGAAATAATTTGTTGTCATTTATTTGCTTAAATGGCTGTAACCGTGTGCATTCTGTCTCATATGACGTCTCAGTATTTTGTTTAATGATCACAGCTAGATCACTGTCTGTACATTATGTTGTCTTGTGCTTATAAATTCAGATGATGATGTTATTTGCCATCTTTAAAATCATGTGAATCATCGTTGGAGAAGAGTCATTGAAGCAGCATAAAATATTGATCTCTTGTTTGTCAGTAATAATATATGCAGTTTTGCATATTGCATGCAATATGACGTCTGAATTTTTCTCAGTTAAGCCTTTGGGACCCATAAGGGGCAGCCTAGTTACAATGACTCCGAAATTGAAATTAAGTTTCTGTAGACGAGGTTAGTGCATGATCAGACTTTGGTTTGATTTTATTGTTTTATTGGGAAAATGTGGCAAACCATTTCCCACTGGACTTCATCTTAGAATGACATGTGGCAATATCATAGCCTCTTGGTTACTGGACCATCGTCGATGTGGCAAAAAGATGGCCACTGGGTCTGAAGTCCCCCTAGTTTTCACTAGCAAATATATTGCCACTGGGCCACTGGTGATGACCTCTAGTGAATTACAACTACATGTACACTAATATGTGGCAAAAACGTCACCACTGAGCCTCAAGTCAGCCATCTATATTTTCAATGGCAAGTTTATTACCACTGGGCCTATTACCGCTGGGCCCAAAACATTTTAAAGCACACTGTGGAATGGACTTACAGACCCCATTTTTTTCACTGATGCCTTGTCAGTGGTGTCGAAGCAGTCTAAGTTATACAAGCGACCCTCTTTGTCGGAGAGCTTTGTATGTGGCTGTGAGCATCTGTGGCACATCTTATGCCTTATAGACAACGTTCGTGCTTCAGTGCGGAGCTGTCAGAGTCCCAAGTAAAATCACCTGCTGGCTTGTGACGTGATATTTACGTAATTAGTTGATTGTCATCATGTTGCTGTTACTGTACATTGCAGGAGTCAGAAGGTACGGTGGCTGATTATCGCCAGCTGTCAAGTTGTGGCACGCTAAACCAACTTCAGCAACAGCAGCATCGGCGAGTCCTAGTGAAAGATGACAACTACATTACACACACCTATGCAGTTTTGGACGCTAGCAAACAATTTTCTGCTAAAGGTATTGTATCCAATTTGGCTACTTTTCAGTGCTTTATTGGTGATTTGTGTAGTGTAGTAACAATTGCCATATATAATACATCATTATACGTACTTTTGACTTTTGTCTGAAAGCCCATTTTCCCCACAGTTCTCAGATTAAGCCAAGAAACTCAAATGCAAAATTTTTGGAAAATTGTAGCATGCCACGTTAGAGGCCACTGGACAGGTGTTTTACTAGTTTTTGCAATCAGAATAATTTTAACCACTAACTTTTCGACCGAGTCAAATCACCAACAAAGCACTGAAGAATAGATGCAAGTTTAGGCATATCTGTGGCTTAGGCTGATTGGCTTGGTCTGAAGGTTGGCAGCTGCCGGGTGAACTCTCGTATTGGCATTGCCACGATGACAGCACCATAAACGTTGTTATGGCTATTACTGTAATTATTATTATTGTTATTATTTGATGGATTTAAATAGCTTGCTAGTCACTGTCTCAGTGTTGAGTTTATTCACAGACAAAAAATTGGTATGATATTTTGTTTCAGATTATGAGTCAATAAGTGAAGTGATGAATTCGAAGCGTGCTGCAGCACTTGGTGAGCTAGGCAGATCCCTGACACTGCCACGGTGTCATCCATTCAAGGTGCCGGAAGCACCTGTGCGAAAATCATCCACTGATTGTAAGTCTACTTAAAGGTGATTGCATATTTACGTAATGGCTAATAGATTGCCAGTGGGACTAGTTGCACTACATCATTGTTTTAGATAGTTGGGTGAAAAAAGTTTACATATATGCAGACTTTTGGCCAAACCAACATCTGTAGCATGCATTTGACTAATGTGTCCACAGTATATAGTTCAAGTAGATGGCAATTATTGGCATGAATTAGTTTTTTAAGATTTTTTCATAAACTTTGGAATAAACAAAAAGTTTAATGTAGAAAGTTCACTGTCACTGTAAAGTACTAAGTTTCCACGCATTAATGTGATGACTGGCTACTTAACACAATATGTTACAATATTATTATATTTCTAGATGCAGTACAGACGGCCGAATTGACATGGCCTCAGTGCATGGTGGCATGGTGTATTGTCCAGTGATTAACAGTTTACGTGTATGTTTAATCAACGTTGTTGCCCCACGGAGGGCCCGATCAGTACCTGGATGGGTGACTGTTTGCAGATGTGTAAACCTCGATACATAACGAACCACTCGGGTCAACTCAGCCTTCATTTCCTCTGGGGTAGGTGAATTGAGTACCGACCTGTCTGGGTTGGGTTAAGGCTGGGCGTGTTCATCTCTGTGGGTGGCAGATAACACTGTTGACCGATATGGCAGGTGAAGCTTTGTAGCTCGAGATGGGTTTTCGCTGAAGAGCTGTAGACTCCTCGAACATTAACCTTTTAAACACTTGTTGCAGACGTTGTTGACAGCAGTAGAACTGTGTGTGTGTGTGTGATGTAAGCTGGCAGAAATAGTGCGTGGCATTCAAGCACATTGGGACGCTGTTCTACAAGGGTTAAACCGGCGCCACCCACTAGGGCAGACTCCGCTGGAACATGCTCCACTGCACCGAGTCTGAATGTTGATGTCACATCCTATCCAGCTGACCAGAGCAACGGCTCCTCTAATATGTATGTCTGATGTGTTTGTGTATTTATTGTAAAAAATCATACACACAAAAATGAATAAAAACCACATATAGAAGAGCAACTCATATACCTATAAAACAGGATTAGCCATTATAAATAAAAGGATTCAAAATATGTTCAACTCTGAGTGCAACATTTGGAACCATTAGAGAAGAGCTAGGCTACTAGTGATTCACCAGAGGCCAGCAGTGTTCAGCAATTTCTCATTCTGCTGAATTACTGCAGTCATTTGTTCACCATATGTAGAACGTATAGACTGAATTACGAACTTTATTGTACAGCGTGTTGGGTGTATTTTGCTTGTTGCTGACTGTGTCAGTATTTAGTTGTTTGCGATTCTGTTGCAGTGTCGAGTCTCAGAATGTCGAATCAGGTGATGTGGCAGCTGTGTCAAACGTTCTGTCTCAACCAAAGCAACAAGCTCCACCCATTGACAATGACTCTGAGGTGTTGCTTCCATTCCCATCACCAAGGCAACAAGCTCCGCCCACCGATGACGATTCCGACGTGTTGTTTCCATCCCCGCCACCCGAAATGTCGTATCCCGTGGCAGATACGTTTCAGTGGCCCTGTGTCACTAATACCGAGTCATTAAGCTGTAGTTCTGTGAAGCCAAGCATTGCTACGGTACAGTCCGTGGCGATCCCGGGTGCGGGCACAGTTACCGAGACAAACATTGATAGTGCTACACTGATTAATGACGTGGAGAAGAACTCAAGCTCTTTGCTGGCTTTGATTACAGGCGTGAAACTGCGCAAGACCGTCGTTTCCAGCGATCGATCAGCACCAAGACTCAACTAGTCAACTACTCATGCAGCGAGTGGCTTAGTTCATTTCCTTTTATTACATACAGGGTTTGTACAGAGTCCCAGGGTGGATTTAGGCATTTTCAGCATGTTTGGCCAAACAGGGGCCCCCAAAAAGGGGTATGTTGCTCTGCTATGGTTGTAATAGTATGTTGCTGCATTCAGAAGTTTACTTGGTGCGATGCGAAATTCTTTGGCCTAAGGGTGGGGTTCTCATTTGTACGCTGTATCGCTAAGTTTGCCAGTTCTTTGTACAATGTACATGCTTTGATGTCCGGTTTTTGGTCGACTGTCTGCGATTCAGCTGCCGGAAAATTAGTGTGAGGGGCCCCACATTTTTACCAAACAAGGCCCTAGTAGGTCTAAATCTGACCTTGGCAGAGTCTGCAAAGTCACAGAATTTAAAAGTTAAAGGTCCATGGTCACGGTCAAACTCACTTGTGCAGTTTATGTAGCTCTTACATCTTAATTAGACATTTCGTCTTGCATATATAATATGTTGATTTAAGCTTTATAAATATATGAAATTAATGCTTGATTGTGACAAAAATATGGCTTTACGTTATGTTATACCCCCAAAAAATCGAGGCACTAGCACAACCGGTGACGTCATCAGTCTACCCCATAAAGATCAATAAAGATCATGAATATTAATGGCCTAGCCATTGTTGTCATTAGATAAGACTAGGTCATTAATTATTCATGATGTTGATAGGCCACAGTAATTCAGTTGTGCAGCTTAGCCAAAATCGTGTATTTTTTTGGATCATGTCTGTAAATCATCGACTTTAAATGTTTGTCAGTAATATAAAAATTATCAGACGATTATGCAATTTTAGAAAAATGGTTTAAATATATGTGTTAATTTTGGTGTCCATGGACTTTTAAACTTTCCAGATCAGTAAGGTTGGCGGAGGAAGGGGAATGGGCAATTGCCCTCGATTTTGGGCTGTCGGAAAATCGTTGGAAAATCTTCTTGTCTGAAAATTTTCGCCAATTTGGGACTGACAAACCTTTATTTGGGGAAACTTTTTAGGGGGAAAATTTAGATGCAAAATGTTGGAAATATGAAGCTGTTTGTCAGAAAATCGCAACTTCCAACCCCGCCTATTTTTTAACACAGAATGCCACTGCAGTCAACTGAACCACACCCTAAAATGGCCATTTTTATCCCGAACAGTATTTTGCTATTGAAGACGTTGTATTTTT
>Ga0056128_1002482_pt1 | contig 21939 bp, 9 predicted proteins | sample WorMetLIZISLAND2_FD_71113 | JGI IMG/M metagenome (GOLD analysis project Ga0056128, IMG submission 71113) | Marine gutless worms symbiont microbial communities from Max Planck institute for Marine Microbiology, Germany - Olavius geniculatus... ... | reverse complement strand
CAGTAACGGTGCGAGATAGGGCCTAGGTTACTATTAATCACTAATAGGAAGTCATACACTGGCTCTCGATTGGCGCCAAATTCAATGACCTTGAACGCCAAAATAGGGGGTTTTGTGGATTTTTTGGCGATTTCGGGCTGCAACACAAGTCCATATCATTTACAGGGTGGAGCCACGCTATCGTTATGCAATTCAGATAGAGAATTTGGTATTTGTATATTAACTTAGCGTAAACATCCCAATTTTCAGCTAAACTACTAAACCGGAACTGCTATAGGTTTCCGCGCGTCTCGTGAACATTAGCTTAAATTTCTTGTTCTGTTTCCGAGTGTATCGATGTTGCGCCCGATCATCGGATCATGAGATCGGAACGGCTGCTGCGTTAAACGACGTCACATCGGTCACTCAGTCGATCGACGGAAACAATTGCGGGCCTCATCTCGACCCGTCCGCATCGATGTTTGAAGACAGTCCAAAGTCCACTATTTTGAGTTGTCGTTGACTCGCTGGATGACAAGTCGTAGGCTACAACAAGCTGTACAGGTTAAAATGTGAGCATTTGTCGCACGTTGTACAACAAATCCAGAACAACAAAGCGAAACGAGTGGAGCTCAGCGAGTGGAGTTCGGGCTGCTTTGCTGACAGACAGTCAGCAATGCAGCAGCTCAGCGTTCTGCCGGTCGCAACGTTTAGCTGAACGCTCCGCTGCCAAGAAGATAAACGTTGATCGATGACGTCACCGGGTAAGTGACGTCGTTGATGACGTCATCGGAGACCAGGTAGTCTCTCGTCGCGGCGTGGGGTTGGGGTGATAGGCAGGGGTGCAATGGCGCCAGGACGCGGGAAGACAACGTCCTCCACTTTTTCTGAGCGTTGGGACTCCCCATGCAAGAAAGAAAGCACACATTGTCATCTGCTCATTCACTGGAGCACAGTATCGGATAATTTTTATGATTGTTTGTACTTTAATTCACAAAATGCGAACTAATGTTTGGCGTGTTGTAATAATTTTTATTGCATTTTTTCCTGAATACTATATATCGCAGTTTAAAATAGTCCAAAACATGCAGAAAAAAATCAGGAAGATTTTTTCTTACTCGACTGAGTTTCAGATGTTCCTCACTTGTTCCTTACTTGTTTTCAGGGGTACACGCCTGCTGGTGGGGAGGTGTAAATGGCTGGGCAAAATGGGTCGGGCCCCGGATGTGGTCGTTGTCTCCTCGGCTCAGGCTTGACTTCCGGCGGCTGACAAATGCCGTCGCTGCGAGCTAAATCTGACCGTGCAGGATGGACATGCAGACGCCGTCACCACCACCTCCGCTTCACGCCGATCGATGACAACCCTGCAGTGATGGGCAGTGTGCTAATTCACTCGGTATCTAGGTCGAGTCAGCGGTCGTGTTTAAACTATACGATAAGCTTGAAATAAGCAAAGATTATCAAGCCAAGCTTACTCTCTTTTTCACTTTTTCTCATCATTTTTCTTTTTCTTCTGAAGAGAGTATTTTTAGGACGTTTGCTGATTCAGCTACATTTTTATATCTCTTATTTGCTATATTTAACAATACTGAGATATTCGAGTTTATTAATGCTGTCTGAGATACTGACTCTCTTACAACTGTTTTAACTCGTTTACGTATATATTAATGTATTAATGTTAATAGTTGTTTATATCTGTCAGCTAATCCCAGTACATAGTACGCAAACAGATGATTAAATTACAATCTAGCAACAATAAAAATAATTGAAAATAAAATTAATATATACATAAAAGCTGTCCTGTCAATATGATGGTCATGATCTAGGCATGAAGGCAGTTGAGAATCCTATTCTTGTCTGGATAAATGTAGACTATAAAGTATGCCGTGCTAGAGTCTTTAATAGTGCAATGCACGTTTTGGTTTTTGGTGTTCGAATCTGCTCGAATTTAAGCGGCATCGCACAGCACTAGCGCGGGGCGGGAAAGTCCGAGGCGTCTCCATGCATGTACGTCGTAGATTGTGCCAAGACTACAGAAACATGGACCACGGCATCCGATGCGTGACGACAGGCAAAGTCTGTTCCCCTTGTCTGGCCGTCGCTGGCTGCTGACTGTCGCCTAGTTACAGCAAAAACCCACGATAGAACCTCGCTAACACAAAAAAAACCGACGACAAGTCGCCGCCCCTGTTACAAGACCCCCGCTGTGCGACCCCTTAGAACCTTATATGACAAAGTCCTTCCCCTTCAATACAATACAGTATTTTCGATCGTGTAAACATTGTGATGTTTACACTAGGCGATCGTCGCCGCGACAATCGCACCGACGATCGCTTCATGTATTCACCACATTATTATATGCTGTGTTGTTACAAACAGTTAGTGTTTAAATCTGTTTTTGAAGACACGCTTTCCACCGATTAAGTGGGTTTGTCTTAGCGGGGTTTTGTCGTGGGGGTACACTCACGGTCAGCACTTGCATCGTTTCCTCTGGTTTGCCTGGCATATGCGTACTATTCCCAGGAGCGACCTGTAAACACGACTGTAACCGTACGACCACGTCTCTTGATCATTGCTTGCTCGACCAGTCACAGTGTATAGCAGTAGGCCTATAGTTCTTCGTTCGTAGTCTCTTACTGAGATTACAGATAGCACCCCATACGACAAAATCTCCTTTTCCACATCACACTATAAGTCGCAAATAAAACCGTCAAAAACGGAGTATAGGCCTACTTGAAAATGGCCTACGTTGCCCCCCAAGACACTCTTGACTTTAGCGCAGGGTTTTCATTTGTAACGTGTCCTTTGAACTGTCCCAAAGTTTTTTAACGCGTTTTGTCTTTGATTTCTGTTTGCGTTTGGCGTCCAAATGACGATGAAACAGTCATTACAAATAAACTGTGTCCGGAAAAAAAGTAACCCCCTAGACATCGTACAATAGAAATGTCAAAGCTGAACGAATTCGAACAAAGATTTCGTACGCGTTATTCCCAATAAATTGATAAAACGATCGCTGAATTTTGTGGAAAAATATTATTTACTGGCAAAGTTATTAATTGTTGATTATCGATAACAAAATATCTTCGTTACCAGTATAGCGTTACATAACCACTCTGTAGTCTGTACAGTGGATACTGGTGTAACTCTAACAAACAACATTTGATTCTGATAAAATTCTGCTTTAAATATGCATCATACGATGTTAATCAAAGTGCCAGATTTTAGTTAAATCTGCCAACGCAAACAATAGTTAAAGCAACTTTTGTGAGGTCACTCCAAAACGTGAAAGACCAGTATTAAACCACGGTTTGTTTAATCCTTTCAGTGTCCACACTTGCTGGAAAACTCCAAGATAAACTGTTTAGCACCATACTCTTTCTCTTGTTTTAACACTTTAATCAAAACACAATCGTTTGCAGAAAATACATTTTTTATTGTATACGTTTTTTGATTGCATCAACAAACGTCACTTCTGATCGAGCGACTGCAGTATGTAACACCATATTAGTAACCGATATATTTTGTTGTCGATATTCAGCAACCAATAACTCCGCTAAGAAATAATATTTTTCAACGAAATTTGGTAATCTTGTTAGCAATATATTACGAATTAAATGTACGAAGTTTTATTCGGATTCGTTTAGATTTGACATGTACGATGTCCAGGGGGTTATTTTTTCCAGACACAGTGTATACCCTGGATATTTATAATTGTGTGTCAGAGAGAAAGACAACGTCGCAATCGTCGTCGTGTCTATCAGGGGCCTTAACTCGTCACGGCGACGAGTGACTATCGGATTAGGTGCTTAGCAGTTCATAGCTGACGTTATGGAAGACTTATCCGTTTATCCACATCTATCCATCCGTTCGTCGGTTTGTCCATCTCTCCGAGCGCGCGAAGATAAACGATGGTGAAGATTAACTCAGTGGCGAAAAATAAGCGAACATATTAACCTCCACATAGGTCTACAGTAAGCGAACGCTGCTGCGTGCGTGCTGTCTTCCGCGAATGATAAATGGCATTGACGATGACAATGACAGCAACACGAAAAATTTCAGTGCAAAGTGCCGACATGATATGCAGCCGTCCCCAGCTGTCTTGAGTGTCAAGCATTAGGTATAACAGTAAATTATTTCACAGTAAAAGAGTCTGGATAACTTAGGCTAAGTTTTCAGTTGACCTAACGGAGCAGACGTAAGGCACAGACAAAGAGACGGGCAAGACATACAATTCAGCTTACAATGAAACGATCACATAGTAAATCTGAGATTACATTTTTCTGACCTCAGTCATGTTTATAGTACATTATCAATCATCATGTCTTGTTTTAGTTCATCTTCAAACATGACTGCTGAAAGCGAGACGGACAATTTTTTGAGACATGTCAAGAATAAATATAGTCCGACATCTTGGGAAAAACAGTCGAGCAGATCTTCGAAATGGTATTTCGGCCTGACCGACATATTTTCTAGTTCATGCCTAAACGACGCTGTCGCGCGAAAATGAACAGCTTTTCCGGGCCTTATGAGTGCTTTATCAGTGCTTACTTATGGAGCTTATTAAGAAACGGTTTTCGCACACGAAACATCTTATGGGTTTCTATTGGGGCGTAAGCTGTAAAGATTCGGGCCTTTTTATCTGCCACGTTCAGTCGGTCAGTCTGTCTGTCAGCATGTGGACTGCTACGGCTTGCTGTCACGCCAGCACAGAGCTGCGGTAATTGCCTTCTAGTCCTGATTGACAGCACTGCCAGCACCGACCACACTGACTCGTACGTCAAACGACCACCCGCGTCGTAAGCTGACCGACTCTTCTCACTGCCATCAGCTCAAACCCCACTTACTATGATTTGTTGTAGATTCAAATTTGTTTCACTACATGTTGTGCAGTACGTTGTACAACAAATCCACAACAAGTCAAAGTAGCGGAGTTTAAGCTGTAAGCAGCATTCAGCGCTGAAAAAGATTTGTATCTAAGCCCGAACAGGCTCTGCTTTTTTCTGACACGAATTCTTTATTTATCTGGTCGTTTTTCTTTGTGGTACGATCTTGTCATTATCTCGGTTATGAACACTCGGCATTGCACAGTATAGTTGACTATAATAATTATTTGTCTATTTTAGCAGTTCTGGGTTCCAAAGTGTCATGTGCTCCGTTTTCCGTTTGATCTCTTCATATCCAATTATAGGTGGTCAAAGCATCTTGTAGCGTCGTTTTTCTGTTTTCCAGTATTTTTTACTCAATAACATTTCTCAAAATGCCATTATCTCACAACTCGTGAAAAATATTTTTGTTTTCTGTATTTAATGAATTTACAATGGCGTTATCTTTCTCAACGAGCTAGTACAGTGCATCCGTTTTTTTGATTTTATTATTACGTTTTTATAATCACATTTCCACCGTTTCCACTTTCTATATATTAAGATATTTGTTTTTCTCGCTTTTCGCGTTTCGAATCATATAAGGACCAAAACAGCAATAGGCCTATATAAAAGCAACACATCAGATTAGCGTTTTGTCAGCATTTACTTTAAATTCAAGTCAAGTTTATCAGTCTGTGTCCTTCTTTGTCGACAATGCAGCGTCTTGGCCGTACACCAACTCTCAGACTAATCTCTGTTGAACAACTTGTTATTTGTGATGATACCTCCTAATAATTGAGATTTTTTAGCAGTTTCAGTCAAATAAATATCAGTTCCGTTTTTATTATAATAAACTATAGAATTGTACTCTTCGGTGGCATTATTTTAAATTATTTTGCATTGCAGCCAATGTTCTTTGACGCAATGTCTGTGATTGTGACAGCGGCGCCTGTTAGGCCTAAACGTTTGGCACAGAGTTAAAAAACGTGTCGTTGACACGATCTCTATCAAACAGTTGCGTGTGTACGACTCAAAACACGTGTCGGTGTGAACTGCCGATATTTTAAACACATGCTGTGTGTAAAATTGCAAATAAATATGCATACACGTATTAACTAAACATAATTGGTGTGATAGTTTATTTTACTGCAAGCAGACAAATTTTTTATAGCTCTTCACCAGTTGAACATTCATATTTTGAACAACACACTTTTCAAAATTTGTATATTATTGCTACTGTTTCAACTGCAACCTCGTCGTTGTAAATTGCTGCCGCCATGTTTCTGAATAAACTTGATTTGATTAGATTTAAAAGGACAGAAACTTCATGGTCTACGGGGGCTGTAGAGAAGCGAGAGGGGTTCTGTCTTAGAAGGGTATGATCCTGCCTTGTTAGTAGAGAGGGTTTGTGCTTCAGTCCCGGTCTGGTGTCCGTTGGGGGTGATGTGAAGACATGGTTGACAACAGCGACCAGATGTCGTGTCATCTGTATTACGTATACAGCAGTACGTCCATCGGTCGGTCGGTCGGTCGTCAAGGGAGTGCCGGGAGGATCGTCGGCCGTTGCATGGCCGGACACTACGCGACGACTAACTCGACGGCTTGCGTCGCTGCTGTCAGCGACAATCCACGCGCAGACAGGCAGACAGCGGGCAGTGACGAGGCAAGTCCACAAACAAGACACCGAAGGAAGAAAGAATCCCAGCATTGGATTACTGCGCCTCTGCTGCTGCAGCTGGTCACCGTCCAGCGGTGGACGGATTTTATGCCAGTTCGATCCGCGCATTTATTTGGTTAGTTTTATAAATGGCCAAGTATATAGGCCGACGCCGCGGATCTTAAAGATTAACGAAATCCCATTAAAAATGGAGAAAAAAAGGTCGGGTACTTGCTATAACGCTGGTTACATTACAATAAGTCTGAAACGCCACCAAAAGCGCTTTACAATATCGGAAGTGGCAGTTAATTGGCATGAGCTAACGATGCCGCAGCACACTATGCGGCCATCCATTGCCCGCGTCAGCAAACAATTAGACCCGGAGCAACCAGCAAATATACCACCACCCCATTCTGCAGCAAGGCTATGTCTTTACTCCGTATTTTGTAAGCTACTAGTCATTTCCCGTCCCGTGGAAGATAAAAAGCTGAATTGTTCTGAGCACATGCACTGCACAGTAAATTACAAACCCGTTGACAGCCACAGAGGGGCCCAGAAAAACATTCTGGTGGAGCCCCCAAACATTTCACGGGGCCCCTCTGGGAAAAAATTGAATTTTTCTCTTCAAATGGTACATTCTGGCATACTTTATATTTTTGGCCGTCGGCGGAGCCCCCAAACGTCGCGCGGTCCGGGTGTCCGGGGTAGCTTACTCCCCCTTACTTCACCCTCTTGATGGGCCGGCCTAGTAAGTTAACAACTTGTTCAATGTTTCTTGCAAATGACGTGACGAGATTTGAAACGCAAGCAATTTGAAAGTTACGAGTTCGGTGCTGTAACCACTGGACCACTTGGTAGCTTAATTTTGTCAGTCCATTTATGAACAAATCCCATTAAAACGAAAGCCGTTTGGGCCAGGAATAGAAGGATAAAATTGAGGTGTGTTGACGAAGACAGAAATAAAATGGACTAAACTAAAATGCAGCTAAATAAACTCAAGCACTGCGGCTTTCATTCGGTTAAATTAATTTAAGTTAATTTCGTTTCCGTCGCCTTGAAGACACCTATAGAGTCAGGGATAGGGGAAATTTCGCACTATGCCGATCAGGAAAACAAACAAACAGAACTTTTTCGGCGATAATCTCATAATACTGTTCTTAATTGCGCGTTCTTAGTTTTCTGCGAAGAAAACAATAAAAATCGATGTAAAAGAAAAAACCTTAACACAAAAAGTAAACAGTTTGTTATACATTATTCCGATTTTGCATTAAAGTGGTGCGAAACTTTTTTACTTTTCCAGAAATATGAAGAGAAGTAATTTCGAAAAAAAACAGTTGGGATGCTTATCATCATTACTGACAACGATGTTGTTCTCCAGCAGTGGATTAAGTCCTAGAGGAGGCCTTGACGAAGGAGAATCAGACGGAGGTCGATTATTATCGTTTCCTGGAAGGAAGATGTTAAACTTATTGCGGATCATAATCCACCAAAAGGCTCGTCGAGTGCGCCCACCCCTGTCTCTGTCGCCGACGCTGTGCGATCGATACAAGGCGCGAGCGTCGCACGAAACACCGGACCGGACCGGATTAATCTGTTGCCGGTCACATTGATGTTTACTACTGTTGCTCCTCGGGCACCGACCGTCCCGACATCCAGCGCGCCCGTATTCGGCAACTTCCGGCAACAGTGGGCAAAGTACTGACGTCGATATGTAGGTCTAAAAGACATACGACACGTTAACCAGAAAGTTCACAGAACAGATCTATTTTACTATTTATGCATGAATAATTAAAATAAGTAAAACTATAAATGTGAAAGAAAGAAATACTGACATGCAGTAAAATTTTTGTAAGTTTTGTCAGAATTTGTATGGCATACAACGTGCATCTTCTTTAATCTGTATGTCTGCGTGATATACTTACAATGTGATACAACATGAATGAAGCTGTTTGTATAGTTAAGCTTTTTTTCATTGTGCTATGGTTTAAATCAGTGAATAAAGTTTTGTGTGTAAGACTTGAAATGTTTAGAGTTAAATGTTCGAAGTTGACTGTTACAGAGGGAAAAGTAGCAAGTTTTTTCACGGACGGGCGCCAAATAGCTTGAATTGCGCAATGTGTGGCCAACCTGCCTATTGGCCGTTTGCTGTCAAGCCATCAACTGTCGGCAGTCGACCTTTCCCGGTTGTCTGTCCACAGATCTGCAACAATCTGCCGGGGCATAATTGTGACGTCTGCTAAGACGCTGTCTACTTTTCGCGTCTTCCTAAAGTCATTTCCTGACATTGGTCCATCACCTGGTGCCAGGGATGTGGTCTCGGTCGAGACGTTTCGGTCGAGACGTCTCGGTCTCGAGACGGTCTCGAGACGTACTAACGTCTCGTCTCGATCTCGTCTCATACAAAATCCTCAACGTTTCGGTCTCGTCTCGGTCTCGGAGCAATATGCCTCGGTCTCGGCCCAGTAGGTTTCGTCTCGGGTCCCGGGCCATTGCGTCTCGTCGAGACGTTCTGTGCAGGCGCGCGCGGTGCATACTGTAGCTGCAATTAGAGCGATACTAACCAGCATGACATTTGTGGCTTAGAAATATTCGTTTACAGTGTTTTTTGTCTTTCATATACTTATTTATCATAAAGCAGAATTATGTCGTGTCAGTCTTTTTTTACTCCTCGCGCACTACGTTCCTAACGTAGCGAAGAGGAGATATAAGATCAGTGTAATATTGAGGACCGAGCGACCGACCGACGACCGACCAACGACCGACCTCTGTTCCTGGAAGAACCTTCCTGGAAGAACTTCAAACGGCCAAAACTCCATAACGGTGCTAGATAGACGCATGGTCACTATGGACCCCCGATGACGTCATTTGCGGTGTGAAAAAGGAACTAAAGAGCAGTTAAAAAAGTACAAAAAATACTGCGCGCGAGGAGGACATTAGATTGGTCACAATCTAAAATATTTCTTGTTTCGTCATAAAATGATCTAGTCGCAATGAAGATAAAGCGCATGATGTCAGAATGAATACTATCAGCCAAATGTAGTCGACGTATAAGGCTATAATTAGCTGTAGTTTACTAATTTTAGTTGCTTGCAAATTGCGATAAACATAATGGCTCATGTCTACAGCACTGCAGTTGCAATTCTTTATGGTGCAAGCTGTTAATTATTCAGCGATAATGCCAAAATAAAGTGCAACAACCCACAATATCACAAATGGAAAACGCTTACGATGGTGCGAGTTAATTAATCCGTATAATTTTTTTCATTGTTAATGTGTTTTCCCATACGTCACGGAAAACGTCTCGGCGAAACGTTGAAGCTCCCGAGACTCTTAAGAGTCTCGGGAGCCTCAAGGTCTCGGCCAGCGTCTCGTCTCGGACAAAATTTTGAACGTCTCGGTCTCGTCTCGGTCTCAGCTCAGAAGGTCTCGTGCCCATCCGTGTCTGGTGCACAATTTTCGTTATTTGACCACCCTAGAAAACTTTCGATTCACCACTGTACAACAGAGCATGGAGCAAAGTTACTCTATTTGCCAATACGGTGTTGATGTCGCTGTCTTCGGCGGCAGTTTAACGGTTGACGTCTTAGCGAACTGCTCAACACGCGTCATTTGCGTTGTATTGCCATTCACACCGCAGCCGCTGCAACTGCTGCCACTGCTGCTGTTGCTGCTGTTGGCAAATATCTCGACCCTTTCGACCATGCAAAACACTCTCTCCGCACCGGGAACCGAGCAAACATCCGCAGAACACAATTCCTCAAACATAACAAATTTTTTCGAACAAATAGCCCCACATTTCAGGGCAAAAGTTTCACCGACGCAATAGTTCATTATTGCCGATAACGACGACGCAATATAGATTGTTGTAAATTCTATACAGTTTTTTCCAAGGAGAATTTTATCTTATACAGCCAATCAAAATATTTTTAGAAAAGGGGAATTTCGTCCAGAGGGGATTCTGTTGGAGGAAAGAGATTTTGGCCTGAATTCCTGCAAACTATATCGGCCGGCCCATTACCACATCAACTCTGTCGGCTGGCGCGGTGCAGACAGGTCGAAGCGACTAAGATCGATCAGCGACCGGACATTCCCCCTTTCCCGTTAGTCCCCCCACATTACCCTTCCGGACATTTAACCCTTCTCCCCTGTCCGGTGCACTCCCGGATGTGAGAAGAGGACGCTGAAGAAATTGGAATTCCGATACGACACGACGGCGTGCTGTTAGCGCTTCGCTGCCAGTACCAAAGTGCGCAGCGCCGTTCAACCATGCAACTGTAGGCCCACACACAGATCGGTTACAGTATCATTGGCATTGCATGCGAACTGACAGCTGCAGCAACGACGCATGTCTTGTGTCTCGCTCGAGAAACAAATAGATAATATCGATTTTTAGCATCTAAGGTCACAGATGAAATAAACGTCAAGAAACGAAAAGTACGTTAAAACCACGTTGTTCTGGAGTTTTGTTCTTATCGGTATGACGGTGCTGCGTTGTCTGTGTTGCGTTCGTTTTTTCTCTGTTTGTGTGTTTCCGTTGACTGTTTTGTTGCATTAGGCCTATGTGCAAAAAGCTGTATATCGTGTTGATTGGAGATAAGTGCAGTACGCGTTTTAAGACATCGATTCATGTTTGCGAAGAGATGTCAACCAATCACACAAACGTCAGCAACGGGAGCGTGGTGGACGAAAAGTTGACAGGTGAAGTGACGAGTGGGTGGGTGGAAGCTTGTTGTTTATGCAGTCACGAACAACGGCGTCTTGAATGCGCTGATTGGCATCATTTGTGCCGATGACGTCACCGATGACGTAGACAGGTGCGTGCACAATTAGTGACTGCCGTTATACGACACACGTGCCGACTCGACTCGACTCCCTGCAGTCGACTAAATAAATACGCCAGGTTACTACGTTTAACGCCCCGTTTTGTAGCTGTGTCTTTGCTATTATGGTGGATTATAATGATGACGATGGCCAAGTCATCGCTAAAGACCCAGTGTTAGCTTGCCGTTTTAACATAGGTTCTAAACTTCCGGTCACAAAATTCTCTGTTGCCGAAAGGAAGTACGATATTCTGTCTAATACAATGTTACATAGGGCAACATCGATATCCTTGCAAATCCTTATCAAATAGCGTCTCAATTCGTCACAGCATTGGTAGAATGCATGAGAGTAGATGACAGCCAAGAGTTTTGCTCGTACTATGGCCCACTTTGGCCCTTCATATGTCTGACATATGGCTCCATTATGTCCACACAATAGACCCGTTGACCTCACATATGTCTTTTTTGACGCGTACTGTTTTTTGGCCTGTCACAATAGACCTGTTTAATCAAACGTATACTCATATTCATATATAGAAGACGTAGTTGACAGATGTCGTACTAGTGGCAGCCAACGTGCAAATGATGGGCTTATAGACTGATACAAAACGTGCTTAGCATACATGATAACGGACCCAGAAATAATATACTTGAATGCTGCTGACGCCTCGTCACATGCAAATTAGAAGTAAAACAAAAGACGTAAGGTAACGCACTGCAAACGGTGAAAAGGCGCATATGCCGAGGGGGGGGGTAAACAGGTCTATTGTGTCAAGCACTGACAAAAGACATATGGCAGGGTAAACGGTTGTATTGTGGAGCCATATGTCAAACATATGACGGGCCAAAGTGGGCCAAAGTACGGGCAGAACTCTTGGTTGTCATCTACTCACGAGTGACAGACCACTCAATAGTAGCGACTGCCGCTACAGCTGGAGTTGTAATGTGAACAAACGCAAACGACATTGTTGTAAAGCTATTATTTTGGCAAAATATGCGTTAATCGTCATATTGCAGTCGCCACGTCTCAGCTTGTGAAAAAGACTTCGTCGCTACAATTTCAAAAACTTGTCCATTTGTTCTTTTTTGTGTAATGACAGACGCTGCTGTGCTTTGTGCTTTTAATGATGTCAGCGCTCGATCAGCTGTTGACGAACGGCTCGTTAATTTAGCGCGCCTCAAATGCTGCAAGGTTCATTTGAGACGTTCTCGCAATCCTCGACTCGGCAGAATGTCGATGACGCAACCAGTTCATTGATTGCGCCGCACACACATTCTCTTTAAGATCCGCGGCGTCGGCCTATATACTTGGCTATTTATAAATCTGTGTACTATTATTAGTATTGGTACAACAGTATATACGTTGCTGAACAGGCTTAGGCCCATCAGAATGATAACCTACCAGAAAAAAGACATGACAGTATCCTTGCTCAAAAAAAAACAACACCAACGAGCTCAATATCTAGATCAATACCTTTTTTGGGCGGCATCCCCAAATCACCGACGTCGGCTATAGCGAAACGTCTGTCGGTGTGAATGTCTGCAGTCACTCATCTCACGCTGATTCTATTTTGCAACATGTCAGAAATACTGCAAGTTTCCTGCTAAAACAGCCTCTTTACCTTTATTTGTAGATGTAGTTATAGTTTTTAAACTATGTTTTGTAAAGTCATTTTTACATTTTTGCTTTCGGACAACTATGAGACGTTTCTTTGTTTGCATACTCCGAACGTATTATGTATCTTGTGCTTGCCTTGTTCAAGTTGCGTCTGTCAACTTTACATTAAACGAATATATGATGATGATATGATGATGATGATAACGATGATTATGATGCTTTTTAAACTATGTTGGAGCTTCGAAGATTAATAACTTTAAGTAATTAGTTTACAAGTAACTTAAGTTACTACATCAATGAAACAGACGGACAGACAGACAGACGTACAACTGACAGCAGCAATATTGCGCGGTAAAACGGCTTTTAAGCGATTACATCTCTGTACTGCAAGATCAATCTCACAAAGCAGGAGCGAAGATTTCAATCGGCTAATGTAGGTTAACCGACGAGCAAACGGTCGATGTGAAATTTTACGTTTTTCTGCATTATACGCAATGGTGTTTGCGTTTGAAGCGAAACTAACTTTTTTTGTTAACTGAAGTTCAAATTTAATGTTTCAGCAAGGAAAAGAGCGCAAAATGTCAGCGCCGAGGGAGCATGTTGCCACTGCAGCATATCACGTTTGTTGCTGTGCCCTGGAAGTCATCCGACGTCGATCGTTTGCTGGGCGGACTGATCACCCAAACTTGTCGATGAACAAGCTCATCACCTCATTTACTGCCAAGTGCTTTTTCCAGCTGGGACAACTACGCCGTATTCGACGCTCGCTAGATATGACGACTCCCTCGCCACACTGGTTCACGCATCTGTTGCTAACCGCGTCGACTACTGTGTCGGTCTACTGGCCGGCTCGCCAAAGAAGACGACAGCCAAGCTGCAACGAGTTCTCAACGCAGCTGCGCGAGTCGAGTCAAACTGCGGCAAGTATGATCGAGGACTAACCAATTTCCGGCGCCACGTTTTTGCACTGGTTTAGGTTCCGGCTGTGCATTCAGGTGTACAAGTGTCGACACAACATGGCTCCTGGATACCTGATCGATCTCCACCAGCCATTCGCCAGCATTGACAGCCACGGGCATCTGCGATCTCCAAGCCGTGGACTGCAGGTTTCAAGATCAAGATGGCAACCTACGGAAACCGTGCATTTGGACATGCCGGTCCCTCTGCTTGGAACGCTCTACCGAACACTCTCAAATGCAGTTCGCATTGTTTACCTACTTTCAGACGTCATCTAAACATTTTTACCTCTCGTTTTACTAGCACATCGAGAGCGTTCGAGGTTGTTACAGCTAACGCGTTATATAAATTATCTACTTACTTACTAACTTATATTTTTATCGCTTGAGGACGTTCTCCGAACGATAATCTTCGCTGCATGGATCCAGTGTGCTGCAAACTAAGCAAAGTAAGTGAGTAAATTTAATTTATAAAGCGCTGTAGTCCAAAAATTGAATCTGAGATCGCTAAGGGCGATAGCGAATGTTGGCGACTGGAAATAACGTCTTAAGATGTTTTCGAAACGTTGTTAGGCATTCGCACGATCAGACGCTTTAAGGTAGAGAGCACAAACGGTCCACTGGCTGATTGATGATTGAAGCTGGCTACAGTGATGATAATTCAAAAGCGTGCGAAGAGGAGAGATTTCGAGAGGGCTTACTGAAGCCCGATAGATTGAAAAAAGAGACCGAAGGTCGAGAACTGGGGTAGGGTTCTTGGGAAGGGGGCAACTCCATGTCCTCACTCAACCAACTATAATAGGGAGTTTGAGGGAGCGCTGTAATGTCACGAATCTTTTCTTCGCGCGGCGCAATAAATAAATATGCTTCGACCTGCTAATGAATATTCGCGGCACGTAACGACCGATGCCGTATTGGGCCGAAAAGACCGCGGTCGGACGACGACGGACGTGAATGAAGAATGAAGCAGTGCCGACATTTAGTCAGCCCTAGGGGCGGCCTTTTCAGAGGCAGACGAACTGAAAAACGACATTCGCTCCGCTAGCAATTCCGCAAATCCACTGACTGGTCCACACCAAGAAGCCGTTAGGAAGCTTTATTTATTTTTGTGGTAAAAACGTGTTATAGCTTAAACATTTTGCAAACATTTTCAGCTTTTAATAAACGACGAACGGTGAATAAAAGACGCTGGTGCTTGAAATGTTATAAAAAATAACAATACATTTCGTTTTCAGACATACTTGATCATGTACGATGCCAGATGTTTTCGTTTTCTGTTACGTCAAGTAACAAAAGTTTTATTTTTTTCGTTTAACGTTTACGAACTTTTAAAAAATCCTGACGCTTATTACATGGTCATTTATACTTCACACGTTTTCGACTGCTGCAGCTAATGAAGACTCCACAAGCGGATCAGACAGAAGTCTGGACACTGACATTGTCTGTCTCGTTTCCTGTCAACATGTTGTTGAATATTCATAGAGCCGATGACGAATTCATCGGGAACTGCACCGTGAACTGTGGTTGTATAAAACATACGTCCGTGATGATTGCATATAGCGACGGTTGCTATAGCCCTCTGCATGGCATATCCTACAAGAGACGTAGTCTACAGAACATCACCATTAGGCCTATCATTAGGCCTAAGGCCTACTACTACTGTTTAGCGCCCTGTTGTTGTTATAAAGTCCTAGAACAATAGAAAATTTTCTAAAAAATAAAAAATGGTTTAAAACAGAAAGAACAGTTAGCTACACATAAAACAGACGGCAACAGTAATCTTTTCAGGGCGTCAGCAACGCTGCTTGAAAAACTCAGCTGCCAGGGTTTATTAAGTTCACCCAGAAATTGAAAACGCTTTTACTTGATTGAATGCGTCAAGAGAGAGAAGGGAGTAGAAAAAATTGGCGATAAATCGCCGAATCTTAGAAACGGTGAAAAATAATGATTAGGCCTACTGTTGTACTTACTAGTTATTCAAGCATTGATCACTAATATGAATTTCGATTTAACTTTGCTGTAAGACGAAAATAAGACTTACATGCGTGCAAAATAATTTGGTCTTGCTTTTTGCAGCTCTTTGATTTGGTCTTTTATTTTCAAATTTATGCGTTTTTTTCGACCTGCATTTTAGTCATTTTTACAAATTGGAAAAAAATACTGTAGCTTGCAAGAATACATTAAGAAATAAGCAGAAAAGATTGTATTGTAATTCGCCAAATACGCATATAAGTACTCGGATGATGTAACATTATGGCTGGACAACCAGGCAAATAAAGCACGTACGGTTGCCCAAACTAAAAAAAACTAATAAAAGCAAACTAGGCCTACCTAAAAACAGACGTCAATAGCTTAAAAACACACATTAAAAGACACTAACACATGCTGAATACTGCTCAAGGCATGCGTTGCGTTATGATTCTCTAGTGAGAATAGTATTAAAAAGACAATTTCCACGAAAAAAAATCAAGAAAACCGAAAAAATGTTACTGAATTGGTTACTAAAGACAAGTGAACGTAACATCAATTATCACAATTCAAGGAACTGGCACATGAAAGAGCAAGATGGAGTCGATGAAAACGAAGACCTTTGCATAAGTGGCAGAATACAACTTTCTCGTATTTTATTAGTTATTTGTCTGAATTTTTTCTTCATTTCTTACCATTTTTGATGCTTAAAAATGTTCGTGTTTATTTGCACGTAGCGAGAGCGACGCAATGCTAGCCTACAGGTCATGCTGTTCAGCTTGTGGTTGGTCGATCGACCGATAGAGTCATTTCTTTGACATCTTGAGGCATATAGCCGCTTTGAGTTATGACGTGGTGGGACTGCGATATATAGGATCAGGGGCTTGGGACTGCTCCCTCTTGAAAATTAAAAAAAATACGATAGATAACAGTGATGTAGTCGATTCATCGTAGTCTCTTAGTTCGAGTCACGAAACTGTAGACAAGAGTCCGATTCGATTCCGCTGCTGGACCCAAGTACATGTACTACACTATGTCTGGAATAGAGTTTATGGTATTCTTGACATATCTTTGTTGGCAAATTTGAATGTATTATCATAATTTTTGCACCAGTCATTCCGAAGATCCACTTTATTACGATGTCAAAAAGTTTATTCTTAAATTACAAAATAACTATGTAGACAAAATCACTATGTAGTAATGACATAATTATGACGTCATCAAAAATGCCGTTTTATGCTGCATCCGAAGTGAAAAGCTAACAGTGTTCCAAATAATAACTTATTTATCGAATTCTCCTAAGTCAAGCTTTCTTAACATTTTTAACGATTTTTTGAAGGCGCGTACAAAGCAAACAAAATAACCTGAACCGAACCATACTGAACTGTAATGATATGAAAAGAACTGAAACTACAGAACTAAAGCATTTATTTCAGTTTATTTAAGTTCAGTTCAGTTTAATTCACTTTGTTCGTTTTGCAGGCTTTTCCGTTTTTTTCTGTGATCTTCCTAGAAAATTTCCAGAATGTGAGCCCTGCAGGACCGATCGCGTGATTAGCAAATTAGGACCAGCCCCAACAACCAATCACATTTCACGGCTGAAAGTTGCCAGAGCGTACCAGTGGACGAGCGAGCGCTTGGCCACCTGCATGCATTTGCCGGGTCTCGCCCCGTCTCGCCCCGTCCTCCGCCCGTGCGTCGATCGGCGATTAACGGCCTGGCGTCTTTGCGACGGACAGACGAGAAGCCAAGCCGCCATCGGCGACGGATTGCCTTGCGCTGCGACTAGCGAGGAAATCGACCGTCGACGTAATTACACGGGCACGGAATCGGCACCGACCAGCGCCCTCGTCGCCGCCCGCCGTCTCTCTGACCTTCCATGGCTGCAGGCACGACCGCCCCGTCACTGACGTGTTTAGGGGGCCTTTGCATCTGCACCCATTCTGTTAAAATTTTAACAAATTAGCGACCAAGTCACCCGGCTTACATCTCAACACTTTTCCATACAACTCATTTATTTCCTTCGCTCTTAATAGCTACCAGATATACCTATCACACAGTTACCAACAGAGCGTTGTAGTTCTGACTGTAATTTTGATTTTATTATGTTTCGCCTGTTATGTAATTGTATTGTCACTGACCAAGTAACTGTAAACTCTTTATAACCTACCAACACTCGTGCTGCTATGTTCTGATATAAACTTGATTTCATACGAGAAAAAAACGTGAAGCGTAAGATAAAGAAAGTTAGCCAAAAAAGTGTTTGCTATTCCAGAAAAAAAAACAAATTAATCGCAGAGAGGCTACGTGCTACGAAATTTGCACTTTTTTAATTGGATCAGCGAAAGTAATGTTTACACCATCAATATGAAAAAGTGTACCTGAACTACAACGCTTTTTTCAAATTTTAAAATACGCTACTAAACATTATGCATGTAGTGGCCAGGTCAGGGGTGTATTTAGAAACAGAGGAAACTTGTGCTGCCGCTCCTTTGGCGTACAATATTATGACAATTTGTCAGAAATTTCTTTATAAATTGCAATTTTGGCACGCGTCATGGGAGTCCGTGCTGTTAGTGCAAATCATGTTTGAACACTTCCGAAAATGTTCGGCAATCCGTCGCCGATGGCGGCTTGGCTTCTCGTCTGTTCACATTTGCACTTGCGCCCTGGTCGTGCATGGTTGCTGCCGCTGGTTCGGCGGCTTTTTACGTTCATCTCCACTGCGAAATCGAATTCCACCACGGCGCTCGCCTGCGGCCGGTCAGGAGGCTAGCAACAGCCACACTGCAGCTGATGCTGTCGATGGACGCTGAATTATCGACCAAGAGACTTTTACACGTCGTACGCAACTTGACATCACAGCCGGCGGGCGACCGACGGAGAACTGACCGTAATAACGTCATCATCATCATCAGCAGCAGCAGCAGCAGCGTCAGCAGCGTCATATCGCGTTTATGTCACTGAACAAGATAAAAGACGTCGATGCTGAGTACCAACGAGATATGCGGCCATCCGTCCAGCTGCCGAGAGTCTTAGGCGTTGACTGTAAATTAAACCACCACACAATTTGGGTTTACGTGAGATATGCGTCATTTTCTAGACGGTAACTTTGACCATTAGTCTTTTTATCCGAAAACTGGCACACTCGTTACTCACATCCTAGGAAACGTTCGCGCCAATTGTGTTTTCCATGCTTTTTGGTTTTCGAGTTAAAAGTCCGTACGAGACAGAGGGACGGACGGACAGACAGACTGACAGACAAACAGGCAAAACCCGTAATGAGGCGTAATAAAACGGCTGCATAATAACAATTTATAATTCAGTGATTTTGTACGAGATTGAGACCGAATACTGGAAAGTTACTTTTGGACGGTTTACGTGTTCAGTTGGATTTTTTGTTGCTTAGCAATTTCTGGCTACCGAGCAGTTACATCGTATATCCGTCATCTTCAAAAAGCAATTGTGAAGTTTATAAAATTACAAAACTTAACCGCTCATTAGGCGAGCAACGCAGTACTTCATCGCTGTTGTCAGTCTACGCTGGCTGGTAGCGTCGTCAACGATCGACTGATCAAACTGCGCCCTGCACTAATCGATCAGGCGTGTATAAACTTCATCATTGTCAGCTAAGCTATTTTGGAGCTGCAAACTTTTTCCTGCAAAACACTCCAGATTAATATCACAAAATTTCTTCTACTAATTATTATTAATTATTATTATTTATGTATTTAATCGTTATTAATTACTATTATTTTTATTTTAGCAGTTAGATGTAGAACGTTTCTATAGATAAATGTGTAAAATTTCAAATTAAAATTCCAAACGGTTGCTGAAAAAACGACGAAAAACTTTAGGGGGCTACTTTTTGCCGCACCCTGTACGGTGCTACATTATACACACGCAAGCGCTATAAGAATAGCTAAACTGATTTATTTCTGTTCAGCATATCATAGCTTTGCGTCTACGGGAAAACGGTATAGCATTCTGCTGAGTGCCGTTATAGTAGAATGTATTATTCATAGCGTCTGTGAATGAATAGCCAGCTATATACGTGCGGTCGCAGTGGTGGGGCTGGTGAAATTACGCTGGTATTGAGGCGCAGCGTCGCCAGTCTAAGATGGATGACGGGTGCTAAGAGACGGCACGGCGGCCATTACAGATCCTTACGAGACGATCACAGTCGTCTGTCTATCTGCTGTACTTTCTGAGATTTCTTTTCTGCGCCCAGAACGTATGCATAATGCACAAGGCCGCCGGTGCATTTACAGCTACTGTACAGCAGTGGGTGAGACGTAAAAGTAATCCGCTCAGTTTGAACAGTTTTATGAACCGCCACTTTCGCCTAACAACCAGTCAGAACGACCGACTGAGACTTTGCTGCTATAAATGCTCCTAAAAATTGCATTTAAATATTTTTTGGTATTTTCAATGTACTCTTTTGATCCTTAATGTATTCCGTGACCGTATATGTATTTTGGTTGTTGTAGTAAATAGAGCATTTACGCAGAACAGGATTAAACCAAACTGTTTATGATGATAAACGAAAATATCACACTGAACATTAAACACAGAAATGTTCCAATTGTTAGTGTATTTCAACAGTCTGTCTAAATTTGTATGAACCGTAAACGGCTAATTAAGTAAATGAATGTATTTGGGGTTCGGCATCATCGTATTTATTGCACAAACAATATCTGCAACAACAAAGGTTTAAAATAATAGATGTTATAAGTTGATATGTAGCCCATTCAAATACTAAAAATTTTATAAAAACGTATAAATACTATTTAAATGCCGATTCTTATGTAGGCTGCGAAATAAATTTAAACATTGCTTACAATATTTAAACAACAACAATGGTCAACGGCGCAACAGATTACGACCAGCAAACGTTATAAACGAACGAGTATACGCTACTAAATGCACAATATTTATTGAAAGAAGTTGCAGTAGAAGGTTTTTTTATAACGTTTTCGAGCTAAACTTGAATCTTGAATTAGCGGCCAGCTGAGTCGACAAGCTGATAGACTACATAGACATAAAATATGTCATGAAATGACCGCTGCGGATTACGATTCCAAGGTAAGTGCGTCCAGACACCGCACAATGCAGAAGCAGAAGTCGACGACGACGGACAAACGTGTCCGGCTTGCTGCTGTTGTTGTTCCATGATTTATCAGTTCCACTCCTAGACTACTGCAGGCTCCTGATCTTTCTGTCTGTGTTAACAAACACGTTAGGCCACGTCTTGTCGCTGAAGCCGATTCACCGTGTCATCTATCTCATCAGCTCTCTCTGCGCTCAGTGGCTTTCTATTCTTGGTCACCAAACGTTTGCTAAAATTTCCTCGACTTTACAACTAACAGACCATGTAAAGCTATCGCAAGTTGCAAGTACAACAAATAGAGACACAACAATAGAAGAAATTAACAATAAAAGTTATAACAAAAATCAGCAAGGAATTGCCTCGTTAAGGCTCGTTATCAAAATTCCTACATACGGAATAGTGTACGGTACGCTGTTCGTATTCAGTGGTTCGAGAAAGACGCCTCCACAATAAGAAAACTTCATAAATAAAAATATACTCAGCATTTTTCTTCGCATTGTTAGTCGCCATTTATTTGCAGCATCACAGGCTGAACGGTAGTTCAAGCCCTGTGTTAACGGCGACTTCTCTTTCTTGTGGGAAAGCCAAAAATTCGACCCCCCACAGAATCAAAACCCCTGATCTGATTGAGATAAAATTTGGCACAGTTGATTACTCGGCGAGATGACCCCTCATGCAAAATCTCATGTAAATCCCTCCAAGGGGGGATTCCCGGCAAATGGGTGAAATATACGCAAAATTTTTTGTAGCCATATACCTTTTTTTCAGAAACTCACCTACAGGTCAGACCCTTCGGCGGATTTTTGCATGCAATGGCTCAAACGACGCGGTCTCGCGCAAGAATGTGCTTTTTGGGGGTTAAAAAATTTGAAATTAATATTTAACGTATTTATTTGCAAAAATCGAAAAAATTACAATGGCGCCTATGGGGAAAATTAAGCAATTCTTTAAACGGTCATAACTTTGGCT
>Ga0056128_1002481_pt1 | contig 21940 bp, 20 predicted proteins | sample WorMetLIZISLAND2_FD_71113 | JGI IMG/M metagenome (GOLD analysis project Ga0056128, IMG submission 71113) | Marine gutless worms symbiont microbial communities from Max Planck institute for Marine Microbiology, Germany - Olavius geniculatus... ... | reverse complement strand
TTTTTTTTTGTTTTGGCTAGTTTTAGTTTTTTATTCCTAATTTCGCATTCATGAATTTCATATGAAAGTGTACCTTTGCGCACAGCCGCATCAATAATTAGCTCCAATGCAGTGCACAAACTTCTTTTAGCCTCCTCTATTGTCTCGCCTTGCGTTGCAACTTCAAAGTTTGGGCAGGAAGCTAAATAATATTCCCCTACCTTGTCGATTTCAAAAGGAATTTCCATATGTTGTTGTTTCTTTCGTGACATCGCTTCTTGCTCCACAACTATTAGGTTTATTTTACTTGACCAATAGACATATCGGTTCAAGAAGCAAAATCTTTAACTTAATTCCTATCAATATATTAATGCAGAATTTGCAAGTGACCAATATTTTTCTGATCTTTAATTATTAATTTTATACATTCCAGATTAAACAGAATAGTTCCAATACGATATACCTACATAAATTTTTCCCCAATTGTCAAATCAATTTTGTAAGATAATCAGAATAAAGAATTATCATTATCGAATCACTCCACACTCCAATTTACATCAATATATCAGGGGGAATTATTTTTTTCTATATCACGAAATCAGAATAAAAGCACCGGTTCCTTAGAGTTGGCTAATTTATGATTTTTTGTAGTGCGGTCCGGCCCCGCTGAACATAATTGCAAACCTGGTAATTAAGGCCCCTATAATCATATATCCTACCATAACTTGAGTAGAGAGCAATATGTGTGCCAACAAGCTTGAATTCTTAGCGTACATTTCACCAAGACCGAGGGTTGTCATCACCTCAATTGAAAAATAGCATGCACGAAAAATAAAAAAGGGTGATAATAAGGCTTACCGTTTTGAACAAACAACCCTTTTATTATTCCTGGTTCGACTAATATGCCATTTACAAAATAATCATAAATCCCAAAACCATAATAAATTAAGGCAAATATTCCTGCAATAATTGTAAAGCCATAAAATATTTTGGATGTTGATGAGCCATAGTTTGAGAGCCACCAAAAAAATTTTATTAGAAAAACCCTTAATGCTCCAAATGGATTTCTCGTATTGATTTCCTCGTACCAATCATGCCACTGTTTTTTTCTTATGATATATTTGAAGCTTTCAAATAGCCTTGGATCAATCCTTGCAGACTCTAAGTTTACACCGCAAAAAGATGTTGTGTCATCATATTGACATTCAGCAATAATTGTCGCCCCATCTACAGATGAATATTCAAAATCTGCACCGCTTAAGTCGGCGAAAGTAAGGTCAGCTCCATCTAATCGAGTCTCAGTAAAGACAGAATTTTTCAATTTAGCCCCATAAAAATCTGCATTTCGAAGATCCACACGCGTGAACCCAACTTCTTCTAGTTCAGCATTACGGAAGCTTGCTTTATTTAGGCTTACGTTCCAAAAAACAGATTTTTTCAAGAATGCTTTATCAAGATTCGCATTATCAAAAACTGTTTTTTGACTTGTTTTTTGACTATTTCTATCGCCAAATTCAGCCTCTTCGAGCTCAATGTCCACTTGTCGAGATGGATAGAAGAGCTCCCTCCATTTATTCCATTCCGACATATCGTTGCTCGCTGCACATTCCAATAACCTGTCATATTGATTTTGATCAAATTTTCTTGGTTCCTCTAATTGTTTGCCTTGATCAGCCATTTGTCTCACCACACCACCCTATCTATAAAGCTAACACCTAATGTTGTCAATTCCGGTAATCTCATCAACCTATGATGGAAGAATTCGACCGCTTATTTCGATTAATGCCGGCCACATAATCATTAGAAAAGCATCGAGTTAGTTCGAATACGGACCTAACTTCTATATAATGTATGCTTTACATCTGCCTTTTTAATTTTTAGACAGTGTTTTAAATCCCAAAGGGTAATCAACTCGATAGTCCCGCGGATCGAATGTCCCCTGATAGACTTCCCACCTCAGCCCATCTAAAAATCTTTCAGCTTCCCTATAAGCAGAAAACCGCCTTCGAGTTTTACGTCCGAATTGGGCTCGAAAGCGGCCAGTTGCTATTTGGTCATTATGTTCTGGGCAGAATAGCCCGCGACGACGGACATCATGATAAAAACTACCACCGCATATTGGGCACTTCTGATCCGTATAAATCCGACGACGCATACAGATACCCTCCAATTTGTTTTTGAAAGGCTTGACATTTAATTTATGCATGGTCAATATTGTTACTTACCAACTATTTCCAATTATCTTTAATAGTTATTAATTTTCCAGTTAATCCTCCATTCTGCTATTTTAATTGACGATAGTTTAATAGAAAAAGTTTACATAGTTTGCCAATACATGGAACCAAACCCAATTCCATGTTTCTTCAGCATATCCCAAAAATAAAACCCCACCTCTCTTTGAGTAATGGGGTTTATTTTAGGACATACACCCTCCGTTATAGTTGAACGGTTATTCTTTGGGTTGCTTTTCGTTCAAATAATCGTGTTCTTTTAGCCATTGAGTTATGATCAGACGAATCAGGTTCGATAACGGGCGCTGTTCCTTCTGAGCAATTTCATCCAGCTTCTTCTTTATTTCATCTGGTATTCTAATTGTAACCAATTCCATAATCCTCCTATATAAATTATTCGTTTGACAAACAAGGTATACTTAGTGTACATAATAATACAAAAGCTTACAATCTTAAAGCCCCAAACCATAGGACAATGAAAACAATTTTATCAAATACCTTCAGGCCCCGTATTCGCAAGATGCGGGCGGTTACTGTCCTTTGACCGGAGAGTCTGGGGGTTTGCATTAGCACAAACGGTTGGAAACAAACGGTTGCATAGACGTCCACAAATAGGCACCAGAGTGCTGAGAGCAGGCGTTTTAGGGGTGCAGAGCAATAGATTATTTATTCCGAAGGGTAAGACAAGGGGCAAGGGGGATGCGGCTCTTTTTTGGGCGTGCTCCCCTTGGCACATCTATCCCGGAAAAGGATCAGGCAAGCTGAGTCGTTGGCATGGAGCCTGCCTGATGGTGCAGGGCCGCAAACGCCTATGAAATTTCATGCCAGTATCAGAATAAAATAATAATGTTAAAAAATCAAATTTAGGATAATGAAATTATATCTAAGATTACATTACAGTTGGATAACAAAGGAAAATACCGATGGCATTCCCGAGCTCGATGCCGCCCTTGAAGATGCACTGACCCCTTTCGGGTTTCACATCACCGGCAAGAATCTTGATATTGGAGTGCGGGATCTGTTGTTTGAAGCCGATGAGTTTGAAATACCGTAAATAGCCGTCAAATAAGGATTTCTTGCAAAAACCGACACTCTAAGATGCCGAATATCAAACAATCTCAGATTTTGAATAGGAAGGGCAGCATGGGAAATCAATAACCAACGCGGGATAGGCAAGCGCAGCCGAACGGGGAGTGACCCTGACTCCCCTTCCCGAGTAATCATCAGGGAGAAAGTTGAGGGAGCTTATGGGTACCATTTACAAAAGAGGTAATATTTATTGGATTAAATACTATCGGAACGGCAAACCATACCGGGAATCGTCGGAGAGCAAAAAAGAAGCTGATGCCAAGAGGTTGTTAAAAAAGCGTGAAGGTGAAATTTCATCAGGCAAGCTTCCAGGGATTTATTTTGACAAGGTAAAATTTGATGAATTGGCAGAGGATTTATTAGCTGACTACCGGATCAACCAGAAAAAATCTCTGGTGAGAGCACAAAGAAGCGTGAACCATCTTGAAAAAACGTTTGAAGGCTTCAGGGTTATTGACATTACAACTACCCGTATTCGCGAACACATTGAAGACCGATTGAAATGGATATGCAACGAGTGCAGCGAAAAATTTGACCTTCAAGACAAATGCCCTGCCTGTGACAGCAAAGACATAAATTCCGGTGCGGCTAATGCCACAATCAACCGTGAGCTTTCAGCTTTAAAGCGGATGCTTAATCTCGGAGCGCAGCAAACCCCTCCCAAGGTGGATAGAGTCCCATACATTCCGATGCTCAAAGAAAACAATGTCAGAAAAGGCTTTTTTGAACACGACCAGTTTCTGGCATTGCGTGATGCCCTACCCTCTTATTTTAAGCCTTTCATAACCTTTGCATATAAATTCGGCTGGAGGGATACGGAGATTACTGAACTAACTTGGGATCAAGTAGACCGTACTCAAGGGATTGTCAGGCTTGAGGTAGGTGAAACTAAAAATGATGATGGACGGACGGTTTACCTTGATGAGGAATTGAAGGAAATCTTCAAGGTTGCGTGGGAAGCTCGTAAAGAAAATGGTAAACTGTTACCCTATGTATTTTTAAATAAGGAAGGTAACGGACCGATTAAGGACTTTAGAGGGGCATGGAATAAAGCTTGTCGAGAGGTCGGGCTTGGATATGGATACAGAAAGAGTCAACGATATGTTGAGGAGTGGCAGGACAAGCTTCCCAAAGGACCTATTTTACATGACCTAAGAAGAACCGCTGTTCGGAACATGGTTAGATCCGGTATACCTGAACGGGTAGCCATGATGATTTCAGGTCACAAAACCAGATCCGTATTTGAGCGATACAACATTGTCAGCGATGCTGACCTCAGATTAGCCGCACATAAACAAGAATCCTACCTCAAATCCCAAATGGGCACAATTTCGGGCACAATCCATGATTTTGATAAAAAAAAGGAATCGGCTGAAATTGGCCAATCCCTTGATTTTATTGGTGCCCGGGGCCGGAATCGAACCGGCACAGCCCTTAGGACCGAGGGATTTTAAGTCCCTTGCGTCTACCTATTCCGCCACCCGGGCCTGTCGAGGTTAGACAATCTAAAATCGAAATTCGTTACTGGATACTCGAAATCACATGGTATATCAAGTAAAAAAAAGGGTTTACGAGATTCGGGTTTCAACGGTTCAAGGTAATTACGGATCGTCGAGAATTGATTGCTCCGCACTAGGCGGATCGAATAGAAGCACCGGCGATAGGCAGCGCTGAACCCTAAACCTTTGAACCCCCGAACCTCTGAACCGCCAACTCCGGAACCTGTGAACCTTCAACCCCTGAACCTTAAAACCTCTGAACCTTTAGACCGGGAAGCTAAAATCTTTTTCCTTAAACAGCCTTAAACAGGCGTCTACAACCTGGGGATCGTAAAGGATGCCGCGATTATTGGCAATTTCCTCCAGGGCCTTATCCATGCCGACCGAGGGCCGGTATGGCCGATGGGAAGCCATGGTCTCGACCACATCCGCGACACAAATAATGCGTGCTTCGAGAACAATTTCATCCCCCGCCAGGCCCAGCGGATATCCGGAGCCGTCCATTCTTTCATGGTGCTGCAATACGATGTCGGCAATTGCCCAGGGGAACTCGATGCCTTTTAGTATGTCAAAGCCGGCCTGGGCATGGGTCTGAATCAGATTGATTTCAATATCGGATAAAGCGATCGGTTTGACCAATATTTCAGCCGGCAATGATATTTTGCCGATGTCATGAATGGCCGCTGCCATGTAGATACATTCGATCTGGCTTTTGGTCAGCCCTAATTCCACCGCGATATTCTTGGCCAAAATCGCCACCCGCTGCTGGTGGCCGGAGGTGTAAGGATCGCGCTTTTCAACCGTCATGCTGATGGCCTGGATGGTCGAATGCATGGCTTTTTTGAGGCTTTCAAAACTTTGCTGCAATTCCTGCTGCATCTGCTTGCGATTTTCGATTTCGATCTTCAACAGCCGGTTGGAATTTAACAGCTCAGCCGTTCGCTGTTCAACGAGGTTTTCCAGATCGGCCTGCATGGTCAACAGCTGTCTTTCAGCCTGCCATTTAATGCTCAGCGCCGTCGCGAATTGAAGAATTTCCCGGGGATAAAAGGGCTTTTGGAGGTAGAGCAGCTTGTCCGAGAAACGGGTCTGATGCTCGGCGGTGCTGTAACTCTTGTTGCGGTAGCCGGTTACCACCACGGTGTTGATCCGCGGGTCGAGGTTGTGGATTTCCTCGGCCGTCCATTCGCCATCAGGACCCGGTGGCATATTCAAATCAAGGAAGGCGACGGCATAAGGCGATTTTTCTTGAAAGGAGCGCCTGACAGCCTCAACCGCTTCATCGCCCTGGGAACAGCAGGTCAGCTCAAATTTGGGCAGGGCCGCCGATTGATTGTTTTGATTCAGAATCCCTTGGTAAAGATCCCTGACAGTTATCTCATCATCGACCGCAAGAATGCGAAACGGTTTATGGCTCAGAGTATTCATGGTATCCCGGAGTTATCAAAACCCGATCTTTTGAATTGCAGCGCAGGTATTATTGTGACAATTGATCCAAATGCAGAGCTAAGAGTTCGCTTATTATAGCGTGCCTCTTATTGAGATGCAACCTTTTATAATCGCACAATTTTTTTCACATGCTGCAGAAATCCTGGTCCTCTGGGCTAGGGCAGAAACAATCGGCTATGTCATGAATTCTGCTACTAACGGGACTGGAATGATGGAATAGTGGAATGTTGGAATACTGTGTTCAGAGGAATGACTGTATTATTATAATGTTTGCTGATCAGGATATAAAATCAGACCAACATCCGTTTTCGACCCCCAGAATTCCATCAATCCAGCATTCCATTATTCCCTTTGGAGCCTATGGTTAACGTCACCCCTCTGGAGTGAAATCAACCCAAGGCATTCCGTGCTTGGATTCTTTCCTATATTTGGCATTGGCATGCCATTGTCGAATGGTAATCCTTGTCAAAATATGTTTCATTTGATAAAAAGTTTACATGATAAGCGTCGTTGATCGAGCGGGAATTATTCTGGCCTCAAAATCACCACGCCGGCGCCGCCTGCTGGAAAAGACAGGACTAAAATTCAAGGTCATTCCCAGCCAAGTGGATGAAAGTTCGGTGCCTTTTTCAGATCCCGACTTATACGTCAAATGCTTAGCGGAAGCCAAAGCCGGGGATATCTCCGACCGATATCCGGACCACTGGATTATTGGCGCCGATACCATCGTTTTTGTTGACGGCACCATCCTCGGAAAACCGGCCTCACACGATGAAGCCCGCACGATGCTCAATAGCCTGCGTGCGAAAACACACCAGGTGCATACGGGGTACTGTATCTGCCACAAAGCCCGGGACCGGTTTGTATCGGCCTGCGTCACGACCGACGTCAGCTTCAGGAACCTGTCCGCCCGGGAAATCGACTGGTATATCGATTCGGGTGAACCGTTCGGCAAGGCCGGTGCGTATGCGATCCAGGGAATCGGAACCTTTCTGGTCAAGCGCATTAACGGCTCCTATACGAGTGTTGTTGGACTTCCGGTCTGCGAAGTCTTAGAGTATCTTATTAGAGAGGGTGCTCTAGAGTTGAATTAAATCTTAGGTGTTAAGTTCGTGAGCTCGTGAGTTGGTAAGCGCTTGAGCTCGTGAGTTGGCAAGCGCCTGAGTTCGTGAGTCGTTAAGGTCGTGAGCTGGTAAGCAAATAAGCTCATAGCTCTCAAGTTCTTAAGCAAAAAAGATATTACAAGTTTCGACCTTTGAGAACTTAGCCGCTCGAAAACTTACGAGCTCAAGAGCTCATCAGCTCACGAGCTTAAGAACTTCGGCGGAAAGGACACGGATTTGAAAGACAGACTGCAACGCATACATGAGCGTATCAAAAGGGCCGCCGATGGCTGCAATCGATCATCGGATTCAATTAAATTAATTGCCGTCAGCAAAACCAAGCCGGCCGAAGTCGTCCGGGAAGCTATCGATGCCGGTGTGACGGACCTGGGAGAGAATTATATCCAGGAGGCCCGAGAAAAGGTCAATACCCTGGCTACAGCCGGCGTCAACTGGCATTTTATCGGCCATCTGCAGTCCAATAAAGCCAAATACGCCGTCAGGCTGTTTGATCTCATCCACTCGGTCGATTCCTTGAAGCTGGCAAAGGAAATCAATAAATATGCCCAAAAACATGATAAGATCCAATCGATCCTGGTCCAGGTCAATGTCGCCCGGGAGGATTCCAAATCCGGCGTTTATATCGAAGATACGGTTACGCTGTTGAAAGATATCGGCCAACTGGCCAATGTCTCGGTCAGAGGATTGATGACCATGCCGCCCTATTTCAATGCACCGGACAAGGTTCGGCCTTTTTTTGCCGCGTTGCGCGAACTGCGCGACCGGATTCTGGCCGAAAATATTCCCAACATCATCATGGAGGAGCTGTCCATGGGCATGACCGGAGATTTCGAGGCGGCCATAGAGGAAGGTGCCACGCTGGTGCGCATCGGCACTGCCATTTTTGGAGAACGACATTGAAACTCTTATTGCACTTATGCTGCGCCCCCTGCGCCGTCTACCCGGTCAAGACCTTGAGAGCCGGCGATTTGGAAGTTATGGGTTTTTTTTACCGGCACAACATTCATCCCTACACCGAATGTTTGAAACGCCAGGAAACCCTGCAGTCCTATGCCCAGCAGATCGATCTGCGAGTGATCTACCAGGAAGGCTACGATTTGGAAGGCTTTATTCAAAACGTCGTATACCGGGAACAGGATCGCTGCAGTTACTGCTATCACGATCGACTGCGAACCACGGCCCTGATGGCCAAGCGGGGAAAATTCGATTATTTCTCGACGTCTTTGCTTTACAGCAAATTTCAAAAGCACGACATGGTCAAATCAATCGGCGAATCGGTCGGCAAAGCCGCAGGGGTGCCGTTTTTTTATGAAGATTTTCGCACGGGGTGGAAAGAAGGCGTTAAAACATCACGCGATCTCGCAATGTATCGCCAGTCCTACTGCGGATGCATTTACAGCGAGAAGGAAAGGTTTTTCAAACCGGAATAAACGATTCATCCGGCTCACACCTGCTTTCATCGCCTTGATCAATATGACCAAACATTTGGTGTTTAGTGTTTAGTATTTCGTATTTAGTGTATAATATTTACTCATTGGGGTTTAATCCGGAAACTTCAGGTCGGCAACGGCCAACCCTGTAACACCAAATAAGAAGCGGCAAACACCATACACCGAAAACGAAACACCAAACACTAAATATCAAACACTAAATACCAAACACTTATGTTCGGCCATTTTATTTATTTCATCCTGGTGCTGTTGATTTATCTCACCTACCAGCCCTCGGTGGAGACCAATTTTACAGCGATCGAGTCATTTGCCCTGTTTTTGGGCCTTATGTTCGCATTTATTTTCTTTACGCGCTTTCAATTTCAGAGAATCGAAAGGCGTATCGCTAAGGGGCAGTATCTGCGGATAGACAGTCAATTCCACAATACCCTTTTGCAGCAGTTTATTCTGGCCGTAGTGCTGTTTGCCGTAAACATATACGGATTGAACCTTTCCTCTTTTTTGGCAGGTGCCGTGCCTTTCAGGACGATCCCGACCCTGTTGGCGCTCCTTTTTCTCGGGCTATTCATTTGCTACCTGGCCCTTGTCTGGGCCCTGGCCTATGATGCCTATCAAAGACTATACGGAGCCGGGATCTCAAGAAAGACCTATGTCTTATCCAATATTTCCTTTTCAATCCCCGTGCTGCTGCCCTGGCTGGTCCTCTCGGGGATCGCCGATATTATTCAGGCCCTGCCGTTCGACACCCCGAAGCGGATTTTAAATACCAGCGAAGGCCAAATCGGCTATTTCCTGGTTTTTCTGGTGGGGGTGGTCGTCATCGGCCCCCTGTTGATTCAAAAGTTCTGGCGCTGCACACCGCTGGAAGACGGCGTTCATCGCAGACGAATTACCGAGTTGTGCGAGCGGGCCGGGTTGGAATATGCCGAGATCCTATACTGGCCCATTTTCGGCGGCAAAATGATCACAGCCGGCGTCATGGGGTTGGTCAAGAAATTCCGCTATATTCTGGTCACCCCGTCCTTGCTGCACTTGCTGGAGCCTGCCGAAATTGACGCTGTTGTCGCCCATGAGATCGGCCATATCAAGAAAAAGCACCTCATGTTCTATCTGGTGTTTTTTGTCGGCTACATGTTGTTGTCCTTTGTTACATATAATCTGGTTATCTTCGCTATGTATTATGTCACGCCGGTATACTGGCTGATTACCAAAGCCGGGTTCAGTCTTACAACCATCGTATCCACCACATCCAATATCGTGATAATCAGTCTATTTTTAGTTTATTTTAGGTTTATATTCGGATATTTCATGCGCAACTTTGAGCGCCAGGCAGACACCTGTGTCTATGACCTGTTTGACTCGGCGCAACCGCTGATCTCGACCCTGGAAAAAATAGCCGCTACCAGCGGTCAACCGGCGGACAGGCCCAACTGGCATCATTTCAGCATCCAACAGCGAATCGATTACCTGAGAAAATGTGAATCCGATTCGAGATGGATCAATCGCCAGGACAACAAAGTGAGGAAAAGCATCGCGATCTACCTGGTGTGTCTGTTGATGCTAGGCTTTTTGGGATATCAAATGAATTTGATTGCCGTGGGAGACCGGCTCAGCAACAATCTGCGTGAAAAAGCCGTATTGGATTTGATCGAAACCGATCCCCGCAATCCGGATTTATACACCATGCTCGGCAATATCTATTATAATACCGGAAACTGGTCCGGTACCCAGGATGCCTGGGAGAATTCATTGGCCCTGCAGCCGGAAAATGCCCTGGTTCTCAACAACCTGGCCTGGCATTATGCCACCTGCGAGGACGAGAGCTTTCGGGATCCTTACCGGGCTTTGGCCCTGGCCAAACTGGCCATCCGGCTCGAGAAGTCACCGCATATCTGGGATACCCTGGCCGAGAGCTATTATGTCAACGGCATGTATCGCGATGCGCTGGAAGCCGGCCACAAGGCCCTGGAACGGGCCGGCCAAATGCGGTCTTATTATGAGGACCAGATCGAAAAATTTGAAAGGGCGTTAGCGGAATGAATAATGAAAAATGAATATTTAAGGATCAGGTCTTAAATATAATAAAACTTTATCTATCAAGGAATGTTATCCTCATCAGCTTTGGTTTTTTTCAATAACCGGTAATTGGCATATAGTTTTTTGACTCCCCCGACCAATAACCCAAGGTCAATAAGATAGAGACAGAAATAAACAAATCCAATCTCCAAAGTTGAAGACTCGATTGATATAATTCTCTTCATCGAGTGAGGAATTTGGAAAAAAAAAGCTATACCCATTAGAACCAGCAAAGTTCCCCAGACCAGCTGAATATATATTTTGTTTTTGTCCATGATTCTTCTTGATACCCTAAACCGGTTAAACCGGAAATACGAAACTCGAAAATCGAAATACGAAACAAATTCAAAATTCCAAAATTCAAATGTCTCAAACAAAATCACCGTCGTGACAAATTTGAAATCAATTCAAATCTTTGTAGATGCTTGTATATTAGTGCTTTACAAAGATGCCAACAAATGTTTTGCACAATCTGCGCAAAACTGAGTTGGTAACTGTCTAATTGATATTGATACATTTTGCCCTATTCAAACGGCGGGGATAAACCCCGCCGCTACGTTGGAAGAGGACATCTAATGTCGGGATGGTATCAGAGGGGGACAAATCCCGCCGTTATGATCTGAATAGAGGTCCGCCTGTGGGGGCGGGGTTTATCCTCGCCCGCAAATGTTCCCATCCGAGAATCGCCCGTCACAGTCCGGATTGAAAATCATATGACGCTCGCGCCCAATGACGCAATTCGCTGTTCTATTGATATAGTCGCTTGGTTAAATAGACAGCATGCCTTCATTGGTCATTCGTCATTATTCATTTCTCATTCCACCAGTCCTCCCTTGAATTCCGCCTGACGCTTTTCCAAGAAGGCACTGGTGCCTTCTTTGGCATCGGGGCTGGCATAACAGAGGCTGAATGCATCGATTTCGATACCGCAGCCGCTGGCCAGATCAACGTCCATCCCTTTGTTGACCGCCTGTTTGGCTTCGCGTTGAGACACCTTGCCCTTAGATGCAATGACAGCGGCAGTTTTCAGCACCTCATCCATCAGGCCCTCAGGCGCTACGACCTTGTTCGCCAGACCCAGTTGCAGGGCTTCGGCGGCTGATATCATTTTGCCGGTAAAGATCAATTCCTTGGCCATATTGGTGCCGATTAATCGCGGCAGCCGTTGGGTGCCACCAAACCCCGGAATCAATCCGAGATTGATTTCCGGTTGGCCGAACTTGGCATTTTCCGAAGCATAGATAAAATCGCAGGCGATGGAGATTTCAGTTCCCCCGCCCAGGGCAAACCCGTTGACGGCGGCTATCACGGCAATCGGCAGATGCTGTAGCTTGTTAATGATATCGTGTCCCTTTCTGGCAAATGCTTTGGCCTTCAACGAATCGAATGTGGCGAGTTCCGATATGTCGGCACCGGCCACAAAGGCCTTGTCCCCGGCGCCGGTCAGGATCAATACCCGGATCTCCTCGTCGCCGGCGATGGTATCCAAGGCCGCTGACAATTCACCCAGCAGGGCCCCGTTGAGCGCGTTCAGCGCTTTGGGCCGGTTAAACGTAATGGTTGCAATGCCTTCCTTGACTTCATAGATGATGTTCTCGTATGCCATGTTAACCTCCGTCGCAGTGATCGTTATGGGTTATTTGTTAATGGTTATTTGAATTCTATCCCGCTTAGTATTATGCCCGGCAAAATCCTGGATTGATATAGCAGATTAACGGGCGGGGATAAACCCCATAAAATCAGGGTATAGGGTTTAAGGTATAAGGTTTAAGGTCCGTGAGCCGGGATAAACCCCGCCGCTTACTTTTCAAGGCCGCCAGGCCGCTCCTCAAACGAAGTGCTCCTCAAGCGCAGCGCTCCTCAAACGAAGTGCTCCTCAAACGAAGTGCTCTTAAAGCGCAGCGCTCCTCAAACGAAGTACTCTTAAAGCGCAGCGCTCTTTTATCCTCAGTCCTCAGCACATCCGTCCGCCGAATACCGAAAACCGAATGCTCGTCCTATACACCTTATACCCTATACCTTGCACCTTATACCCTACACCTTGCTGTCTCCCCGAATGCCGAATACCTAATACCGAATGCCGTTCTTATTTCTCCCCCCGTGCCGCCAGATAGATGGCCGCCAAAATAAACACCCCGCCCAGCGCTTTCAGTCCGGTTAATCCTTCGTCAAATATAACATATGCCAGGATCGTGCTGCCGATGGGCTCACCCAACAGGGCCACCGCGATAAAGCCGGTGCTGAACCACTTCAACGCCCAGTTGTAACTGGAATGGCCCAAAATCTGCGAAATCAGGGCCATGGCCCAAAATGCCGCAACAGTTTGAGTGCTATAGCCGACAACCGGCAGGTCCAAAGACAGTACGATCAGCCATAAAATGACGGCGGCGCTGCCGTAGCAAAGGACCACATAAGAAAGCAGTGAAAGTTTGCGGCGCAGATTGCGGCCCAGCAGCAGATAGATGGCCGCGCACATCGCTCCGATGACAGCCAGAAAATCTCCCCACAGGGCGGTTGAACCGATGGCAAAATCACCGAATCCAATAATTACTCCGCCGATGACACTGAGAGCAATGCTGATGATCGTTAATTTTTGGATACGATCTTTGGCAATCAGGGGCGTCAAGATGCCAACCCACAGCGGAATGGTATTGACCAGCACGACACTGTTGGCAATCGCCGTGTAGTCCAATGATGAAATCCAGCTGGCAAAATGCAGCGCCAGAAATAGACCGGACAAAGCGGCCAGCATAAGATCGCGCCGCGACAAGCGGCGCAGCTCATCCCCGGCCTTCCAGGCGGCGAATGGGAGGATCACGGTGGCTGCCAATCCCACCCGGTAGGCAGCCGTCACCAAGGCCGGTGCATCCGCCATACGGGCAAAAATAGCACCGGTTGAAACGCCGATGATCCCAATGCTCAGGACTACATAAGGATTAAGCGGCATGTCGGATTTTTGAGGGATGGTATCCATGGAAGGTTCTTATTAAAGGATTACCAGGGAGGGTGTCAATGCAAAGAAGTTGGAAAAAGTGCGTTTTAGGTCTTATAGGTCCTATATGACCTATAGGACTTATTATAGGTCTTATAGGGCCTAGCCGCCCATCCCCGATTGCGGTCTGCGCTTCATAAACGCCGTCGGGCTGGTTTCCCGGATGTAGGTTCGGATGCCCTGGATGATGGCTTCGCACAGCCGTTGCTGGTATTTGGGGTTGACCAGTCTTTTACACTCCCGCGGATTGCTGATAAACCCGGTTTCAACCAGTACGGCCGGCATCTGGGCCCCCAGCAGAACGTAAAACGGGGCTTGTTTGACCCCCTTGTCTTTAATGCGGCTCCAGCGTTTGCTTTTCAAATGCCTGACCACGGCAGTCTGGACATAACCAGCCAGGCGACTGGACTCGTTGATCTTGGCATTTTGCATCAAATCAGAAAGAATGGTCTGCAGATCACTGATATTTTTGGTGGACGTTGCATTTTCCATGGCCGCCACGCGGATGGCTTCATCGTCCGTTGCCAGGTTCAGAAAATAAGTTTCGATGCCGTAAGCCCGCCGATCTTTATGTGAATTGGTGTGAATGGATATGAATAAATCGGCATTTTTCGTATTGGCAATGGCGGTGCGCTCCTCCAGGGTCAGGAACTTATCGCTGTCGCGCGTCAAATAGACTTCATAATTCAATTCCCGACGAATCATGGCAGCCAGCCGGCGGGCAATCTGAAGGACGACATCTTTTTCGTGCACCCCCTTTAAATACCCGGGTGCGCCGTAATCCCGCCCACCGTGACCCGGGTCGATAATGATGCGGCTGACGCCCAGCGCAAGCTGCTTGGCCAGGGCGCTGGTGGGCAGTTTGCCGCTTTTTTTAGATATCTGAACCGGTGGCCGGGACCTGGTTTTTTTGCCGCCGGAGGTACCCCAGACATCGATCACAATCCGAAACGGATCTTTTAACGAAAAGACCTTGTAAGTTTTAAATGAATTGATGTCGATTACCACCCTGACGGAATCTTTGGAATACTGACCAGCCCGGGCATCGGTCAACAAATCGTCGTTGATCGGGATATTTCTTTTGATGTTCTTGCCCAGCCGGCTGCGCATTAAATCGATGTAAAGGCGCTGGGGTTTGTGGAGGGCCGGGTCTTTTTTTAGCAGGTGGTGCTTGTAGTCGGTTTCATGGCTGGCGTCGATGACAACCCGAGTGTAATTGGGGTTGGACCAGAAGCGCAAATTGTCGACGGTCCCCATGCCGTTGACAAGCGACGCGGCTGTTTTGGCCCCGCTGGTGGCGACCGCCGGGGAAGATTCGGCATTGGCGTCGATCATCCGGGCCAGGTCATCTTTTTTTCTGACGGAATTTAGTTTGGCCCACGCCGGCATTGAATCGATAAGCAATTCCGCTTTAACCCGGTAGCGGCTGGCCGGAAACTTATCGATAATCCGCTCATACATGGTATGGGCCGCCCGCAGATCTGATTCCTGGCTCGAGTATCCATAAAGGTCGGCATAGAGTTTGCCGGTCATGAACAATCCGGCGGGGGCCTTGGATCCGGTGGGATCCTTGCGGTAGCTGTCATAAAATTTCTCGATGCACTGCATCCAGTTTACCCGCTGTTTCCGTTTACGCGAGTCCTGGCTCAGGTCTTTATAGCAGCTTTCGGCCGCACGGTAGGTATCATCCGCTGATTGCCCGCCGGCCTTGGCGATTTTCGTCGCATCAGGCTGTTTCGACCGGGCCCGGGTGGCGGAGAGGTTGCGCAGGGCCAGAGCGGCTTTATTCTGGTAGCGGCTGCTGGGGTAGCGTTTGATGATCCGCTCATAAATATCCCGGGCCTCCTGCAAGTCGGATCGTTTCCCTGAGTACTTCGACAGTTCCCGGTAAAGGTTGCCGGACATATATAGACCGGCCGCCGCCCAGGGGCCCGCCGGGTCCATTCGATAAACCTGCTGAAATTTTTTGATGCACCGCAGCCAGTTGTCGCGGTATTTCATCTTGGCCGGGGAATTGCGCAGCTTTTTGTAGCAGCTTTCACCGCTGATATAGGCCTGTTTGGGTGTGAGACCGGCAAAGACTGCGCTCCACGCAAGACAGGCACTGAGGCTCAGCAGCAGGACAATGAGGATGTGGTTTCTTTCAGACATTGGAAGCGATCAAATCCGAAGATTCCGGTCAGCGATTTTTGAACTTTAGGCTATAATAGCAGAATTAACTGAAAGTTCAAAGAGATAATGGCATTTCCGGTAATACCTATTATTAAACTTCGGATTCGATTTTCAGACGAGACCTGTGAAGTAGACAGAAATCCCAAATCCCAAATCTCAAAAATCAAATCACAAACAAATCTCAAAATTCAATACTCAATGACCAAAACACTTCCCTTTCCTATTTTCACCTCGTGTTAGAATAGCTTTTCTTTCGATACAGATACGGGCGGGCACATTGGGATAGGAATATCATGTTTCGGATTTTGAATTTGGGTCATTGGAATTTATTTGAAATTTGTGATTTGTGGTTTGGTATTTTATTAGGTCACATTTGCATAATGGGGAACGGTCAGATTTAGCCGGAACGGTTCGCCCATTGAGATTACTTCTTGCTAAGTTGTTGCACTTCATACAAAAAATTCAACGCTTCCAAGGGCGTCATCGTGGAGATATCCAGCTGATTTAATTTTTCGATGATCGGATTGTTGGGCTTTTGAAAAAGATCCAACTGCACGGGTCCGCGGCCGGTTTCCTCCTTGACGATACCCAGGCACGCGGATTCACCGCTGGCATAGCCGCCCTGCTCGATATCAAAGAGAATCTTCTTGGAGCGTTTAATCACCCGGTCCGGAATGCCGGCCAGCCGTGCCACCTGGATGCCATAACTGCGGTTGGTTCCGCCCTGCACCAGCTTTCTCAAAAAGATAATTTCATCATTCCATTCCTTGACGGCGATGTTGAAGTTTTTAACCCGGGGCTTGGTCTGGGCCAGCTCGGTTAATTCATGGCAATGGGTTGCAAACAGGGTTTTCACGCCCTTGCCCTTTAAGTCGTGCAGATATTCCGCCACGGCCCAGGCAATGCTCAGGCCGTCGAACGTGCTGGTGCCCCGGCCGATTTCATCCATGATCACCAGGCTCTTTTCAGTGGCGTTGTTCAGAATGTTGGCGGTTTCCTCCATTTCAACCATGAAGGTACTTTGGCCATGGGATAGATTGTCCAAAGCGCCCACCCGGGTAAAGATCCGGTCCGTGATGCTGATGGCGGCCTTGGCCGCCGGTATGAACGAGCCGATCTGGGCCATCAGCACTACCAGCGCCACCTGCCGTAAAACGGTCGACTTGCCGGCCATATTCGGTCCGGTAATTATCAGGATCTGCTGCTTCCGGGTGTCCAGCTCAATGGTATTGGGTACAAACCGCTCGGCGGTAATCATCTTTTCAACCACCGGATGACGGCCGTCTTCAATCAGAATGCTGCCGTCCGTCGTCATCTCCGGCCGGCAATAGTTATTTTGATCCGCAATCTCCGCCAAATTCGCCAGGCAGTCCACCCGGGCTAAAAAGCGGGCTGTCTCTTGAATTTGTTGATTGCTGGTGGCGATTTCATTGCGAATTTCATTAAACAGTTCGTTTTCAAGCGCCGCCCGCCGATCCTCGGCGCCGAATACCTTCATTTCGAATGACTTGAGCTCATCGGTAATATAGCGTTCGGCGTTGACCAGGGTTTGTTTGCGCACATAATGTACCGGGACGGAATCCGACCGGCTCTTGGGAACCTCGATATAGCAACCGAAAACTTTGTTGTAGCGCACTTTGAGCGTATTGATACCGGTGGCTTCGCGTTCGCGTATTTCCAGTCGGGCCAGCCAGCCTTTGCCGTCCCGGCTGATTTGAACCAGTTCATCCAGTTCACTATTGTACCCGGTTTGAATGAGGCCCCCCTCGTTGATGGTGGGCGGTGCGTCTTCGCGAATTGCGCGATCGATGAGGTCGGCCAGTTCGTTGAGGCGGTCAAGATTGTCAGGGGGTGCAAAGAGTGCGGCGGCGATTTCGGACAGCCGGATCCAGACATCCGGCAGCATTTGCAGTGATCGTTTCAACGCCACCAGGTCCCGGGCATTGGCATGGCCCATCACGATTTTACTGCCGATGCGTTCAAGATCGGAAACAGATTTCAGGCTTTCTCGAATACTGCGGCGGGTTAAGATATTGTCCTTTAACTCGGCCACGGCATCGTGACGCAGCCGGATCTCATCGAGATCGACCAACGGGTAGCGCATCCAGTTGGCCAGCAGCCGGGCGCCCATGGCTGTGGCGGTGCGGTCCAGGATGCCGAGCAGCGTCGCCCGCCGTGATCCGGTGCGGATATTTTTGGTCAGCTCGAGGTTCTGTCGGCTTAATTCATCTACCAACAGGTACCGGTCCAGCCAATAGGTCTCGATACGGGACAGGTGGGCCAGCTTTTGTTTCTGGGTTTGGCGGACATAGTATATTACGGCACCGGCAGCGCAAATGCCGGCCGGCAGGGTTTCACAGCCGAATCCCTCCAACGTCAGGGTTTTGAATTGTTCGGTCAGTCTGTCATAGCCGGCCCGGTATTCAAATGCGCGGTTGTCCAGGTAGGAGGTGGCAACTTCCGCCAGGGCCTCCTTCAGGGGCAAATAAAGCGGCTTTTCTTTGGTCGACTCCGCCAACAGCATCTCGCTGGGTGCAATGCGCTGGATCTCCTGGGTGATGGCGGCCGAATCTTCCGATTGAGTCACCCGGAAATCGCCGGTTGAAATATCCAGGTAGGCGATCCCGTAAGCGTCGCCCTTGCAATAGACCGCCAGGACAAAGTTGTTGGCCCGGGCATCCAGTAGCTCGTTTTCGATGACCATGCCGGGGGTGATCACGCGCACCACATCTCGCTTCACCAAACCCTTGGCCTTGGCGGCATCCTCGATCTGATCGCAGACGGCCACCTTGTAGCCGTTGTCGATGAGGCGGGCGATATAGCTCTGGGCCGCCCGGTGGGGGACGCCGCACATGGGAACCGGAGATTCGTCGTTTTTATTCCGCGAGGTCAGGGCGATTTCAAGCACGCGCGATGCCAGCTGGGCGTCCTCGAAAAACATCTCGTAGAAATCACCCATCCGGTAAAACAGAATCGTATCCGGATACTGTTCCTTAATGGACAGGTACTGTTTGATCATCGGGGTCGATTTGGGAGGGCTCATAGGTTTTCGGGGAAAGGGATTCAGGAATTGAGGAATTGAGGAATTGAGGAATTGAGGGAATTCTATCTCATTTAACTTATGGATTTTATCCTTTAATCCCCCAATCCCTTAATTCCTGAATCCCTAAATAAGGCGCAAACTACCTTATAGTGTCCAAAAAGTTGACTCATTTTGGTTTAAGCTAATTTACTTGAAATACGTTTCAGTTAATCTTTCTCTTTGATTAGGGACTCTCCGGTATCGTCAGCGTCGGGGTTGGCGGTCGTATCGTCTGGATTAAATTTGGTCGTATCTTCGGCGGAACTTTTGTCGGCATCTTGCGCAGCATTTTTCTTGTCGTCCCTGATGTCTAAAACAGTCGTCTTTGCCAGCTCGTCGACCGGTTCCTCGCCGCCTTTGAGCGTATTGACTTCACTTTTTAGCTCGGCGATCTGGTTAAGGTGCGCGGCAATCGTCAGGTTTAGTTTTTTTAGCGAACGTTTTGATTTGAAGCGCGCCGATAAACTGAACAGATAGGCAATGATGAGGCCTGCGCAAAAGAAAACCAGCACAAGGACGGCATTGTACATTTGCGGAATCGCATATTGCCTTATTCCGAAATTAAGGGTGTAAGGATTTTCGGCCTTGGCCAGAAAGAAAGCCTGATTCTGAAAAATAAACAGTGCAATAAATCCAAAAATAATAACCCAAACAATCAGTGTGCCTTTCTTCATCGATTTCTCCATTAGTTTTTCGTTAATAGGTCCAGTTTATCAAAATGCGGCTTCAAATTGTTGTAAGTGGCCTTGATGTGCTCGGGTATTACCCTGACCTCGGCAAAAACCGTGAAGGCGTTGGTATCTCCGAACCAGCGGGGTACGATATGGAAGTGCAGATGCTCTTCCACCCCGGCTCCGGCGACTTTGCCCAGGTTAAGCCCGACATTGAATCCGTCGGGAGTCATTACCTGTTTCAAAATGTCAACCGACCGTTCAACCGTGGCCAGCAGTTCGCCCATCTCGTACCGGCTGAGCTGATCCAGGGCCGGCAAATGAGTTATCGGTGCAACCAGCAGATGACCGTTGATGTAGGGAAACTTATTCATCATGACCATGGTGTCATTTCCCTTGAATAGCGTCAGGTCATCGTTTTTTTCAAGGGCGTCGCAGAATACACATCCGGCCTGTTTCTCGTCCAGGATATATTCCATGCGCCAGGGAGCCCACATTGTTTCCATACTACGGCAACCTTTCCACTAATCGAAGCCATGGATCGGTGTGGCAATTATGTTGATCGATTCTTTTTGCAAATGGGTTTGGAATGTCTGTATTCAGTGCCGTCAATAGCTGAACTGCCTGTAAAATAAAGGCACACCGGGCAATCGTCCAATGAAGCCCACTGAACGCCGGAATGCTGCTATTGATAATCAGATAACTTACGCTGTTTATAACGAAAACTCAATCTTTTTTTTCCGTCAATACATAATCGATTTTGCTTCCCATATCCGGAATTGAAGGTCTCGTAAAAAAGTCGGATTTTACCATTATTAAGTTAACGGTCTTCACCACAAAGACACCAAGTTTTTTATAAAAACCTTTTTTCTATTTTCTTTTTTCTTTGTGTCTGAGTGCCTTGTGGCTAATATTTCCGGTTTATCCGGGTTGGGATTTCATTGGATTTTAATCATGCGATTTTCATTCAATACAGCGTTGGTCGGGTAATGGAAGGTATCATTTTTCAAGGCGGATTAATTCCAGATCACCCCAGGCTCCGATTTTTTCACCGGCAATGATGACAATTCCGGCGATTTCAGCCATACTGCGGCCGGCGGCGATGGCACGGTCGATATCCGCTTCAGACCGGACCCGGTTGCCGAGGGATGTTGCGGCGGCATCCGCCAGGGCGCAGGAGTCGGCCACCACGCACACCGCATCCGCCTGGCCGAGGCTCAAGGAGTGGCCCAGGGTGCCCGAGGAGGTGCAAACGGCGATGGGTTTATTTTCATTGCTCAAGCGGATGCCGACCTGCATGCTGAGCGGCGACGATCCGGCATAAATCCCCACCGTCACCGGCTTAGAAGTTTTGATGAACACATCACCGCCGTTTTCCACAATGACCTGATCGGTTATTTCCAAAAGACCCCGGCCCACGCTTTCGGCAATCGCCCCCGCAATGGCCGCCATCGGCCCGACACCGGCCGCGGTGCCGGCCCTTATCATATTCGCGATGATGGGCGGGGCCGGTACCTCGGAGCGCCAGGGATCCAGGGCCGTCATGAATTCCGGGTTGGTGTCGATAAAAGCCTCGACATAGCCTCGCTGCTCAAGCACCAGCTCCCGGACTTCCCGTCTCAGGTAGCGGTCGGCATGCACCAGCAAATCCGTTTCCTTGACAACAACCTGAAAGGTTGTCAGTTTCTCTGCGTTTACTAAATTTCGGTAAGTGCGTTTCTCAAACACTAGATTGCCTTTGCTAATAGTTGAAATAACAAATGACAAGCACCAAATCACAAATAAATTCCAATATCCAAATTCAAAATTCCAAACCCGTATACTCGCAGCCGCTTACCTGAACATCGGCCAGATTAATCAAAAAAACCCTCTGTCCGGTCCCAGCGTAGGGTCGGCCACGTCACGACTGAGGTCGTCGCAGTCCGGGCCGACCGCTTTTTGGCGGGCGTCTCGCTTGTACCGGGACCCTGCGTTTCTCAATTTATGGATAAAGTTTTATATTAGATATAACTTTGATTTCGCTCTTTGAAAAAGTGCATTTTTATATTTTTGTCATTCTCCGTGAACCGGTCAACGCTAATATACCACTGATCAACTTGAATCAAAAAGATATTGGTATTCGTAG
>Ga0056128_1002480_pt1 | contig 21940 bp, 7 predicted proteins | sample WorMetLIZISLAND2_FD_71113 | JGI IMG/M metagenome (GOLD analysis project Ga0056128, IMG submission 71113) | Marine gutless worms symbiont microbial communities from Max Planck institute for Marine Microbiology, Germany - Olavius geniculatus... ... | reverse complement strand
TCCGCTCAGCTCGGCGGATCTGCCCGAATCGAGTGGAGTTCGATTTGAGCGGACAGCATACACGGTAAGTCGCAATAACTATCACGACATGCGTAGAGTGCGACAGTCATCTGAGCTAAGAGCTTGTGTAGAATATAGAGAGTTAGAAAAATTTTCTAACTTTCTATATTCTGCAGGCGGGTCCCATAAACATCTCGGGCCCGGGGTAATTTACCTCCTACTCTCCATCTTGACGAGACTGGCTGCGTTAATTTACGCGTTAATTAATGCATTCAAAAAATTAACGCACTGCGTTAATGCGTTTAAAAAATTAACGCCTTGACAGCTCTATTTATAATGGAATGCTGTCAAGGAGGATATGGAAAGTTTTGGTCTTTTCTGATAGAATGCAGGCATTATCTTTGAATAAATTCCTTTGCTGATACAGTATCTGATAGCCTGTACAAATTCATTTAACTACGACCTTTTAGTCTATTTGCTGATTTGATGCATGGGTTATGAACAAATGCAGAATGTAAATGCTTAACCCTGGTAGATAGTAGACGTTTCAGTGGTGACTGCATGTTTTTATTTATAGCATGCCTCTATTATATAGAGCATGATTTGTTAGTAATGTGCACAAGTTGAATATTTTATTTGTAATGCAACAAATAGTCTGTATAAGCCTAAAGTGAATGAATGAGTTTAGTCTGCTGAGTGATAAAGAGAATGGCAATCTTGACTGAGACTGAGATAACATTTTTTTTAAATTAACTGATATTACCAGCTTGTAAAATTTATATAGCTTTAGAATTGTATGCTTATTTAAGCAGTTGTGAATGTTTAGTGTTTGTTGATGAAGAGTGACTGATGAGTGTTAAGATTTTTGCTATTTTTCATGCTAATGGTATTTCTGTATTGTATTCTGTGCAGTCACGTTCAACTCATCCTGTGCTCGGTTTGATAACAGCCATTCTTTTCACACTAAATGTAAGTGCATTTTTATTCATTATATGAAAATGTACTTCGTTGACGTACAAGCACTAGTCTATTAGTTGTAAGAATATCTGAATCAATATTGTCCGTTTATAAGCTGCTTCTAAGTAATTGCCGTTGCACAATGTAGTCTATAGGTTGATGCTTAAAACAGTTATGTGCAAAATATTTTAGTTTTTTGCTGATATTTTACTGCCATAGAAGTGATTTGTCCACTGCTATGCAAAATGTCTTGACTCTTTTAAGTGGTCTTTTGAGCACATTCAGTTTTATTAAGTGTATTATTTGGCTACTTCTTTGCTTTATTGTGTTACCTGTGACAATTTCTAATGCTGCATTTGTTAAAAACAAAAAAATTCATTTCAGTTGAAGTATAAATTTTTTAATATATTGCATTATTTCTTAATTGTATGCAGTAATGTAGTCAATTATCTGAGTTATTGTTTAATATTTAGCAGGTCTTTAGAAACTTTCTTGGTCTATGTTGTATAATAGTGCAGAGTTGGGTGTGATAAATGTCAGTGGGGAATTATAGGGTGTGAAATTTGGGTTCATGTTATGCTATTATCTGACAGCACTGAGCTGGATTTTATATTGCAGTCTTTATTGTGCACTCTGTGGAGGTTGTCACATTTTTATTGTTTTTATCCGTACTGTTTGTACCATTTTATAATAAATGTAAATGTATGTGTTCACAGCCTGTAATAGCATTGCTGAGGCCTGAACACACATCTCCGCGTCGGTGCATATTCAGATGGGTTCACGGTGCAGTTGGTCACAGTGTTCACCTGCTGGCAGGTAGGCTGAGTCTAGTCATGTTAACTATAATTATGCCGCAGTTTCCTTGTAATGCCTACCGGCATTTGCTGCTATCTTGCATCTAATGTGGGGCCTAGTTTAGGCTAGTTTCTTGTTGGAACCAGGCAGAGATGTTGCCGGGCCTTGTGGCAACATTTTGTGCGGCCATCCAGTTAGTGCCAGCTTGCTGCGTCATACCTAGTGTGCAGTGGGCTAAGCCACCAGCACTTGATCCAGCAGCCGTAAGTAAACATGAGTTCGCTTTCTGTTTTTCTGTTTTTGACGTTCGGTGACTTTGATCTTTGATCTTTGAAGTAAAAATTGGCACATGGTGACTCTCGTCTTGTGGAATGAGCACAGCAAAGTAGTTTTTTTCTATCTTTTTTTGTTTTTGCAGTAAAGATGCTTCATGATAGTGCGCAATATAAATTCGATATTGACATTGGCATTGATCTGTAGTCCTGTATGGTACAGATGGATAGACGGATGATCCGCAATGTGGCCTGAAGACTGCCACGTAATAATTCATTTTGTTATTATTGCTGCAATGCAAGTTATTCATCTGCAGTGAATGACAGACAGACCAACATTTGTACAGACATGCTGCTGTTGTATACATGCTGCAGTGGTGACGATGTACTTTGGAGCGCAAGAGCCACGGGCTGAGATGCCAACCTCGTCCAAGTGGATTGTTGTGTGCTTCGCAGCCTGGCGTCTAGCGGCTGATGTATTACTCACTTCAGCCAATTACTTCTCAGGCAAGTTTTGTTTGTATTTTGGTAATTTTAATACCAAGCTTAAATTCAGAAATTCTGTGAATGTGGCCATAAATCGCATATTGTACATTATGACAGTAGCTTTAATAGGCCTCCATTTATGTACTAGAAGTTAAAAAATTATGGTGAAACGTAACCAGACAGATAAAACTAAAAATAAAACTAAAAAATGAAACTAATTGTGGACTCTGCGTGTGGTTCTTGTAAGTAGCTTGAATGTAGTTTTACGGTGGATGTTTTTAGTGTCCGGAAAGCACAATTACGTTTCGTTGAGTACGGATCCGTCAGCCGTTGTTCCTGCTGATGATATGCACTACGTTAACCACTGCTACAAGGTACTATCAGTGAAACTTAATGTTTATAACAGTGCTTTAATAAGTTTATGGACCAGTGCGCATTTTCACTAAAATGTGCAGGTCATGAATTGGTGTAGTACATTTGTGGTGTCTAAACTGTACTTTACTTACTTGAAGTTTAGAACGTGATGTCATTATGCCTAAAGAATTCTGTGCTTTCGGATACAGCCAGCAAAAATATAGGGACGGGGGTGGAGGTTTTTTTTAAATATCTATGTTTATATTATGAAGTTTTATGTAATATTACACAAATACTCATAAAAACAAATTGATGCATTAAATAGTACTAGTGAGAACGAAAATAAAGATACTGCAGCATTAGAAACTAGATATTGAAAACGTACTGAAAACTACACTAATATTTTTGTGGATTTTATAACAATTTTAGGGATGCAGCTTTTTTCTAGGGACAGAGTGACAGACGTAAACCGGCAACACATGAATTGTATTTAGTTCATGGCGTTTTTAGTGCTATGTACAGTATCAACGATGATATTGATTTGCAGCAGGAGGATTGTATACGTGTGTTTTTATCGGGATGCAAGAACACTGTTTGATAAATATATTGTTTGTTATGCCAGACGGTAGTACAGAATGCAGTAGACATACTGAAATACATCAAAAGTATACAAAACGATAAATAAAATGTGGATGATAAATATAAAAACTATACAAGCTGTCGCCTGCAAAATATGACACTGAGGACAGTTTCTGATTGTCATTGAACTATAAGCTGCATGCTGTTTACGACACAATATTACTACAACAAGCTAAGATATTAGTCGTTCAGTGCGTTTTTATGCTGTTATTGTTTTGTGATTGAGTGCAAAATATTCACAGCTTGTTGTTATACACTGAAATTCTGTTCAGTGTTTGCAAACTGAACTCAGCCTGGCCGTCCCTCTGTGGGTAGGTGCAGTAAGTACCAGCAAAAGCTGAGATGTAAACAGGCACTCCGCACAATGCAGTAGCCTCGTATTCGTGGTTTGGCAGTGTAAACTGGTGTCTGGCTGAGGGCTAAGGAAATCGAGATCAGCGCTGGCCTATAAGCATAGTGGCTGGTGAGTGGTTGTTGTTGTATCTATGTTGTTGTAGGTTCTTCAGCTGCTGATAATTGCTGTATATCTGGCTGGAGTCGCTGCGTTAGCCTCATCTCTGCTATACACCATTAATATCAGTATCTGCTAGCTGCTGCTTTGCACTTTTGTTTAATCTGCCTTTTTACTGCAGTTACTTTTGATCATCTCCTAACTGAATCTTATACAATGCACTACACTGTGTGTGCTGTGATAATAATTGAACCACCGTATCTACCATGAGTGCAGTTATTTTTACATCATTAATGTGTTTATAAAAAACATTGGTAAAACCTATTACTTGCAAACATGGAAATACGATGACAGAATGACGTCACTGGTGGCATTGAATATTTCACTTTTATGCTGATAGACTACTTAATTCATTTCAAACATTTTCCTAAAAGTTTGTGCAAATCAAAACATTTAACAACGTGGAGATGTAGAAGAAAACGTGAGTGTGTTTTCTCTGAACACAGTGCATATTTGCATGATAGATGGCATAGACATGGTTAAGATTTTTGATGTGTGGGGAGCTAGACACAGATGTGCAATTACAAAAATTGTGTCCATTTTTAATGATCAGTCTTCACGTGATTGCATTTTACTCTCACCTTAGCAGTATTTTGGACTCAACAATATTTTTCATTCATTTGATTTTCTGTCAAAGGATTTGATGTCATGTTTTCCTTGGTTGTGTGACAATGTTGCTTTGGACTTTTTGGATTGATCTCTGTGGTATCTTAGTTGCTTGAAGTCCTAACTGCTTCTCAGAATTTGGGATGCACAAATGTGCTAATGAGATTTTTTATTTTTTACTTTTTCTCTCTTGTTATTTGTTTCATTGACATCAGTTTTATTAAAGCATATATTTGTACAGCTGCCAACAATAAATATTTATGAAGATATTTCATTAATTGGTTAAAATGAAGAATGAAGATAGAGATTAAGAACTGGTTTAGACTTGTTAATAGTTTAATGCTTTTAATGTTCTGATCTTTCAAAATGAATGTTTGTTAATTAAAAAGTGTATATTTCACAACATTCTGCATTCTGTTAGGTTTGTTGTGGTCAATTTTGTCTTATATAAGCTTTAGTTTTGCTTTGATTTCTGACTGTGTTAGACGTCACCATTGTCCATTCTGACCATATCATTATTTTTTATTTATCGGTCATTTAGATAATTATAATGACGTTTTTTCAGTGTATGAATTAGGCTACTTTTGTTATGTACATTGCATCGTGATGTCTGTTTAGTTGCTTCAGTCTTTGCAGTTAACAGAAGGTAACCTAGTTTTGTTTAACTTCGTTGAGACTATTTAATGCGTGTACCGGTAGATGTAGGACGTTTTAGTAAATTATCCTGTACAATTTCAGATTAAAATTCCAAACGGTTGCTGAGAAAACAGCAAAAAACTTTAGGGGCTACATTTTTGCCCCACCCTGTAGATAAATGCATTGGATGTATAGTTCTGCTCAGAGTTGTAGTGTGATTCATTTTGATTTTCCTTTTGCACGTTTGTGCTAATATTTAATGCACCCAACGAACGTTTACTAAACTTCCGATGTGTATAAGTCTCTTGTTGATTTTATTCATGTGAAATGACTGGCTGTACAAGGTCATCGGTTTTTGTACATTTGTCTGTATAGTCATTAGTGATGCGTTGTTTGTTTGTTTTGTAAGTATTAGTTAAGCCGTCAACTCGAATAACCATATACTGTTTGTGCCCTCGGGGACCTGTGAATTTCAGCCGTTGCACTTGAACCAGTGTTACTTTTTATTATTATGCATCCGTCCCAATAGGTTGCACTACATGTCTTGCCCGTCTGTCTGTCTGTCCGTCCGTTTCTGCTGATACAAAAAAAAACAAAATTGATGCCGTCAGCCAATTTTTGGTTCAAAACTCAAAAGTCAAGTGGATGGCTGCGCAATATATTGGCGCTGGATTGACATTCAGTTCGACCAAGCCAAGTGATATACTTTCATAAGCTTATTATATATCAGTGAAATGGTTTTGAGACGAATGCCTTCGATTAGACTCAAAGGGAGAATAGACGAGACGAGGTCGAATGTTAACGTTTAGCACACCTATACGCATGTTAGGCCTACTTCATACTGAGTTTTTGTTTTGTTTAGATGAGTGAACTGTGAACATGCTCTAGCTCCCCAGCGCCTCTGTAGCTCCGCATATTGGCGCTATATAAATATGATTAGTATTAGTAATATTAGTAGTAGTTTGCTGTGACCAGTCGAATGCAGTGGACGGCAGGCAAATAATGCTGCATGTATATATGATTTGCGTATACCACCGTGTTTGTAATGTTAAACGTTGCTTATGATCTACAAGCCAGTGTGTTAAATGTTTCATTTTGCTTGATGATTTATATTCTGCTTGACACCAGCTTCGAATGTACCAGCGTACTTGTAACATCGCACTTTTAATTTTCATTTTTGGCGCTGCTTTACGTTATGTGATTATACATGTTTGTCGTTAACATGCAACAGTTGCAACTAATGCACCGTGTCTCAGAAAAAAACAGTCAAAATTGTTTTTGTCATAACTTTGTCAAATTTTTACTAACTTTAATAATTTTTGGCACGTTGATGGTTAAGACGACGAAATTATGTGAGATTTACATATTTTCCACCTAACCTAATTTATGCCAATGCACTACCATGTGAAACATAGATGCTCCAAATTGTTGCATAATGCTGAGTTGTTGTCTTAAGTAAACGCTGTAATGAGTTAATTAGGCAGAAAATACACTAAAATGTGAATTATTTAACAAAATTATAAGTTTGTATAAGAATTCGCTTGCAAATTAGAATTTATGCCAAAGTTTGCTCCGCATACAAAGACGCAATGGCTTAGATGCAACGCCAATGGCTGATAGCAGAATCAATGATCGACTGATCAAATGCATTCACTCATCGATTAGACGTGTTTTAAGTTTATCAGCCAGCTGTTTTGTTGTCTACTGTTTTTAGCATAAAATATTTAATACCTCAAAATTATTAAACCACGTTGCACCCTCTGTCTAACTGATGATGCAAAGGTGAGCCGTCTGATACAAATAATCGCCGTGTAATGTAACAATTTGGAGCATCTGTGTTTCACATGGTAGTGCGTCGACATAAATTATGTCAGGTGGTAAATGAGTGCACCGTACATAATAATATCGTCTTGGCCATCTTTATGCCAAAAATTATTAAAGTTGGTGGAAATTTGACAAAGTTATGTCAAAGACAATTTTGACTGTATTATGAGACACGGCGTAGTATATTTTGTAAGAAAAAGAAAAAAAAACATTAAACGTCACGGCAGCGATTGCGTGAGTTGTGGATATGCTTCGGTCTGCCTGCAGACATTCTTGTTACACGGCAGTTTAGCAGAATTGGCCGACAGCAGTTTGTCTTCGTCGTGCAATTGCGCTAAAACGCCCGTCGCGTGCGGAGGCTGTGCATAAAAAAGCACCTGGCTGGCTGACTGGCTGCGCTCGCCGATGGCAGCGGATTCGACGCACATACTGTAGGTTTCAGTGGGATTGAGTGTGGAAAAAAGCGTGTAAAAAGCATGAGCTAGCCGGTGTGCGTTGTCGTCATTAGTCGGCCGAGCGCCGGCGGAAAATCAAGACGAATAGCAGCCCCAGCGCCATACACATCATTCCTCTCGGCGCACGCTATAGCAGCCCTGGCCGCCACTGCTGCTGAATAATTCGCCAATCTGTATTTATTAGGCGCGAGATTGAATTATGCAGATAATGGACGAGCGTCGGTAATCAGCGCTTGGCCGACCGTCTAAGTGACTTTTGAGCGCACGATTCAGCTCAGCTCGGCGGACGTATTGTATGTAGAGCCGTGGACGCGCCGCGGCCGGTCAGTCGGTGTCCGGGCGTGGTCAGTTTATCGGACCTCAAGTCCTCATCGTCGTCGTTGTCCTCGCCGTATGCGGCTGCAGTCGCAGCGTCACACGCCTCACTGATTTCGCAGCTGACTTGCGCTCTCTGTGCGTCTCTCTCTCCTTAGTCCAGTGATGTATACAGGACTTTTTCAAGATCAAGACTTCTTGCTGCATCAAACGTTTAAACGCATAAGCACTAACAGTTTTTGTCAAGACTGTAATTAGACGTTCCAAAGTATGCAGTGCATGATGCTATACTGATAGGCCTATTCGAACTTTCAGACTACTGAACGAATCACTTTAACTGGAGTTTTTCAACTGCAGTTCCGGAAGTTATTCACCACGTCGAGTCTATCAGCACACCAGAACCGACGACAGTTTAATTACAAATGAAAGCAGACAGCGACAATTAGGCCTAATTGTTACGTCAGTTGCCTCTTGTTTGACCTGCATTATTGTCTGAATTAACAAAAAAGAACTGATGTATTCAAAATTCTGACCGTGTTCCGGAAAGCGACTTAAACCGGTTTGAATCCGCGCTTGTCGTGGCAGAAAGCATGTTAGAGGTTGTTCGTCGTAAAAATAGACTAGTGCGGTAACGTGTAGCAGTAGCTGAGTGATGAGCGTAATTGCCAGGACTTGCCGCCGCGTACACGTATCGGTACGTCTCAAGATCGTGTGAATAATATGCAGTGGATGTTGATTCACGTACTTCGGCGCGCGCGCGTGTTTGTTGATCTCAAGGAGTGGATGGATACGTCGATGGAGACGAGACGAGAGAGACACGAAGACGCGTGATAAGGGAGGTTGCTGCTGGCTGCAGATGATTTGTCGTGAATTTGTTGAACAGTTTGTTCTGCAACAATTCCTCTCGACAAAACGAAGCGAGTGGAGGCTGGCTGGCTGCAGACTGCAGATGAAAACAGCCGGCGGACGGACGCTAGTGATTAGCGGCTCAGCGATGATAGTCGTTCATTAAGCGCTGGAGGAGTCTTGGTGCTGTGCGCCAATACACCGTCCTGTGCTGTATTGTCACAGTCTGTTCTCGCAGGCCGGATACAGAAAACCCAAGGGGGCCCAAGACAAAACCCCTTACGATAAAATTCCCGCTACGAAAACCCCCCTCATCTATGTCACAAAGTTTTGAGTAAAATTGGAAATGTGTTTCAGCAAAGAGGGGGGCTGGTTTTAGCGGGGTTTTTTTTGTCGTAGGTGGTTTTGTCGTGCCGAGGGAAGGAGGGGAATTTGACGGGCACTCACTGGCTGCATCGCTTGCTGACAGTTCGTCGATACATCGTCAGACATTCGGTCGCTACGACACTACCTAGCAATCTTCACCTGACTCCAACCGCAAAAGAAAAAGAAGTCGAAGAAGTAAAATATCTATTTGCCATGCAAAATAATACACAGTTATCAAAACAGCGGGCTGTCATTGTGAGCAAACGCGCATCAACGTTAGCCGCCCGTGCAACTTGACTAAAACCTAGTTTTCAAGCATTAGTCGCAACTGCGTTAAATACGGACCTATTTTCAAGGTTCTTTGACCGATATAATCTACCATGAATTAGTAAATGATTTGCAATTAAGTGATCACGGAAAACTTGGTAACGAATTGCATAGGTAATAATTTGTCAGAGCTGGTCGGTGCAAGATTCAGTCTAATGATAATGACTCAGTGGCGGTCGGTCGGTTGACTGGGTGGCGGAGAGCTTCCGGCGTTGTAAAGTGCTCTGACGACGAGGACGAAGACGGGATAAGTCCTACATAATGTTCAGTCAGATCCGCCGCCATCTTCACGCAGCGCATGCAGATTGCACAGCTTCCCTCCTCCGTCTCAGGAGCTTCGTGCTTCCTGATTTCCGAGAATTTCCGGCAGCGGCTTTGCGGATGCCGAGAAGTTTATGATGCACGAGGTTTGACTCGTCCGTCTTGTGCCTGATAGATGTTTAGCACTTCGCCATTCAACCGTCGTCGATAAACTCATAATGTGCAATTTATTCTTACATCCAACTAAGTTATATCCTCCCCATCATAGTTGTTTCCTTTCATTGAGCTCATTAGCTAGCTTTTAGACCACTATTACCGATAATCACTTCCTCTGTGCTTACTCCAGACTCAGAACTTATATTCCACGAAAACATATTTTCCCATACATTGAAGTAAAGACTTATCGTACTTGTCGGGCTGTCGCGATGAAAAGATGAAGCTGGATGAAGACGATAATAATGATCCGAACAACATTGCAATCTAGTATAGACAGTCTAATCTAGTCCAATTGTATACAAACCCATCTTGAACTAGAAATACGTTCTGTAGAATGAGGTATCTGTCCCATTACCACGCTATATAACCTAGCATCTGCGTATAAGGGGTGTAGGTAAAACAGCGAACAATTATTTTTCACGGGGGCCGAGTTATTCAATTTTTGTCCTAACATTCGTTGCCATGGCAACAGAGGTTGACAGTGCAGAAATTTAAATGACACCATCGGATAGCCTGGGCCCGAAAATAGGGGGGTAGGTGCAAACAGCGCGCAATTATCTTTTACAGGGACCGAGTTATACCGCTTTGAAGTCCCCATAGGCCGTAATGCAAATTTTTAAAAATTGGGGTAAAATAGGGGAAGGAGTTATCAGATTTTTATCCCAAACTCGATCTTACTTTTTGGGCCCCGAATCACTGTGCAAAATTTCATCAAGATCGAATCAAAATTGCGGCCGTAGGAGTGACGGACAGACAGAATGACAGAAGTGATTTTATAATTTTTTTTGACATATAATAACAAACTTTGCGGTGCAACGCGTCCAAAAAAAACAAAGATTCCATTGGGTTACGAATAAAAATTTAAGACTAGGACTTTGATTACATCTAGGCCTAAATAAAACATTTGCAGCAAGACGATAATTCGACGTCTAAGCGTGGACGTGGATGACTTCTCGCCGAAAAATTAACTCGAACATTTTACGCTGTAGTAAAGTGACCTTGACTTTAATTTTACGACCTTCTTGATGCAAATATGTTATCTGTGCATCATGATGTATTATTTCTACTCAGTTTTGATCGTAATGCCTCAGGCCGTTTATTACACGTTAGGTCCAGCATCCGACCTTGTGGCGACCTTCATCTTGATCGCTCGACCTTCAAACCTTCGTCCGCCGTTTGAACCACGTCATCAGTCAGGGTTGGTAAACTTCCGGAAACACCAATGCTTCCGTTTATCAAAGTCAGAGACATAAAGCACGTGGCCTCATCAAGTGGGACAAGGTAGACGCGGGTCGGTGCACGTCAGGGACTTATGCTGGCGACGGACAGACTGATAATTGCACGCAGTAACCTACTAGAGACAGGACCACGTCAATCATTTATCAGCATCCCCCATATTCAGCAAATGATTTGTAAGTTGGCTGTTGTCGACCTGCGGATGCAGACCGTTCAGTCCTGCATAGATTCCTATAGGTCTCGGTGGACCGGCGCAGACCATTCGCACGATTGATTCGGCCGACCGTTGCCGCATTCGTCCGAGTTGCCGCGCGTAGAGCTGCAATTCTTATTATTTGCGTATTTTATGAGCAACATTCACGACGACCGCTTTACGAGCGTCCGTAGTAACATGCAATTGTCGCGACTAGTCGACAGTAGATTAGGCCGAATGACCGTCGTCGCTGGCTGGCCGCAACACTTCGCATAGCAGCGTTATCTTGGCAATATCATTATTGATTCCTTCAAATGAATGCAAGGGTTTAGAGGGCATTGTTTGGCTGTGCTGGCACTAGTACATTGTCTTCGGTTCACTGCTCCTTGTCTGCATGTCAGAGCCCCAGTACGTCGAGTTCTCTGTAGATCACACAACTATCCCCTATAGTATTGCGGGTTTCTACATTATAGGTCTGTGAGCTGTGGTAACTGGTAGGCCCTATGGATCTCTAGAACATGGTTCACAATCAAGAAGAGTAGTACAGCTACCGAGATGAATATAAACTACCAGCCACAAACACAATGTTTAGTATATAAAGATCATTCACTGCGATCTTTGTTTGAAGTGTTCAAAGAGACACAGGTGGGAATCAAACCGAACCCGAATTACTCATCACCATGGGTTCGGTTTAAAGTTCGGTCCCTAAAGTCGTACATAGTATTTGCACTGTAGAATTAAATGTACTTTATTCGTCTTATCTATCGTTGCTATCAGCAGTACCACTACTACTACTGCAGGCACAGAAATTGGGCAAAAATTGTCAAAAATGGTCTCACTTAATATGCCATATGCCTGCTGATGCAAGTAGCTTTTTTGAACATTGATGTCGAAATGTGAGACACCCATCATTGATGTTCTCAACAATAATAATCCACATGTTACAAATCAGTCTTTAATCAGCCAGTCAATCAACACTCATAGCCTTTTGGTTAAAAAGTAGAGGTGGGCCAGGAAGTGGCAATTTTTCCACAAACAATGCAAATTTGCGACACAATTCTGACACACAGTTGCAAATTTGCAAAAGAAGAGATTACGGGTGCTTAAAATTTTAGTTTTGAAAATAAATGCATGCGAAGTGGGAATTTTTAAACCAGAATTTTGCACTTTCAAAGGAAAAATTTTTTAGACAAAATAGATTGACCAAACCGAACCGAATTCGAACTGTAACACCAAGCTACCAGAACCGAATCGAACTTTAACAGTAACCGAACCGAACCCGAACTTAAATTTGTGCGTTCGATTCCCATCTCTAAGAGTGACGCTGTGCTTATATTCGAATAACAAGGCAGTGTAGGAAACCAAAGAGTTTGACATGCGGTGATATCTTTAGCAATTAGTTTGAAAAATTTAGTACTGGATGTGCCAGCAGTAAAACAACTATGAAAGTTTGTCGACATTTGACGAAGTTTTGTTGACTTACTTTTTATTCTGTAGTTGGACTTATTTCCTGCAGGCCTACTTGTATAGGCTAAATGACGCCTGCAAGGATTGTCAAGTCAAGTGCGTGGTCAGCTGTTCGTGCAAAAATAGTAAAATATGCCATACTTATTGCAAAAATATATAATATTGTAACAGCTTACAGCGGTAGAAGCCTATAAGACAACCATCATCCAGACACAGCTTGAACTGGAATGATTATACAAACAAGAAATATGAAACAAAAGGATTCACTAGAAATATGTATACCATGGGTCATAAAAACGTGCCACTTTTATTTTTTGAATAGCTCCGTGAAACATTGACCGATTTTAATAGTTTTTTTGGCATGCAACATCAAAAAAAACTTGACACAAAAGACTACAGTTTTGCCCATCTAACCTTAATAGTGTCGCTACACTACGTTCTGAAATGCAGAAGTCGTAGTTTGGCCGTTTACAACAATGAATTCATACTGGGTAGCGCAATTATGCTTAGGCTCAGAAAATTACTGAAACCACAAAATTATTTTAAATCTTGTTATTATTTAACATTAATTGTATTCGTTTTAACTTGATCGTAAACCTAGGTTGACGAGCTGAAATGACACAGCAACAGCGAGTGGGTTGCTTTGAGTCACGCAGTTTGAACGTTGCGAGTTGCGTCAACGTCTACGCGCTTAAATTCTTGCCGGAGGAGGACATTTTGAGCATATGCTGTGATCAAAATGATATGATGTGACACGTGTGACTTTTTGAGAAACAGTGATCGCCAGTCGTGTTTGTCGCTATTCAGTTAGGTCTAATCATTTCTGGGCTGGCGCATGCGCTATAGGGGTCTACCCAGTATGAATTCATTGTTGTAAATGGCTAAACTACGACTTCCACATTTTATAAGGTAGTGTAGTGACAATATTATGGTAAAATATGCAAAACTATAGTTATTTACGTTAAGTTTCTTCTTGATGTTGCATTCGAAAAATAAACGTGGCACTTTTTATGGCCCACGATGTACATAATGAAAATTGTGAATTGTGAACTGTTGTTTCCGCCATGGACGTCCCAAGATACTGGCATTAGGCTGTGCTGTAGCGCCGAGAACAGGGGCCAGGCATTATCAGAAGTCATATGGCTTTTTTGCGCTAACGTACGCGCAGTGGCATGAATAATCGTAGTCGTTTATACGACACAGTACACTACAGCGACATTCGACGTATAATACGAACAGACAATGTATACGTAGGCCTACAGACCACTCAAGACATTCGAGATATAAGAGGCGTTCGACGTATATAGAACGCCGTGACGCCGACCATGCGGAAAATGGATGTTGCAGTAACCAAGTCACGCGCGCGAATTTATCGGCATCGCAGCGCGTCATCAGCGTACATTACTAGACGCGTCTAACGAGCGGTTCAGCATCAACATCATCATCATCATCATCATGATTATCATTATCATTATCGTCGCTCATTGTGGCAGCAGCAGCAGCAGCCAGTGTAATGCAGAGCTGTGTGCTGGTTGTCGCCGATGCTGTCTCGTGCTTCTTTGACCTCTCTCAGTGTCCATCATCCACGTCGTCATCCAACCACCGGCACACCGCGGTCGTTCGTCTGTCCGTCTGTCCGACACACACCAGCTCTACTAGCTGCTCGCCGTGCCCACGCAGACTGCACAATTCCCACACACTATTACGAAAGTCGTTCGATAAATAAGTTACAAAACAGCATCATTCTGTTAGTTTTCCAAATGCAAAAGTCCGAAATATACGTTTTGTAGGAAATTTTATTTTGAACACGTGTAGAATTTTGTAAATAATGACATCATTATTGTGACGTCATCTGTTCACAGAACACAGTCTACACGTGTATTATTTTCCCTACCAGTAATCTATCATACTCGCAAAGGACAAAAAGCATAGGAACGGAAAAAAATGAATAAACTTTACAAGTTAATGCCATCTCCTTAAATGCTAAAAAATAGTGTTTAATTTTTCAACATATCGAACGAGTTTGCTCAAACTTTGTCTTATCTGTCAGCAAACTTCCGAATGCCCGATGCAAAAAAACGCCTGTTGGCTGTTGTCCACGCCACTGAAGAACGACTGATTGCACCTCGGTATATGATACAAAATGTTTGTCCTTTTAGCATTTTCTTACAAAAAACGTGAACTATTTGCTTTGTAAAACACTTGTCGCCGTATACTGGATGCATCTTAGAGTAAATCTGATTTGCATTAATTTTTTTGCCCACAAAAATACAATAAACGGAACGGCATTCGTTACGGGAGAATTTCATTGGCAACGTCGCCGTATTTAATGTTTATAAATGACGTCACAGTGACGTCATCGTCATAAAACGTACAGCTGCTACTCAGAATTAAATTTCCTACAAAACGTATATTTCAGGTTTTTAATATTTGGAAAAATAACAGAATGACGTTGTTTTGTAACTTATTTATCGAACCACGCTAATACCTTTAGAATGCCTTTATGGACGCCATTTAGACACTTTTACGCTTGTACTTCTCGTTCTATACTATTATAGTACACCGAACACGTTGGAGGTTATTACAGTTAACGCGCTACGCAAATTACTTAATTACAAAGGTGTTTCCACGGAAAATGACGTCGTGTGCCTTTTGCAACCAGCATCATGCGAGTAAGCACTTAGCACCCCACGATGATGTTCATATCATCTCCAGTGACTCGTCACATTAAGTTCTGTACCAAACATTTCTGGCTGGGCGTCGTTGCTATGGGCGCTCAAAGCCCGGCATAGCGGTATAAGTGCGTCGGTCTGTAGTGCCGTCTGACTGACTGACGGACGCAATGTCGGACAATGGAAGCAGACAATTTCGTCGTCGTCGTCGTCGTCGACGTTGCGACTGGCCCACCCACCAACCAGCCACCCAACTCGAAGACGTATCACCAGTCTGGACTGGCTGTTGAGACACGGCTAGTGCTGCTGCTGCTGCAGTTGTTTCGACGCGGTCTTACGTTTGCGTGCCGGGGGAAATCGAGACAAGAGTCGCAGCGCGCCATTGCAGCGTTACAACTGAATTAAGTCTCGCACGCAGAGTTTTCGTACCATCTCTCTCTCGCTTTTTCTCGCAGCGTCAGCAGCCGTATTCACTGCAGTGATAATTAATCACCCTCTGCAGTTCTGCCCAAGGCGCCGGTGTGGTCGGCTGCAGGCCTCGGGAGGAGAGAAGCTCCAAGCATGCTGCGGCCGAGAGCATTCGACCAAGCAAAGCTGCAGCAAGCGATCAAGTGAATAAGAAGTCGCTAGCTTTGCGGAAGCGTCGATGCGTGCATCACTGCATGGCAGTGCTGGGACTGTCTGTCTGTCCTCTTTGCACAAACACTGTCACGCGGGCCTAGTATAAGACAGTGGGTGGGTGCCGTAAAGAAAGAACTGGAAAGACGCGGGAGGTTGTTTGAACGCTGCCGACTGATTGATGAGATATTCCTCCGACTAATAATGTCATCAGTCATCAATTGCCGTTCGTTCTACTGTGTGTGAGCGTGTATCTCTCAGCCTTCGTTGTCGCCCGGCGCGGTTTTGCTAAACTGGCGAGTCGCTGTAGCGTATCATTCTCCGCAGTGCATGCAGTGACGGTGCAGTTTGTCAGAACGACTGTTACAGCAAACTGACGCAGATTATCTCACACGACAGACACACGAGCCGTGCAGCATTGTGACACGACAAGCGTTCGCTCATCATCATTCACTCGTCGACGATACACGAGTAACAGTAGTCGATGCTATACGATTATGACAAATAGACTTTTGGTCATGTCATCGTCATCAGAGTCGCAGCAATTTAATGACATAATATACGACAGCCGCACATGTTTACAACGAACAATACAATGCACACAGAAACGTACATAGAGAAATAATAATATTCCATGTCGTTTATGGAATGGAATGGTCGTTCATTGTAGCTAAAATTTCACAGGGTACCCGAATAAAGGGGCATCTAATCTGTTAATTCGCGACTCTGCAACCGTCAAGCGACGACTGAAAACATATCTATTCTCTGAGGTTTTTAGCATTGATTGTGACATGTTATAATTTTTTCCTAAATCTCTGAATGTCGTTTTGAAATTGTAATGTACCTATGGCGTAACGGCGTGATGAGAAGACTAGTATTTTTTCATCCTTATGATATGTGACTATAATGACAGTGTAGCTTAGACACAAAGATGTTGGTATAAAATCGTCGTATAAAGCCTATACTGTTTGAAAATATTTTCAATTTAATTCTGCGTATTTGCTCACGATTCACCAAGCATATGACCAGACTGTCATAATTTAGTAGGCTACATACAATGCTGTGTCACGAATAACTATAGGCTTACTAGCTCTTTATCGGTAATCCTGACGACCGGAACCGTATCCTACAGGCCCGAGGCTTTCTTTCTGCTCGTCGGTAGAAATGTCCTCAGACGAAGTTAAGCGTTGTGTCTGTATCTGCATGTTGTATTTGTTCACACTGTGGAAAAACATTCAAACGAACATAAGCCGCAAAACAGCAATGGCCAGAGTTTGAGAGTAATGTTATAAATGGCAGCACGGAAAAAGGCTAGGCTTATTTTTGCCGTGCTACACTATGCTGTAGGCGTTTATGTCACGATGCGTCGTCTATCCGTCTGTCTGTTTGTCCGTTTCTTTGTAACGGATGTATTGTGGCTAAGCTTTGAGTCAAATAAATAGCTTTGTGTCGAGGCTGTCTGCGTACAAAATTTTGGGGATGTAGTATACAAGGGAAACATCTTCAAATTTAAACCTGAATGGAGGGGAGTAGAAAAATGTGCGTTTTCCAATTAAAAACTGGCCATATCTTAGAAACGGCGAGACATAAAACCAAAGTTATTATTATTCACTAATAAAAAGTGGCACTCGCCTTATCAAATGAGATAAAAATCATCAACCTTGGATGACCTTGAAGGTCAGTATTGCAACAGGAACTGCATAGGCATACCACTAGCAACTGGCCGAATTGCTGTAAAACAGCTAGGTAGATTCGTCCGGCGGTCGTGAGTTTGTGACAAAAGTGTCAGGAGATATGACAGATGAGCAGACGGACAGGCCGAATTACCGTAGAGGCTACAGCATATAGCATAATCCGCGCTTGACAACAAATACGTAGCGCGCAAATATCCACGATGTCGGTTGCGCAGGCTACGCAGTGCATGTACAAGCTTGCAATGTCCTGTGAGTAACGATTAATGATACAAAGATGAATGTATAGCTGCTTCTAATTCAGTCTTTGCGTGACATGCCAGCGATACACGGTGAAGCTGTTTCATATTTTCATGTACTGACGCCGCAATAAAATATTATACTTGAATGTACTTGAACTAAACATGCAGACCAACAACAATGCGTAAAAATCATTTAGTCTAGCCTACTGTACATCATTATTAAGATCGAGCAAAGTTGTAAATAATATTTTTTTAAAGTATTGAAAATCTTATTACTAATAAACCCTGTAAAAGTATTGCCAACACACAACAATACCAATAAGCTTGTTGATTTTCACCAATAGGACCTAAACACATTTCGTATAGTGACTAGTTTATAGTGTGAAAAAAATCATTGGCAGTTAAAAATAAACCTTTAATCAATTCAGTTTAACACATGAGTTTTTGTTTAAACTTTGATTAAGATTCTGGCGATGTACCATGTACGAATTTTGTTCTTAAACTATGCAAAACTGTTGCTTATTGGTATTGGTATGTCATCTGCCACTATTCAATAGAAACATTGCCAATACCGATACCGATAGCAATTTTCAAAACATATTGCAATACTTCAGCCATAGAAAAAAGTAACGACAATACATGCATTAGCCATACCAACAGAAAATTGCAATATTAATTAGTCAAGCCCGAGAAAGCGAGATGATAGATTTCCAAGCTGCATGACTGATCGTTCTTTCTTTCTCTCCTTTCTCCTCACTACGTGCGTGCGTCTTCTGTCTTTCGCTTTTAAGTATAAAGATTGAGCTGTCTAAGATGAACTCCGATTGATTAATTAGTTGATATGAAATTCAAATCTGGCAAGAACAATAATGTCTCCGAATTTTTATTATGCGTTCTTGTTGAGCAGTTGATGCATCAGCAACCTCAGCGTTCGCCGATCGATTGTTAATTAACTATAAGCAGGCAAAATTTTATTCATTTCATTAATGCAATATCCTAGCGGCAGTTTTTATTACGATTTTATGCATATCTTTTCATTTTTATTACTTTGATGTGACTTAATAATGGGATATGCAACTTCTTAGCAAAAACGGTCGTCGACTTATGCAACGTCGAATTTCCACACATAAAAAAATCGCAATAAATAAATCTAATTACACTAAAACAACTAAAAAGTTTATGACAAAGTAAGAAAAGTAAAATTTTATCCTGTAGAACATATGTAAAACATAATTTATAGCTATTGGTGACATATTCATTCCGAATCTTATGCTTTGGCATAGAAAGTAATTATGTAAACAAGATTAAAAACTGATTATAATACGGTGTGTCAAAACAACAAAAAAAGGCGATGCTATTACTGCTCTCTGCTCTGTGTTCTTACCAGGGCTGAAAAAAACTAAATTGAAAAAATTAGGTTTTAGGTTTTTAGGTTTTAAAGGTTTTTTAAAAGGTTTTTCAAGTTTTTCGGTTTAGTGTCCAATAAACACCGTACCCAAAATCACGATCCAGGAAAAACATCTTATACACTCTTATGAGTGAACGACATGACGTAATTGACGTCATATCTCAAAAATCACGATTAAAATATGAAATAGAATACGATATGTAATAAATTTTTAGTCTTGCCGTAGATATGAAATTTCCCATCCATATCCACAAATTTTCCGTGGATATCATGGATATATCCATATCCACAGACGCCTATCCTGAACACATGTAGCCATTAAATTTTCACACATTACAGCAGGGGCAAGGCCGTCTATTTCGCCAAAACAGGACGCAGAAATTTTTCTCTTAAAATTGTTAAAAAATAAATAAAAGTAAAAAATAAACACACATTTGCAGCTTGGTTAAGTATTTTCCAACGTTCGCGAAAATCTGTATAATGTTATTGCCCGTTTTTTGCAAGACGCAAGGGTGCATTTATGTAGGCTTACATGTACAGCGAAGTGTACGTTTTTGATACACAGCTGGATTGTATTTTTACTAGCATTAAATAGGTTATTAAGCAAACAACTTTTGCATTATGTTAATATTTGAAAAAAATAAATGAACTCACCAACTGTCCAACCAACACCATTGAATCACTGAAGATCTGTAATGGCATATTCACACGGTACGACGCCGACGCTATTCAACTCAACTGTCTGCGAATGTCGCCGACTGTTGCCCACAGTTGAATTAAGTCGTGTCGCCGTCGTAAATGTGAATTGGCCATTACTGCTATGATACTATTAAATCAATTTGATTGAATGTTCGTATGCTTGAATGTTTCTCTCTGTTGTTCCATACTCTTTATTTTCTCGTTTATTCATGCTGCAAGTACTCAGTTTAAATAAAAACTGTGCCAGCATATATCCATAGATATCCATGGATATCCATATCCACTGCAAGCCTATAAATTTCACAACAAAAAAACCAAACAAATCTAAAATTGGTCCAAATAAGCCTAGGTTTTTAGGTGTCTAAAAACCAAAAAACCGATGTTTTTGTACCAATTTTCTAGCCGTGATTTTTACTATTAACAGTCTGGCTTAATACAATGACGCTGCCGGCGAGTTAAGTGTGACAAGCAGAACGCACAGAGCGGCGGCTGGTTTGAACGCTCAAGTAGGCAAAACGTAATGAACACTGCGATCCGTGTCGTCAACGTGGCGATAATACTACATTGCTGTAAGCCTACTGCTCACTGCCCTCGACAAGCAAATCCTTAAAATTACCTACCGCAGGCATCAAGTGTCCACACGTAGACACCGATGTGTTCTAACCCAAGGCGTAATTGCGCAAACGTAAGGCATCGTTTTCACGGCGTCTGCTCATGTCGCATGTCCGTCGTTTCATCGATTCACGGTTTCGACATCTGAGAAGCCTGTATCATCGCACAGCTTAGCTGTACCTTGGCTTTCTTTCTATCACTAAAAACTACAGACAGTAGTCGAGTCACGAATCTATTGTCACGACGACGAACGCTCTACCAGATGTTGCTGATGTGATTTTAGTCCTTTTCACAGACAATGCCGAAGGTCTATATATCACAACATTAAAGAATAGGCTATGTTTGAGTTATGTGATAAAAATTCTATTTCAAGGCATGCGTAAAGCTGCCTATACGTAGGGTTGCATAATGTTACACACTGTATCCGAAAAAAAGAGGTTACCGTATTTTAGGCCTATACATTATTTTGAATAATTCGTCTAAATGTTCATAATTTCTGGCACAAACATACTGACATTCCATTTTGTTAATGCATTTAGGCAACCACCACATCAGAAAATTAACGTGAGACTATTAGCTGGCCTTATAACGAAATTCCACTTTGTACAGCTCATTTAATTAGTGCTGCTACTTTACGTTGTAAAACGAAACGCTTTCAAGTTTTAGCCTTACAGCAAATTGATTGTTAATGGGAAAGTCGCGTAGAATAATTTTTAGAAAAGTGACGACGACATTCATTTTCGGAATTTTAATTTAAAAATGGCACGAATCAAGACACATGTAGACATGTAACCTACGGCTTAATACTAATTTGCAACGTAAAATATTTGACATCACAACGGATAAGCTAAGTGAATCGAATCAAGGGTAGTGTTCGCGAATCACCGAAAGAACACTGAGCTGCGTTAGTCCTACTTTGCCAGCAACTAGATCTTAAAAGCAGATCTCGCACGCACACACACTGACTCTTTTACAGCTGACACCTGCTTTCATTACGACCATTGCTGTGCTGGGTGGCCTTTCGTGCATCGAGCGGGCTAAAGTCCATTACGAAAGAGCTCATTATTCGCTTTCGGCGTTTATACGCGTTTAAGCTGCAGCAGTACATATACAACCGAGCAGTGGCGGCGATTTCTTCTAGACAGTGGGGGGACGACATGGCTAAAAGTGGCAATTGTTGGGGGGATGCTTGCATTTGCGTCCCCCCAACCAAAATTTTTGGGGGGGACGCGTCCC
>Ga0056128_1002478_pt1 | contig 21946 bp, 10 predicted proteins | sample WorMetLIZISLAND2_FD_71113 | JGI IMG/M metagenome (GOLD analysis project Ga0056128, IMG submission 71113) | Marine gutless worms symbiont microbial communities from Max Planck institute for Marine Microbiology, Germany - Olavius geniculatus... ... | reverse complement strand
TTTTTTTTCGTCCTTGTCGTATCTTTCTTTTCGTTGACTGCTCCCTCTTTTTTTAGTGGCGTAGCCAGAAACGTGTATTTAGACCTTGTTTTTCCTCTCTTTTCTTTTTTTTCCTTATTCTTCCTCTTGGTTTTCTTCTTGTTTCTTTCTACATCCTCCTGTTTTTTTTCTTTTCCCCTCCTTTTCCTTAGAAGTAAGACCCATGAAATGCAGCTAGATAGTCTGGGGGAGCGCTGTGAGCTCCGCCAGCGGGTTCTAAAGCGGAGCCCCAACCGAAATCGAATCTGGTGCATTTTAGCTTCAAAAGACGAAATCCGGTGGCAATAATTTGTATTATTTTCCAGAGAATAAACTGACCAATTTGGCAAATTTAGTGCAGTTTAAACCATAAATGTTAAAAAACGTTTTTTTCACCTTTTTTATTTTTGTCACGTTTTTAACTTTTTTTTTTAAAACGTTTATTGATAATTTTATCAATCACATCGAAAACCACATTTGAGACCACAAAAACGGACAGTGGTGGTACTTTACTTATTTGGTTTAGGAATACTTGGTTTTATGCTCCACGCTGGAAATGAAATTGAATAAAGATTTCTTTGTCTCTGGTTTCAGCTATACTGCACCTACAGCATTTGGCACTAAACAAGTGGTTGAATAAACTAGGGCTAGCGTTTACATTCAACGTTGTAAATTTTTGTACGTTTTTACGTTTTTAACGGTTTTTAATTTTTTTGAAACGTTTTTACATCTATGGTTTAAACGTATGCTTATGTTTTGTCTGGAGGATTTGGGGTGGGGGGCTAAATCCCCTTCCACTTGTCTATGCCACTGCCCTTTCCTTCCCTTTCTTTTCCTTTTTTGTTCTGTCCATTTTTTTTGAAAGTAGGATCTCTTGAATCCAGCTAGGAGGTCTGAGAGAGCGCTGTAAGCTCTCCCAGTGGGGTCTGGGGCTGAGCCCCAGCCTAAATTGAATTTGGTGCATTTTAGCGTTAAACATAACATCCAGTGAAAGACAATTTCACCTTTTTTGCTACGAATTAACTGAGCAAATTCAGTGCAGTTTAAGCAATAAAAGCAAAAAAGCATCGTGGTGCCATAAATTTAAAAATGGGGGCTACAAGTAATCTGCGAGCGAAGCGAGCAGAAAAAAATGGAGCACTGCAGAATTGTCGCATTTTGTGTTATGCGTATTTCGGTATTTTAGGCAATTTGCAATTGAAAAATCTTTCCCAGTTTTTAATTGTTTATTTTCCCCAGACTTTTCCAGGAGGCATTTTCCTCCACCGGTCAATGGAGTGGACGCCCCTGTGTATGCAATACATGCTACTCGATGCCAGTCGATGTCGCCGGTGTGAAGTGAGTTGAAGCGACGCAGCTCAACTTACTCACCTGGATAAATTCATCAACGCGACGAAATCCGTCGTCAGTCGTCGGCAATTCAATTTTTGCGCGCGACAGCAAAGTGCTTCGCGCGTTTTAGCCATCGTCCAGACGTCTGTCCGTCTAGGCTATCTGTCACACTCGTGATCTGTATCAAAACAGTGCAAGCTAGAATCACGAAATCTTCACTGTGAGCTGCCCCCAAAACTCTAGATTTTACTGACAAAATTTCGTGCCCTTGGGCCGAAGGGTTCCTATCGAACGAGGGCGTCAAAAAGAGTTATCTTTCCCCCCTTTAAAAAAGACGTTATTTTGCCGCAATTCGCTCTTATAGTGTGAAAACGGTTGCAGATAGGCAGAAACATGCCGCTTATCATAACAAACAATAGTGACAAGCTTTTTTATTGGTGTGAACATCGATGACCTTGAATGACTTTGAACTTCCGAAATAGGGATTTTAATGTTTTTTTGCACTTTGTGGCTGCGGCGTAGATTTCAAGAGTGAATGTCGTCGAAATGTACACGGTGTTTCATAAAAAGGGACCCCTTTTTGTTTTTCTCATAATTCACTCAAATGATGATCATTTTACAAAAAATTTTTACCAGTTGTAGCTGACGAAATACTAATTCAAAATATTGCAACAAAATATGGCAATTGATTAAATATTCTTTGCTAGTCGTGACGTAATGCTGACATCATAATGTGTCACGGGTACAAACTTGATAGTCTCAACTGGTGCTGTCTATCGCTACCTTGCTCCGATGGTGAAAAATTTGGTTCGCTGATGACAAATGTTTGAAGTTTTATAGTTGCAGCCACAAACACGTGCAAAGCCATCGCATTTACGTGTCTGTGTGGATAGTTGGAATTTCGCATGGTCGAGCAAGACAGTGCACTAGCACACCGAGCTTGCAAAATGGTTGCGTTTTTGGATCGCAAGACGCTTTTTTTCATGTCCCCATGTTGCTCAGTGCTGACACCATAAACATTTTTCATTAGCGTTCACAATTGAAACTGGGTAGCAATTGACAACACTAGTTGAGACTATCAAGCTTGTACGCGTAACACATTATGACGACAGCATTACGTCACGACTAACAAAAAATATTAATTAACTGCCATATTTTGTTGCAATATTTTGAATTAGTATTTCTTTAGCCACAACTGGTAATAATTTTGTGTAAATTAATCATCATTTGAGTGAATTATAAGAAAAAAAATAAAAAGGGGTCCCTTTTTATGAAACACCGTGCATAGAGATATATCAAGACAACCTGCGAATAAAAACTGCTTAGGCTGTCGCGCGTCCCATGAGCTTTGCTCAAATTACTTGTCAAACCTGCGACGCCGACGCGACTCAGCTGTCGAGTCGAGTCGCGTCGGCGTCGATCGCAGCTGTGAATTGCGTATAACAAACTTGCCGTCAGCGCGGGTGAAGTTGTGGTGGCAATGCTACGCTGTACAAATTAATATCAACATTATTATGCAATTATACGTTCTCGAGACCGCGTATATAATTACATACGCTACATGCTACAGTTCTCTGACGGTCTGACCATCTCGGGGTCTTCAGTGACCACTGTAAAAAATCCGGTACTTGCTAAAGCGCTTGTTACACGAGTCAGACTCGTGACCAGAAGCGCTTTAAAATCTTTAAAGTGGCAGCTAATCGGCATGAGCTAACGATAGGCAACCGCAGCGCACTATGCGGCCATCCATGGTGAGAATCGAACCGCAACCTGAAAATTACGAGTTTAACGGTATACGAACAAAGATACAACTGGATGTAGGAATGTTTGTCACTATAATCGCTGACGGAACTATGGTGATGTTGAGGTGACGTTAGCGTGCAGTGGCTGGGTAGCGCCGGCTAGCGTGGTGCTCGAAGTGGTGGCAATTGACTGCGGCAGTAGGACGCTAGCAGTGCTGGACCCCACTGAGTTCACGTGAACCACGGCCGCACCGCCGCCGAACACGCTGCCGTGAACACCGCCCGAAATACCGAACGTGGTGACGAATACGTTCATTAACATTACGAAGTACAGCAGGTACGTGGCGGCGTGCTGCCACAGCGAGATCTTGCGGAACGTTAGTCGTTCCAGCTGATCTTCGGCGTGTTCGCGCACCCCGAACGAGCGCTGCAACAGAGCGTCGGCAAGCCGCTGTTCCGCTTCACCCTCTTCTCTCTGCCTCGTCGCTGAAGCCAGCTCATCGCGAGCTCGTCCGAGTTCCTCCTCGAGTTCGACGTTGCCGCCAGGAGTCTTGCGCAGTGCTTCCTCGACCACACGCACGTAGTTGCTGGCGCGCACTATACGCACCTCCGCGTCGGCCACCTAATGACATGGAGACAGACACTCACCGTAAAGGTAAAAAAGGTAAAGGTCGTCAATTTGCATAGCGCATCCTCGCGAACACGCCTCTAATGCGCTTTCGTCACTGACCAGAGCTGCCGGCCGTACAACCACCGCGTGCAGCCTGCAGACACAGGATAGCGCAGCGGCCTGCTAGGCAGCCCCAGTCATCAGTACTAAAGTCCCCACCTTCCGTAACCCATATAAATGGGTTACTACTCATTTAACCGACCCCGGAGGGATGGCAGGCTGAGTTGGCCTTGTTGGTTGACTGATAGCGGACGCTTTACTCACAAAGTGGTCAAACGGTCATCCATCAGTCTAACGCAGGATAGGGAAAGTTCGCCGACCAGGACCGAGTACCGACGTTCTAACCATTATGCTACGCCACCAACTACACCGTATACACCGTATACGTCAATCGCATCGTCCGTGGCAGTCTAGCCGTACCTACGTGCCTCGTTCAAGGATTTTTTACGTGCGACACACTGTGTGCCTAGCGCATATTAGCGTATTAGGTGAGACAGAGACTCGTTGCTTTTACCGTAATATAGATCAGTGTCTCTACCCTCCCGTGAGAAAATTTTGTGATGCTGGATAAAGGGATACCCCTCGAACGAGGCTACCCCTTAAAGTCGTTATTTTACCGCTACTGACTTGTCTAGCGTAAAACGGTTGCACATAGGTACAGACTTGTTGCTTATCATAACAACCACTGCTGAGTAGCTTTCCGAATGTATCAACATCGGTGACCTTGATCGACCTTGAAATCCAAAAAATAAAAGATTTTAGTAAATTTTTCGCCACTACATGCTTCGACGCACATTTAAAGAGCGAACGTTTGGTCAAATTACTGCGTCGCGCGTCTCATAGCATTAGCTTAGATTTCTTGATCAGATGAAATCTAAGCTTTGGACAAATTTCGGTTGCGTGAGACTATGTTGAAAATTAACAAAATATGACGTATATTTCTTTTGGTTAGCAGTGTCGGGCTACGAAATTTTCGAATGCATTTTGTTTAAATGGGCGGACAAAAACTCTCATACTAAACTGAAAACTCTCTGAAATGCACTGCACGTATGACATACAGGGTGCGGCAAAAAGTAGCCCCCTAAAGATTTTTGCTGTTGTTTTCTCAGCAACCGTTTGGAATTTTAGCTTAAAGTTTAACATCTCTGTTTACTCAAACGTTTTACGTCTAACTGCCAAGCAAAATGCGATTCTGTTAAAAAACGACGAAGTTATAGACTTTTTAACATGACTGCCTACCGAGTTTTAGCATTAAAAATGTTCAAGCTAAAAATGCTATTCAATTTTCACAAACCTGTTGCCACGTTACTGTTGACGGCGTCACAGTGACGTTTTGATAAACAATAATTTATTTCGTTGATAAATTGTTAGTAAATTGTCGTTCTTTTAAAGCAATCGCCGGCTGCCCACCGGGTTCATCTTCCAGGAAGACAGCGCGCAAGCACACACAGCGTGCAGCGCACAGAACTTGCGGCGGGCCAACTGTCCCGATTTCATATCAAAGAAACAATGATTTTTAAATTCGCCGGATATAAATCCAATGGACTATCATGTGTGGAGTGCAATGTTGGAGGCTTACCGCAAGCTTAAAACAAAGCCGAAAACAATCGCCGAACTTAAGGAAGCGCTTCAGGTTATCTGGGCCAACCTGCCACAAGGACCGATCGACAAGGCTGTGAAAGACCTATCAAAGTAAGCGACTGAAGGCTTGTGTTGGAGTTTGGAGCTGATGGTAGACACTTCGAGCATTCACAGTGACAACGGAATTTTGTCATCCGATTAAGTTAACCGTGTTGTTTCAACGATGTTATTGAATTGGTGTTGTAGCTTGAACATTTTTAATGCTGAAAAATCGGTAGGCGGTCATGTTAAAAAGTCTATAACTTCGTCGTTTTTCAACAGAATCAAATGTTACTTGGTTAGATGTAAAACGTTTCGCTAAATAAAGCTGTAAAATTCCAAATTAAAATTCTAAACGGTTGCTGAAAAAACAGCGAAAAACTTTAGGGGGCTACTTTTTTGCCACATCAATGTACAGCAATGCTGCAGTGGACAAGCGAGTACGCAGTATAGGAGCTTATACCATTTCTTACAGTTCGGTAACGTAGTTAAATTACACTCGGATCGCATAAACCACACGTCGTTTGCTTTATGACGCGCGATTGCAGCCAGCCGAAAGTTGTGAAAACAGTATTGGTGCTAGCTGAGTGTTTTTAATAATAAAGGTAGCATACTTTGATACGCGAAGCCTCGGTGTATCTGTCCGCTTGTTCTAGCTCGAAGGCGGACTCTACGCCGTGCGAAGCGTCAATCGCTGTCCAGTCAGTTCTTCGACCTCTGACGGCAGCCAATGCCGCGGCGCCTTCGTCACTGGCGCCGGCCGGGGAGCGAAGAGATGGCGTCTGTACGGCAGCTGGCACAGTGCTCGAGGCCGTATCCGCTCCAACGCTTTCGTACGTGCCGCTACGCTTGGTCGGAAGTCGACACGAGCGTCGGCAGCAGGCGAAACAGCGCGCCAGGGAACGACAACATCCTCCGAACACTGACGACGAACGACGACAGCCAACCGGTGACTGCAACAACGAAAACAACTACTACAACAAAATAAACACGCGACACGCTAGTCAGTGGATTCGCAACGTAACTCACAGAGAACGTTTTCGACGAGCGTGGACACAGCGGTCAAAGTAATTTTGCACTAGGCGGAATCGCGATCAGACTGCTGCGCCACCTACCGGCGGACAGTCAAGTTGCTGTATGCGTCCACTGAGTGGTGAGGCTTCACTACCGCAGCTGCTGACAGACAACGTGTCAAATAGGCATCCCTGACACTCCAGAGAAAAAGAGCGTTGGAGCCAAACCAGCAGCCAAAACATGCTATTCCTTTATTTGCTTCAGACTTATGAAATAAAGATGATTTATCATTCATGCAGCAGATGGCAGCACCGATTACATATTACCGAACTACTTCGGTCCATATTATTATTATCATTATTATCATAATCATCATCATCATCATTAGCAGCAGCAGCAGCAGCAGTAGCAGCAGTAGCAGCATCGATGAATAATTAGTGACCTGGTAGTAGTGTAGATTGCCGATATAGATGATGATAACTCCGACACAGATCTCGAGCGAGATGCAGGCGACCAGTAGAGTGAGCACGAAGTCGTAGAAGCGGTGTCCCTGACGACCGATGTCCAGCAACAGCTTGAGCTCGGTGATCTGCGTCAGTGACAGTATGGTCACCAGAGCCGCTTGCGCTTTCGTCTCGCTTTGCTCCAACTCGCTGTGACGCACTAGCAACTGCACAAACAAGTACGGCACATTCCACTAGAGTCTCGATTGTCAAGGTTTGCCGTGGATACGGATATACATCGATATATCCATAGATATTACAATTGCATGTAGGAACATCTGCTAGTTAGACTTATTACATAGGACCTATGTGTTATGTTTTGTTTGCACAAACAACACAGCAGAAGAATTTGGAGAAGAAGTTCGATTTCAGAAGTTTTGTTTTGTATATACATCGTTATTCGCCAAAATAGTAGCAATTACAACGTACAACACAATAATGCATGCAAAAACACAGTATAAAAGAGAGAAAAGCGAACAATTAGACTAAGTAACTGATAATACTGACTGATCATAAAGACTACTTGCTCTTATAAAATTCTAAATTTGTTACTACATTTTTGTATTCACTGTAGATTATAAGTAATAACTAGAAATATACGGCAGAGCCCAACTTAAAACGGCCTGCATGGCACCGTAAGTTCTGGCTGAGGACAATTACAAAATTCAAGGGGTTGAAACTTCTGCTCCTAGCAACGTCACGTGGCCCGAACGCAATCACATTAGCTTATAGGCAGAACGCACAGTGTTGATATAGGTTGGGTCGGAATTAGACAACTTTCTGTTGGTGGACCAAAGTTCGCCATCCCCCAAAACGCTGGAAAGATATGTGATCGATCAAGTTTGTTTCCGACTGAATTTCGAGATATATCAATTCATTCCAGAGATATTTGCGATCGAAGTCTGAAGTCGAATCTTGGACATTTTTTGCCCTCAAAAAGTTTAGGGGTGCCTTTCCCCCAAAAAAGTTGTAACCAAATTGCCACCTTTACCTCGCGGCACGTCACGCAGAAAAGCTACTCGAGGTTATTCCCTAATTTTAGCCTCGAAATTATTACGGTCGTTCTATGTAAGACGTCATGGTTTGCAAAGACGACTAAATGCGAAAGCTATATAGATCGTTGTTTGTTTAGCAGCGCTGCCGATGGCCGCCGAACCGTCTGAAATAGAGTTAAAGTAGCCAATCCCACAGTGATCAGGTCACAGCGGTGTGGCCAGTATACTCTGAAGTAAGCTAAGGTTGCACTTGCCAGCTAACATGGTGGACACTTGAGAATAAGGTCTAGGGAAGAGTGAATTATTTGTTCAAAGGTAATATAATGCATCTACAATCGACAAATAAACTGCGATCATTGGTAGCTGCTTTATGGACAAAAAATGACAGAAGCGTTCGTTAAGTCGTCAATCATCTCCGCAATGCATGTACCGTGTCTCCAAAAACATCACCGACATTATCGATTGTAACTTCAAGAAAGATTGCAGGATTTTAAGTAAGTAAGTAAGTAATAATTTTTATACGAATATTCCCACACAGGTGGCCGTCAAAACTTCAAAATGACTGTTTAACATCCCACCTCACCTAACGTATGCTTCAGCGCTACAGGAGAAAAGCGAAATATGCGTTGAAACGTCTAAACAAACATCATCTATTAGAGGAAAGTGTGAAATCTGAAATCTTTCTTTAAGTTACAATAGATTTCAGATTTCACACTTTTTGGTACGAATATTTTTCGACACAACTGGTCATCAAACGACTGTTCAAGTTTCCATTTGTCAGAAATATCGGTGTCAAAAATTTTTAAAATCTGGTAATTAATTTCTCTCTAAGTTACAATCGAAAACGTCGGGGATTATTTAAGACACAGTGTCTGCTAAGTGTGAGCGTATGAAAGTGAAACGCTGATGGTCCACCTCTTTGACTTTGGCTCGACTGCTTTCAGCCATTCGAGCGAAGACCCGGGTCACGTCCGTTGACACCCAGCCTATTCCACCGCCGCCGCCCGTGCCGCCAACTGCCCCTGATTGCACACACAAGCACATCATTTTAAAAAAGAATGTTTTAGGTCAAAACGCTAAAAGTTTGATCAGTTTTTAACTTTGAAAAATATAATATGCACGCAGCACGCTTACCTTCAAATAGTTCAATTTATGAATAAAACCGGTTATTATTGCAATAAAATCTGCCCGATATGTGCACGACGTAAATCCTCCTCTACAACTCTACAAGTACTGCAATTTTGGAAAAAAATCGCTACACGTGCGACGACATAAAGATTGTTATTTACTGACGCACTCTGTAAAAGGAAAAGCTATTGTAGAAAGTTTGGAATGACGAAGATCGTGTGCCACTACAGAAACTAATCACCATACACAAATGAATAAATGAATGAATGACACGTCTTTATTGCGTATTGCAGCCAACAGCTAAATTATAGGCTAACATAAAAAGGCTACTGGCTAAAAGTAAGAATAACGTACACTCAATTATGCCTTAAGGAAAATTGTACAAACAGTGGGCTACGGTAAAACGATTTCAACGCGCTGTTCGTGTTTTGAGAGTTCATAATATAGTAATCGTACAGGCATGTATGCGACTGTTTTAAGAACTGTTAACATAGAAAGCGAATGAGTTCTCACGGTGTAGCTGTCTACTGACAGCTGAGTACAGACAGTAGCGCGACTGCGCGAATCGATGTCAAGAACCCACTCTCGAACTGACATTATACACCGTGTTTCAAAAAAACAGTCAAAATTGTTTTTTCTCATAACTTTGTTAAATTTTTACCAACTTTGACAATTTTTGGCAGAAAGATGGCCAAGACGATAGAATTATGGAAGGTAAACTTATTTTCCATCTTACTAATTTATGTCTACTCCCTACCATGCGAAACACAGATGCGCCAAATTGCTACATTTTGCGGTGATCCGATTGCTCACTTTTGCATTATCAGTTTGACAGAGGGCACCACGTGATTTATTAATTTTGTGGTATTAAATATTTTAAGGTGAAATTAGCAGACAACAAAATAGCTGACTGATGAGCTCAAACGTGTCTAATCAATGAGTGAATACAGTTTGATCAGTCAACCTTTGATTCCGCTATCAGCCAGTGGCGTTGCATCTAAGCCATTGTGTCTGTGTCTTAAGCATACACACTGATAATTTGCAAGCGAGTTGTTATATAAACTTGCAGTTCTGCCAAATGATGTACATTTCACTTATTGTGTGCTTAATTAAGTTGTTACAACGTTTACTGGAGACAACAGCTCAGCGTTATGCAAAATTGAAGCATCTGCGTTTCACTCAGTAGTGCATTGACATTAATTAGGTGAAATGAAAAATGAGTGCATTTTACATAATTGTATTGTCTCATTCATTTTTCTACCAAAAATTATCAAAATTAGTAAACATTTGACATAGTTATGACAAAAACAATTTTGACTGTTTTTTTTCTTGAAACACGGTGTAGATCATTGGTTGTTTTAACGCACTCGTCACAACTGAAACTCTTTGGCATGCAATTACGCAGCAGCTGTACAAGCAACTTGCAAGCACGCGCCCCGCTGCAGCAGCAGTTGCCATGGTTACTGATGTGATCGCACACTATATGAGGCGCATTCGCATTAATATCTCACGCAGTTAAACGGCAATAACGCTAAGAAAATGCGTTCATTTGTCACTCGTGTGTGCCTGGCAGCCAGGCGAGTGTACAAGCATGTAGTAAACATCTCAGGGCAAGTTGTGGGATTATTTCCCGGCCGCCAGTTCGCCTAACGAATGAGCTGCTATATAGCTATAGTATACTGTTACATACAGCCGAGAAGAACATGGCTGACCGGTCGCTTAGGATGCTGCACGCTTGATTGCGCACTGCACAGAACGACTGTATGACATCTTGGGTGGTATTAAGTCACCTAGAGACGGACACTTTGGGTGGTTTATTGTGGCGGGTCTTTATTCGTAGTAAAGACGTACGTTAGTCGAAACCGAATATTAGCTGAGCAGAATAATCAGCAACCTAGTTCAGTTTGGCTCTAGCCAAACCGTTTTCAGATCGTCAAATACTTGGACAGCTTTGAACGAGTCCTATGCTTATAACTAATTAACAACAAGAGTAACATGGACATAAAAGCCACGCTATACTCTCCGTCTTCTGACGGCGTTGGTGCCATCCAAAAGTGACCTACCTATCCAAAGTGCCGCCACAAACGAACACCAGATTAGCTGACATTTCCGGCAGCTGATGCAGCCGATTCTCTGTTAATTTAGCTGCGTGTCTAGCGGCAGTTGACGAGTACTAAGTAACGAATGCACTGAGCATGTGCACGTATGTAGAAAATGTTCATCCACACGCGATCCCAGCATTACCTACTCATCAATTGGCTGCGGCTGCAACGACAGCAACAACTTGTCTCGTGACAGATTAGCCCGACTCAGGCAAATATCACGCTACTACGACGACATTGTCAATACAGATCGACACATGTATGCGATAACTGGCAGCTTACTGCTGGTTTATAAGTTCGGTATATACTTTGTACAGTCGTCACAGATGTTGGAGCACGATAATAACTTTTAAAACTCTGCGCATGTCGGTCAGGCGCCAGCACTCACGTATTTTAAACGTCATTATTGAAAGTTAAATTTTACAATTACTTTTACGAAGCGCTGCGTTTGGTGTGCCTATGGGCTGGCACGTAAACACTGGCACCAGATAGGCTATGCATCATTTACGGCAGATTTTTAGATGCCCGGCAACCTTAGTCTTTTTAAACGTAAAATATGCACTGCAACATAGTGACCATACCGAATAATCTTTTTATGGCAAAAGTTTACGCCAGTTTGGGTATTCTAATGGCCAAAGTTCAGACCTACGACGCCGACGTTGCGTTATCGTCGTAGGTGCGAATCGGCTATTACCTTTTCGTTTTCGAGTTAGGAACTTGTACAGAACGGACAGACGGACGGACGAGCAAGGCCCATAATGCGGTTTATTAGGACAGCAACGCATAATAGGAGACTTCTTTAGACTGTGGCTGATTAGTTTCGGCACAAGTCGCCAGACTGGCGTCGGCAGCTGCTGAAATCACAGCACTATTACTCTACTGCACCGGAAATCAATAACGTCTGAGATTCTGCGAGCTTGTGCAACCTTGCGACAAATGATATAAGTAAGACAATATTAAGGCGCATACTGTAACAGAGCGACGTAACTGAGCTGAACTGAACTGATCTAAACCGACATGGTTCAGTTTTTGACGAACTGACCAACGGTCAAGCAGTAATGCATTACAGTAAGCACCGTCTAACGGCGTCGTTGACTGTGACGTGACTACGCTCACGTACACGTCAACCAATAACCAATGGGTTCGCCCTGCTCAACCATTGGTCAATTGGTCAACAAATTAAACCATGTCAGTTCAGTTCAGTTCAGTTACGTCGCTCTGTACGCGCCTTTAATTTATTGATCTGTCGGACAGCAAATTAATTAATTGTGAAGAACGAGGAATCTGGTGTAATTCTGCGTGGATGCAAACCGGCGAGCCTATATGCTGCCCTGTGTGTGTGTGTCTGAACGTTGATTTGGTCGGAAGGACATTATAAGTGAATTATCCGCGCCTGACTGAACGCGAGCGTTCGCGTCCACGCTTCAACGAGTTCGTTTAAACGTTTGCCGCAATAAAGCGCAACGCCGCGCGACGCTTCGCTGCTCGTTCTGACTAGAGACACGAACGGACAGACTGACGACTGCATGGAGTGACCAACAACATGACACAGCTTGCACTGCACTCAGCGTCTGAACAAACTCTCCAAGCCATTTCAACATAGGCCTGCAACTGTACAGTTTTCGCCATTCGTCCAAACGCCACCGTCGTACTCGTATTTTTAAAAGGCGGAGAAACTACAGCAGCTGGGATTTGGCGATTTTTTTGTCGCATAATAAATACCGGTCGGAAAAAACCTACGTACCATTCGTGAAAGGTCTCGGAAACGTAAAAATTTTTGTAAAGTTGCTTTTTTCTTTTGCTTATAACGATGTCTGAAATCAGAACCGTGTAGTATTTAGCCTACTGTTCGGCCAGATTTCAAGCGAGTGTGCTGGATCGATCGAGGCAAGCAGACCGACTGATGATGGCCTTCTGTCAGTCAGTAATAATTGTCAGTCGTCAGCCATTCGTTCTGCCTTCTATCGAGTTTATTAGCCAGCAACGTTGCAGTTCCCCGCAGGGGCTTTTATCCCCCAAATTTAGAGTCAAAATCCGGCTCATGTTCCTCGAACTTCCCTAATCCTTCTTCGCCCCTTTTCGTTCCTTTTCCTCACGCCGTTCCCTATTATTTATTCCTCTGTTTTCACTGTTTTCCTCTTTCCCTCGCCCCTCTGTTTGGCTTCCCTTCCCGTTCCCTTTTCCCCTTCCCTTGCCGTCCCCTTTTTTTGTGAGCGCCCACATTTAGTCCAGCTAGGAGTTCTGGGGAGCGCTGTGAACTCACTCAGTGGGCCACCATTCGGTGTGTGGGGCATTTTGAGCTAAAACAGTGCTTTTGGTGATAGCAATTTATAATATTGACTATTTTTGTAAAATAATTTGCCAAACAGCAGCATTGCACTGTGACGACTTTTCATCCCTTATTTTTTCACTGGGCGCAAGCTGCGCCCACCAGCTATAAGTATAGGAACCCCCGATTCCCTGCCTGGAAGGCTGCAATAGGCCTATGTCAGCAGCAAAGGAGAAGCATCAGCTGCACTGCATGCCGGGTAATCACCATCACCACTGCCACCACTGTCATCATTAACTCGCTGTGCACGGTTCTTCTGCTGTAGCTTAAGATCAATCAGTCAGCGCCGCGTATTGGCAGGTGCGTGTCTTTCGTGCCGGCTCAGTCCGTGGAGTGGCAATAGATAACAACGTATCGGTAAAGTAACTACTACAGGTACCTCGATTACACCTGTCTAGTTTACATTAAGCATGCAATGCATACAGCATGCATCGTTCGCAATAGGCCTACTGCAGTATTCTGCTGGAGTTCCATCGTCTTAAAACGACGGCCCAGCACTGAAGAAAGGTCTAAGGCTCTAGGCCTAGTAACAGTAGTAGTAGTCGTCGTCGTCGTGGTTGTTGTCGTGGTCGCGGTACAATTATCGGCCGATATTCGCCAGTAAACTAATTTCACTCACCGCTCTCTCTGGTCGTCGGTTGGTCGGCCGGTTAGAGACGTCATCAGGCACATAAAGACACACACGCGCAGACACAGTCAGAGTGATAAAGAGAAAGAGAGAGATGCTTGTATGGTGAACTGATGCATTAGGCCTAGTTACTCAGTTGTTCAGCTGCTGCTGCTGCTGCTGCTGCTGCTACAGTGTCATTCAGTTACCGACGGCGTGTGTCCTGCTGTCAGTCACACACAGATTGGTCTTCATGTCTTCCCTTCGCTCGTGGCTCGCCATTTAGTAACACTTGATCGATTCTATACCAGCTTAGCACAGAATGGTCTCATCCTTCTATACTGTATGATGTACCGTTAAAAATTGCTCAATTATCTATTCTATCGCCATGCAGTGTCATGATTTCGACTTGGCTTGTCAATAGCAAGCGATTTAATACAAAGTATACTCCGTCGTGTCTGTCTATTTTTACGCTACTGCAGTCGTCAAATGTAACGCTGTAAAAAGTACTGCAAAAGCTAATTTTTAACCGACCATACTTCAGTAATGGTCGAGTTATTCTCCTGGTTGCCGTCTGTCTGTCCGTCCGTCCGTCCGTCTGTCCGTCTGTGTGTCACGGATGTACTATGGCTAAACGGTGCAAGATAAAACCTAGGTTGCTATTTATCGTTGATAGAAAGTCGCATATTGGCTTTCAAATGACATGAAAATCATCGACCTTAAATGACCTTGTAGGTCACTGACAACCAGTACCGTCGGCTATCTTAGCGACAGCTGGGCTTCTTGTTTAGTATAGTTTTTCGTCGAACTTTGCAATGTCATTCTGATGTGCACGTGCAGCGCCATTGAGACTCAACATGATTGTTATAGCAGCGCATAGGCCTATCAGACGCTGCATCGCTGCCGGCAACGATGTAGCAGAATGCAGCAGCCTACGCACGCTGATGACATGCAAACGAAACTGACCACTGATCACAATGATCAGTCGCCTGCTAGCCTACCAGTCAGCCGACCGACCGGCAAAAACAGTTATGACTGCGGCGCCGTGACGGTCGTTACTAGACGGGACATACGGATCCGCTGTAGGGAAGGGAACTATGAGCGAGAAAAATGGGGGTGGGTATTCTTGCGGCAGTGAGGGGAAGAACTGGGGTTGCGGAGATGAGCGTAATTCTCGGAGCGGGCGAGTGGCGCGGAACGGCGGCTAGATTCTGATGAGACTACAAATCAGTTGTGCACGCACGCACGAACGTACTGCCCACTGGTCAGTCAACCACAGATGCTACTCTATTGCCGCACCATCAACGCCAGTAGCAACAACTGGGGCATAATTTACAAAACTAGGTATTCGTGGCTCGTTCCTGTAGGCAAAACCTACGCAAAACATCCGACGTAGGAATAGCCTTTAAGTCTAGGAAGTAAACGCGTTTTAGAAAAATACCTATGTAGGAAAACCTAGAAATAACTAACCCCTCTCCCCCCCCAAAAAAAAAATCTGCGGCAGTTTCTGGGGTGACTTAGGAAAAATTAGGAGGTACCTAGGAAAATGTTTTGAAGATTCCTAGGAAGTTTTGTAAAAGTAGGCCATGCGTTTGGCTGCAACGGTCTGCTTGCGACGACAGTGACTTACTTGACTGTCGCCTGGTGACTTGAGTGGACCTGTACGCACCCAATGATAGGCTTAATAATTAACTTACACCGCACCGTGCCTGCTTACTGTTGTCCCCGACACACCACGACGTCGGGATAGAACACACTCCCACTGTGTCACTTACAGCAACGTCATAGCGACCGCACCATCAGCTGCAGACGACGCTTTAGCATCTTTGATCATAACGCTGCCAACAGCAGCAGCAGCAGCACATTCATTATTACAACAGACGCAAAAGATATAATGTGAAAAAACTGCAGGTAGGCTATAAACAGCATTAAATATTTACAGAGCATACACACATTAGCTGACTGACTTCGTACCAGTGCACATTAGAGTCGCCTTAAGCCGATTTACAACAGACTGTTTTGGATATTTTTTAGTATACGTACTGAAATCGTTCGACATCTATTCTAGGTCAGGGGTACACACGCGGTCAAATGGCTTGCATGAAAACTACAAACAATTATGCCTTTGTTGCTTAGCCTTAGCCTACAAGCCTATAAAAGTGGGATGTTTTAATTTTGACTGCGATTGGCTGTGACGTCATATAGACGTCGTCGCCATGGTGACGCATCATCAACATCATTATAGCTAGCAGCTACGCTGCAGCGTAGCGTAAGTGCTGTGCTACGCCGCAGCGTTAAATGTATCGTTGTGTATAGAGGTCGCAGGCCGAGTTGAGGCCCGAAAGGCCGAAAATGGAGTCCGCACGCCGATACTATAACAAATTAAGATCAAGCGGACAGGGATTCCAGCGTAGCGACCTGTCCGCTTGTAATTATTAATAAAACTGGCACCCGATAAAATAATATAAGGAAAAAATTTAATCCAAAACTTACCCTAAACGTGGACATGTGTGCTGTTTTAATAACAGTCTTTTTAACTTTCCCAATATTTAATTATAACAAGCGGACAGGTCGCTACGCTCCCTGTTCGCTTGATCTTTGCCATATTATCGGCCTGCGGCCTCAATACACAGCGCTGCCTGCAGCGTATTAGGCTGCAGCGCATCCACTAGCTATAATGATGCTGATGATGCGTCACCATGGTGAGGACGTCTATATGACCTCACAGACAATCGCAGTCCAAACTGATACATCCCCATTTTTAAGATATAGATCTCCCTCTGTTTTAGTCCCGCGTTTTCCAGTCCTCCTTGATGCACGATAAAACAAAAGTTCATTTGATGGTTATTTTGTTTATTCAGTGAAATTCTGTCGTTCGCAGTCTGTCGCTACACGGAAATGGATGGAGCAGTTAAAACAGAGCAGTCGGTCACAGCTAAGAGCAAGCAAGCTAGCGAATAGACATGGTTGGTTGTGCCGTGCCGCGCTGTATAGACTGGCGTCGATTTGCATCGTATTAGTCCGGCGGGACTGAACGGACGAACGGACAAACGCACGACGCACGGTCATTCATCAATAGCGTTCGCTCTGAGAGACCGACAGACAGTCACGGCGAGCGCGCTGCTGTCTCTTTTTCTCTGGTATTATGACGATTCGTGCACGTCTTTCATATATAGGCCTATGCAGTGTTATACGTTCTATGTACATGAAGTGGCGGTAAAAACGGCCGACTGAGGTAATCAACCGATGACAGATGACTGGCTGATATATAACCAGTGCCCAAACCAGCAGTATTTAGCCCGTCTAAATCCACCACGACGCTTAGTGGTATATACAGAGTGGGCCAAGTGGCAACATTTTTGTACGCCTGATAACTTTACCAAATATAAACCGCTACGTTATTCGAATAAGCATGATTCACTGTTTTCTTCTCTAGCAGCGGTGGTTACCCACTTTCCCGCCATGTACATAAATCAACAGCGGGCGGCACTAAAGTTAGGATAATGAAAAATAGAAATCGTCACACAATTATATCTTCGACCTGCAAAGCTGAGCTGTGTTTGAGCAATGACGTTGATGCATCAGTTTATCACACTGCTTGCTTGCGCTGTTGTCATAACTTTACCGACAGTACTTTTCATTTGCCGTTCATTATACACACGAGCGATTTGTAAACCTTGTCGTGCATCTCTGTTCTCGATCGAAGTCCTCGCCATCAAGAAGCCCAGCTGTAGCTAGGGTGGACCGACCGTACCGCCTATATCCGACGGACAGTGTCCGATTTCCGATTGCGGAAAGAACACGATGTCCCAGAGTAAGTACAGTTCCGTGTACGCTATGGTCACGGTGACGCTGTCATATATCGAACGCTACAATCAACGCTAAGATACATAATCATACGGTAATGCTGCGCACGTGGGTGATTGGCTACAGGCAGCGACTATGCATTTGAAATTGCGGCCAAACATTTGCAGATAGAGACATAGTTACTACTGGTTCTATAGGAACTTGTCATCGCCCTATCCATCGGTACCATCGTCGACTCATTACGACGTACTGTTTAGCTACAATACATCCGTTAGCGTTACAGACGACAACAGATGACGACAACAACACATCGTGCGAATGAATCAACCTAATGGCCGGCCAAAAATGAAGAAGCTGCAGTATTTGGTTTATTTAGACCAATAACATTTACATTGACTTCACATTAGCTTGTCCAAAACTATGAAATGATTAGCAATATGAGCGCCCGCCTGCAGTTTGGTCCGCCATTGTCAAGTCCTGTATTCTCAAGCGACCCGCTGCAATTGTATTGACGTAGGCCTAAACCCCTATAATATAATATTGCAGCAGTGTGTATAATGGTCACGATCAGCATAGGCTACTGCAGTGTAGTCTATAGCCACAGGTCTACGTCGGCAGTATGCTGGCTGCATGTGCATGGGCGACCGCAACGACACAGAAGCTAAGCGATGATAACGCCAGGAATAGATGAAAGCCACGAGAATCGACCGCGCATCGTCGTCATATATAGCTAACCAAACGTACGTGGTGGATCAGCAAACTTCCGTCCATCTCAATCCACAGTTCTATCGTAGTCTTCGCTGCAAGTGAGACGACGTTATTCCGCGTTATTCGTTATTCTTATTGTTTGTGTTGGCTGATTTAACTGAAATTTGGCACTTTGATTGCTAATAGATGATGCATTGTTGACGTTGAATTTTGCTAGAATCAGCTGTTGTTTGTTGAAGTTACGCAAATGTACATAGAGGTTTATTTATGCAACGCCATGTCGGTAACGGAAATATATTTTGGTATAGATATTTAACAATTAACAACTCCGCTAAGAAACAACATTTTTCAACGAAATTTGGTGATCGCTTCGGCCATTTATTGGGGATCAAATGTACAAAATTTTACTCAGCTTTGTTCAGATTTGACATTTTTATTATACAATGTCTAGAAGTTATTTTTTTCCGGACACAGAAAACGCGTGCTAATGAGCTGAAACGCCGTGTGTCCGTTTGTATTGCGTGACGTGCAGCGGAATAACGTCGTCGCACGATGCTGCAGCCAAATCAATTATATCAGCTTTTGTTTGACTCTTGCATTCGCTGACATTAACACTCGCATAAAAAAATAAATAATAATCGGTGAAAACGTTTCCCGAGACTGGAGCAACACTAACCAATCACGATGTGCCAATTTTCAGCTCAAAGGTCAAACAAAGGTCAGGCGGAGAGCTGGGCAATACCTCGGCACTGGGCTGACATGTTGAGATAGAATCGTTGCATAACGTTGATGCGGATCAGAGTGCACGCAGTGCTCGATTCGTTGTCCACGCGGCGCATGTCGCGACATCAATTTGCCGTGCATTAATAGCGGCCACGGCAGCAGCAGCAGCAGCGCAGGAAGAATTGATAGCCGTGCGTCACTGTATGCACAGGCCTACAACATGCGATGCTCACGGCGTGCGGAATAACAATGTCGAACACACAGCACGCATGTAGGCCTAGATGCGTCCTCCCGCGCTGAATGAACGAAGGAAAAATGAATGTATTCGCGGCAGAACAATTACTGTTTGACGTAGTCGCGATTACGGGCTCGTCTCGTCTCGTTAGTCAAACCAAAAGTTCGAGTAATGCTGATGTTACCCCCACATGATAACACAGTTACACTGTATTAAATGCCACATAACGTTTAAATTTATTTCGATTTGTTAACACTGATGTGTAGGCTCTAATTAATCTGTTGTGTGGCAATGATGAACTATGAACATTTGTGCTACCAAACGTACAGTGTGTAATTGTGCGTTGTTTTTGACGATGTAATATGGATGTTCGTTTTTAACATCTTTTTTCTGCCTTAACTGTCTGCGGTTGTTGCAAATTAAACTCGTATATAAACTGAAGAGCGGACCCGATCTTAGCTATAGTAGCGATCAGTGAAATCATGTTCGGATAAGCATGTACATGTACGCATCATCAATTCATCATCGCATTTGTCGGCCTGCACCGTAGCTTAAGTATCCCGCACGGCATTGACATTTTGCTATCTGCTCGCTGCAATATTCCGCGCATCAGACACTGCGATCTGCATGCGATGTGGCACAATATTAAGTCGATATTGCCGGTATAGTCAATGCCGTCGTGTGGCGCGTGTTTTTGGAACGGCGCTTGATTATTCAGGTTCTGTATTTTTACCCATGCTAACTCACCCTGGCCATCCCTCCGTGGTTAGGCGCAATGAGTACCAGCGAAAGCTATGACGTAAACAAGCAGAGTGTGCAATGTACACTGCATGTGTCTCAAAAAACATCCCCGACATTTTTGACTGTAACTTGAAAACCAATTAGCAGATTTTGATAATTTTTGGTACAAATATTTCTGACACAACTTGTCATCAAACGACCATTTAGTTTCTCACCTCACCTAACGTTTGTTTCTGCACTAACTGGGGAAAGCACAACCAGCGAAATATCACTTTTTGTATCCAAAACGATATAATTACTTAATTAAAATAGCGCGTGAAAACACATTTTGTTCACATTTCTGACACTGTGGCTGACATTTCATTCAGTTGGTCATTTTTCAACTGCCTACAGTAAAATTGTTTGAAGTGTTGGCCCACTATGCGAACACAAGGAAGGAGACGCTTTCTCCATTCACTGGACAGCAGTATCGATAATGTTCTGCTCTTGACCAATCCAGGCTGTACCAGTCACTTCCGACTTTACAAACATTCCTAAACTTCATCTGGTAAACACACTGCTGCAAGACACTCAAACCTTGTAATAGACCTGCTATTGGGGCCCACAAATTAGGACAGATGGAATTTATTTACGTTTTTCCATTCATTTTAACACGTATTATGCCTGGTCTGCTTTCTCCAGGTAGCGCAAAAACAGACAGTGGACGAGATGAAGACTAAAACACTTATTTAATACCCAGTTGTGTTAGAAATATTTCTGCCAAATATTATTAAAATCTGCTAATCTTTATTTAAGGCACGATCGATAATGTTGGGGATGTTTTTTCAGGTTTTCTGTTTCTTTTAACGCATATTTCGCTTGATCTGCTTTCCCTACGTAGTGCAGAAGCATACATTGGATGAGGTAGGAAACTGAACAGTCATTTGACGGTTAGTTGTGTCAGGAATATTTGTAACAAAAATTATTACAATCTAATACTTGTTTTTCAAATTACAGTCGAAAATGTCCGGGATGTTTCTTTTGAGACACAGTGTACTAGCCCTGTATCCTTGGTCTTACAGTAGGCTATAAACTGGTGTCTGGTTGAGGGCTAACGAACAGGAGATCGGCGATAGACCTTTAAGCTCGGGAAGGTCTTTACGTTTTTACGCGCGAAAGCATTTACTGTTTTTAGCGCGTCTTAGCCATCGCAATTCTGTTAGTCTGTCTGTCACACGTGTGGATCGGCTGCCTGGAAGACACTAGTTTCAGGAACCGTAAAACTTTTCTATCGATTTGAAGGGGGTAACCCCGAACGAGGAAGCTAAATGAGAGAGGGTAGGTAAAATTTGCGATTTTTGGCCAATAAGTCGCTGTATCTCAGTAACGGTGCGAGATAGGGCCTAGGTTACTATCAATAACTAATAGGAAGTTGTACACTGGCTCTCTATTGGCGCCGAATTCAATGACCTTGAATGACCTTGAACGCCAAAATAGGGGGTTTTATGGATTTTTTTGGCGATTTCGGGCTGCGACACAAGTCTATATTATTCACAAGGTGGCGCCACGGAACTATCGTTACCGGTATGCGATCCAGATAGAGAATTTGGTATTTGTATATTAACTTAGCGTGAACACCCCAATTTTCAGCTAAACTACTGAACCGGAACTGCTATAGGCTTTCGCGCGTCTC
>Ga0056128_1002477_pt1 | contig 21949 bp, 12 predicted proteins | sample WorMetLIZISLAND2_FD_71113 | JGI IMG/M metagenome (GOLD analysis project Ga0056128, IMG submission 71113) | Marine gutless worms symbiont microbial communities from Max Planck institute for Marine Microbiology, Germany - Olavius geniculatus... ... | reverse complement strand
CGGAAGGCCCGGTCACGTCGGACAACATTTCGGACGAGGAAATTGGTGCGTGTAGCCACGGCGTTACACGTTTAAACTGAAACATTTGCGCAACATCTTCGTTTGTGTCTAATAGGGTGTCTAATAGCAAACGTCCAGTAAACTTCCAGCAAATGTATTCAAAATACACGAGCTAATGCTGGACGTTTGCTGGATGGTGTAAACACCCCATAAGTTACCTGCAGACGTAAAAAATTCTGAACACTATGCTCAACAGTCAACAGTCTATACACGTTTTGCGTCAAGGCATAATGGCAACAAGTACATGTATTAGAAGTCAGAGAAATAAAAAGGTAAGCAGACGAATAGGCGACGGGAGAGGAGAAATTCTTCGTTCAAGCAATTAACCGTTAAAATAAAATACTGTAATAATTAATAGTAAATAGTCCAAATTCGTTTAAAAAATAAAAATTATATGTGTTTTTAAAACTTTTTTCATTTTTTCAACTTTCTATATTATACAGGCGGGTCCCATAAACGTCTCGGGCCAGGGGTAATTTACCTCCTACTCTCCATCTCGACGGGACTGGGTGCGTTAATTTACGCGTTAATTAATGCATTAAAAATATTAACGCACTGCGTTAATGCGTTAAAAAAAATTAACGCCTTGACAGCTTTAATTTTATTATTTCCTAACTTTTTTACACGATTGTAATATATAAAGTCTGTTTAAATGTTCACGGTTACTATGTTATTCGCCGACAGATCCTTTGCGTAAAGCGGACGATCGCATATCCTGGCACGCTGAAAATAGTGATTTAGATATTTGGCACTGTTATTTTCGTCATATTTCGTCGTAAATAGAATCAAAATTATTTTATTTTTGTTAATGAGATCGCTTTGTATATATTTATCTCGCATAATTAACACTGTATGCGGCGCGCGTGTTGCTGTTGTTAATGGTCTGGGTGTGCAATTTTCGTGCATGTGGAGTGTTGACGTAAAGCGACGACTGCTAACAGTTATTGTGGGGCTATCTCTCTTTTCCCCTTTCTTTGTACTCCGTTTTTTGTTAATTTTTTTTTCTCTTTTTTCGTTCTATTTTTTCTTATTTCTCCTTCTTTGTTTTCTTTTTATCATCCCTGAAGTCACTAGCTTTTGGCCGTGGAGTTGATGCGCGATCGCCCCGTGGACTGAGTCGACGTCCGTAAGACGTATCCGTCCATAAACGTCGTTTTCATCACGAGTGTCAAATGCAATTGCCACCTGTCGTGTGATCACCATCTTTAGCCTGCGTATTACTTGATATTTGCTTGTAACGCTTGCCCTCGAGGCGGCGACGTTTTCACAAGGACTGCAGATAGCGGAAGTATAGGAAGTCTTTCTTTGCGACTGGCTGTGCTAGCAACTCTGCGTATTGATTCGTTTCACACATTGCCTTTTGACATCTTGACACCAACTGATGTCGCAATTTTTGTTGGCGACGACAGTAAAGATAATAAAGTTAACATTAAAAAAGCTAACATACAGCGTACAAATTCCGTCTTTTCCGAATTTGTAAACAGGCCTACGCCGCTGGTTACGCGATTTTGCGTAAAACTGTGTCCGAGAAGTTTTGTATGCGTCACGATCAAGTTAATGACGGCGTGTTGCGTAGACACTTCTGGTTGGGCCAAGTTTGCCGGCGGCAGTGAGAAAGGATCTCGTTACACGGTCATCGACAAGGCGACGACGTTCTACGGCGCGCAGGAACGCTGTCAGAAGCTCGGCGGCTACGTCGTTCACATCAACAGTCTCCGAGAACAACTCTTCATCGAAGACTTTCTGACGCAGCTGCTCGACCGCTGGCGGCAAGACGGTAAGCAGTCGCGACTTTAAGGCGCGTACAGAACGACGTAACTGAACTGAACTGAACTGACACGGTTTAGTTTTTGACGAACTGACCAATAGGCAAGCAGGGCGAGTCCATTGGTCATTGGTTGATGTGTACGCGAGCGTAGTCACTTAGTCGACGACACCGTTAGACGGTGCCTACTGTAATGCATTACTGCTTGCCCATTGGTCAGTTCGTTGAAAACTAAACCAGACAGCTCATTTTAGGTCACTTCAGTTACGTCGCTCTGTACGCGTTTTTAGGACGATCGCTCACACATTGGCGATAAAATAGAATCAAGCAATATCAGGCTACAACAACACAACACTTATTTTGGTTCTAGATGCATATGCTGCAGTCGACGACAACCGTCTCCAGTTGTTTTATTTTGTTTTACTTTTTATTTCGTCACATACTGTATGTACGCGAGCGTCCTTACTAGGTTGGATTCGTTGGGCATGCTAGGTCACGTAGCATATCGGTCGGTGCCCGGCCGGCGACCTACCGCAGCGATCTGCCGGTCGATTCGCGCTTCATTTCCGGCCAACTGCGAGCCGTGAAATGACCCGCGACGACGCCTGTCCGATACGTTTTGATATGAGCCGCTAATTCGTGTCCCGACTCCGCCGAGAGTCGCTCGAACTTGGTGTGGTAAGCAACAGTGGAACAATTTCACAGTCGTCACGCGTGCGCTCACAGTGAAACCTAATTATAACCGTGCATTATCGAATCACTTCGTATGGTTTCCTGCTTTCAGCGTAAGAAGAAAAAAACAGCTTCCAACCTCATAACTGCATTGTCTTCGATACATGCATTTTCCCGTTTATTATTTGATAGCATAGGGGCGACGGCGTGTTTGGCGAAGTGCTGTGGTTATGCTCATAATGGCATCCATACCTGTGGCGCCTCACCTGTTGATAGCGTCAGACAACTAATTGGCTATCATTGATAGACAATTAATTGTCTGTTGAGCGTAAACGCAGCCACTGCAATTCTGCTGGTCGCTCAAGCCGTATTTTTGTGCAAAAAAAGCAAGGCTACAAAATGCGACATAAAAACAATGCAGTGTAGGCAAACGGTGCTATTTCATCAATGTTTTTCATCTCAGTCTTACTTCAGGTGTCTTCGGCAATACCTTGTATGGATTCTGTAACCCAAAACAAAACTCTCTGATGAAATTCATACTTTAGTCAGCAAATGTGTATGTAATGCAAAATGATAGAATATTTTTTATATTTATTAAAAGGAGGACAAATTATCATACCTAACATTTTCGCAGTATAAAGACAGACTGTCAGACTAAAACAACAGCGTGCGTTTCTGCGATAGGCCTATATCAAAACACATTCCATGCTCAAAACATTCGACAGTATTAGTTCGATGAAATGGCGCCGCTGAACATAGTGAATTGCGAAGTATAAGACACTGAAACCGATTTTTTCCACATTTACGGCTGGTTTGTTCATATTTATGGCTGCTTTTTGGCTAAACCGGAAAATCGCGAATGACAAATTTTGGATATGAAAATTGCAGCAGTTGACCAATTTCTTGCTAAAGCAACCTGTTGAGCCTAGAAGATTCGTAGACCTATTTATTAAATTACCTGTTTATTATCAGTGTCAGAAATACGGCCGAAACGCCGTTTTTTTCTGGCAGTGTTTCAGTTAGCCGTAATCTTTTCGGCGGTATTACGGCTAATGCTGAAAAATTTGGTTCGTCGGCTGAATTCGGCGGCGTGAGTGGTCTGTGAGTCTTTAAGTGTATATGATGGTGTATAATACAACAGAACCGACGGCGACAGCAGCATCGACGCCACTCAGCGACGGGTCGGTGGGGTTCTGGCTGGGGGCTAAGCGAGCTCGCGGCAGCCATGACGGAACGTGTATGTACGACCAGTGGAAGTGGGTCGACTCGTACGGGCGCGCTCTCAGCACCATCTCTGGACTGACCGCTTTCATTCCCGGCAAACCGGACAAGTAAGCTAAGCGAAAACCTTTCCTTCTCGGTGTTGGAATTAAATATAATCCTCAGTTTGCAACCCAAGCGGTTGTTAAATAATTTGCCTAAGTGTAAAAGGTAAAGGTGGTGTATAGCTTCTTATAAGATACCCATCAAGAGCTACGTCACGTCACCAGTGTTAGCTGCCAAACGACACAGATGAACGCGCCCCGCCTTAATGCCAGTCAGACAAGCCGATACTCGATTTATCCACTCTGGAAGGATGGAACTTGGAAGGCGGAGTTGACCTTGATGTTGGTTATCTACCGAGATGGTTAAGCTGTCTGCGGACAGTCACCCATCGAAGTAGTAGCAGCTTGATAGTGCTTCGACCTGGAGTCGAACCCGCGACCTCTCGATCGTAAGTCCGATACCCTACCGTTAAACCACCAAGCCGCCGTAGGTAGGTGGGTCCTTTACATCAAATTAGGCAGCTAATAAATAGGCAAGTAGGCCTAAAACATGACAAATAACGGCGGAATTTCGCGGCAAAGTCTTATGCAAGCTGACTTTATCAATGGCCGTAAACCAGTCTGGAATGCTAGTCTGATTCGAGACCGAGTTGGCGGTGAGTGGTTTCAGATTTGCAAATGCAAATAAACTATCTGTCACTAGTAAAGCGGCACTGCATTTCAGTTTGCAATAAAACTAAAACTGAGCTTAAATGAACTTTCCAGCCATCTTTTCGATGTACTCTAGGCGCAATGAGTATCAGCAACAACGGGAGCGTAAACAGGTACACCGCGCGATGCACTAGCCCGTCCGTGGTCTCGCGCTGTAAGCCGATGGCTCAAAAGACTTCACGTTTTTACATGCAGATCTACGCGAATCTAAACCTCGAGTTGTTATGTTCCTGACAAGTTTCTTTACTTACTTAAGCTTTTCTGTTCTGATTTTGTTGTAGTTTCTACAGCCCAGAAGAGTGCCTGTTTATATCCTACAAAGATAACACCGACGAATCTAGGTAAGTTTATGCCTGCTACGGTGCGCACTGTGCGCCAATAAAAACAATTCCAGTAATTGCTCAACTTTCTGCCTTTTATAGCCTAAGTGTTTGCGCATCATAGGCCTATCCTGAAAATTTCATTAAATATATGACGTGGTTCAACAGATAATATAAAAAGTTAAAAGTTAAGTGCACTTTTTCCGGGAATTCACGAAAAAAACGAATCGAACTTAGTAGAACTTGTTACAGTTCAACAGTTTAAAAAAAATTGAACGCTTCTGCAATGTGCTCGATCTCCAGTTTTTGTCGGGATAACTAGCACTTATCGCTGTAACCCAAGTTCTTGCACGCAGTGTTTGAGTATGCATTTAGTTTTTGTCTTATTTCTCAGCTCGCTTTCCGACAGCTGAAAATTTAGGCGGGGGATTACCGCGACGCCACTGGCTCAACTTGCTAGGGGGCTATGGGCCAAAATAAAAAATGGCCAACGGCAGTAACATTGTCGCCAAAACTCAATACTGTACTTGCAATCATGTGTGCAGGTTTCTGAAGTGGGACGATGCACCGTGTGACCTCAACAGCGTCGGCGGCATTAAAGTACTGTGTGAGGTGGAACTGCGGTAGGCCTACCAGATCACCCACCACGAGCGACCAATTCTACCCGACAGTGGCGGATTCAACGAGGGGGCGCCCCCACCCCTATTGACTGGATATGCATCTTAGAACAAGTGGAAATTTTTGCACATTAATGCATTATTGTGCATTAAATTTTGAACAAAATAATTTGCACAGCTCTCCCCAGACCCAACCCCTTAACCTTCCGGTCCCCCATTCCAAAATTCTGAATCCGCCACTGACCTGATACCAACAACTTACTGTAGGCCCTAAACTATACAGAAATCATCTCTTCTGTCCTGTGTGTCAACGTAGGCCTAATCGCTACTGCCGTAACGAACTGTAACTTAGCAAAACAGAAGAACAACAATACTGAAACTCATGGGTGGGTAAACTAATCTATAAATAACAGTCAAACAAAAGCGCATATATTTTAGATTTACTACCATACATACTACATTCACTTGTGGTACACAGAAGCGTTCAAGGGTTGTTTGCAGTTGTCAATAATTGTTATAACAAGGCAGCTACTGTGTGCGCATGTGACTAAAGCGTGTTGTATTAATAAGATGAAACAAAGCAACAGTTCTCACTACAGTCTCAGTTACTTCCACAAAAAAGGTAAAAAGGTAAAAGGTAAAGGTCGTCAATTTGTATAGCACATCGTCGCGAAACACACCTCTAATGCGCTTTCGTCACTAACCAGAGCCGCCTGCCGCACGGCCACCGTGTGCAGCCTGCAGACACTGGCTGGCGCAGCGACCGGCTAGGCAACCCCAGTCAGCTGTACCAAGGTCCCCACCTTCCGTAACCCATGTAAATGAGTTACTACTCATTTTACCGTCCCACGGAAGGTAGAAGGCTGAGTTGATCTAGCTGGCAGGCTTCGCACCAAGATGGTTTACCTGCCGGCAGGCAGTCACCCATCGCAGTACTAACCGGGCCCAGCGTAGAGTAACTTCGTTTCAGCCGAAACGCGTTACCAACTACACCACGCCACCAACAAAAGCCACATAACAGTTGTAATGTATGTCAAAATATGGCAAACGGCTAAAATCACGTCGGGTTGTTGATTATCCTGGCCCATATGGACAATGTTGATACACATTATCTTGCACAACTCCATATTAATGCCATTCATAGCTTCTGGCAGACAAGCAGGCTTTATGTCAATGGACAAAATGCACACAATACTCTTCCACGTGTAATGTCGTGACACTTGAAAGTCAACTTTGACTCAAAATTTTTGGCCACAAAAAAGTAAGAAAATGCACACAAACGTTTAATAAATATGCCCACCTAAATTGATATGCCTCTCTACAAGTAGAACAAAGTTGCCATTAGCATAAAGACATTAGCAATAACTTCATAACAGAAATTATTAAAGCAGTTTACTAAGTTCATGTAAGTCAGACGAAAACCTATGCAACAGATATGGTCTTCTACTGAGTTGTAAGTTCCCTTTGAAGCCTGCTACTCGCAATATCAAACCAATCACAAGTACAAGACAAAAGGCAAAAACAAGATTGCCTGGAACATGATGTTTAATTGCATAAACACTCATTTCAGTACAATGGCAGTTTATTAGTGCATATTAGCTACGGTAATTCTGTCTGTCACGTCCGGCGAGATAGAGACTTCTGGTTTTCACCATATGATAGCCTAGAGTCTCTAGTATTTTGTGACCAATTTCATGCCGCTGGGTGAGGGGTCACATTCGAACGAAGGCGCGAAAGAGGGGCACCCCTCCTAAAAACGTTATTTAGACGATACTGGGTCATCTGGCGTGAAAATGGTTGCAGCTAGGCACAGACATGCTGCTTATCATAACAAGCACTGGCGACGAGCTTCTTATAAATGTCAACATCGATGACCTTGCACCCTAAAAATAGGTGTTTTTAGTGATTTTTTAAAAATTTTTGGCTGCAAAAGAGTGAACTGCGACGAAATGGATGGAGATAGGCCAAGCAAACAGGAACTGCTATATACTCTCGCACATCTCATGAGCATTAGCTCAGATTTCCTGTTTATCACGTCTTCAGCAAATACTGAACTACTTCCAAAATAATTTCACCTGCACACTCATTTAGCAACAAATTTGCAATAATAAAGCATTTAATAGCATACTAAACCACACTGCAGATATTTTGCTACACCATCTGAGATACCATAAGTTTGCAGTAACAGATCATAATAATGCACACCATGGCAAATAAACTGCTACTGTGCCAAGATGATTCACAAATGCATCACGAAACATATCGAACAGCACTGCTATTGTCACACAAGTGACTGTTCACACAAATGTCGATTTTTCCGTGTTAAAAACGTGTGCTAAAGAACTGACCGAAGCAAACCACAATTGATTTCATCACAATATTCAAACAGCAGCTACACGAAGGTACCCCCATAGACACGAACAACAGACATCTGTTCTCTCATAATTGCCAATAAACACCAAACTGACCCAATACAAACGACAATGCCTACGAAACTCTACTTGTCCGACAGTGAAGACTGACCACTACAACAACACATCAGGTAGGCATAAACAGAGTCAACGTCAGCATGATTGCTACAGTCCGTAATGATCGTTAATAGCATCGATGATGTCGGCCTTCTTGGTTCCAGTCTTGATACGGAGCTTCTTGGCACACTCGCGCAGCACCGGTAGGGTCAACTTGCCAAGCTGCATCAGCAACAACCAACCGAGCCATTCAGCACAGCACTACATGCAAATGTCACCAACAAAATCACAAATACTGATCAGTTAAGGTGCAGGGTTAAGACATCCAGGCACAAACCCCCAAAATAAGTGAATTTCATTGGGTAAACCAACCTAAAACACCACCAAAAACCAACCCCAAACTTATTCCGATTTTATTATCTTGCGCCACTAATAACAAAATGTTTCATCGCGGCTAAGTTAAAAAACGTGAAACCTATAAATCTGCAAACTTTTGGACATATACTTGATGTGAACAGTATCTAGCAACGCTAATTCTCATAACTTAAACCTCAAGAAAACCCCCAAAAACCCATCCAGTGGGGCTTTTTTAATAAACCTGGGTTTAACCCCAAAACCCAAGACCTAAAAACACACACTGTGTTGGGCTTTAAAACGTTTTTTTTTCAATCCTGCCAAGGTAACTTGATGGCATAAGGATAGAGCATTGGACTTAACGATCAACAGGTAGTGGGTTCAACTCCCGGTCAGGTCACTATAATGTGGTTGCTGACAAGTAAATCAACTCGCTATATAACCAACCACATAAGACAACTCAGCCTTTCATCCCTCTGGGGTAGGTAAATCAAGTGTAAGCCTGCAAGGCCACAATAAGGTGAGCCATGTTCACCCTTGTCATCCTTCAGTGGTTTAAACTAGCAGTACTCCCGCTACCAAAATAATAACACTTACTACTATGCCAAATGATTCTCCATATTTCAGTGATGGGTTCCTGTGAAAAGCTGTAGATACTTTTAAGTTCAACTGTTTTCACCATGGCAAGGCCGTGAACTGGTGTACAGTCAACATTGACAGATAAGACAGCAGACTAACAATACGTATGAGTGTTACCCTGTTTGCACGTGCTTCTGCTTCTATGTCTAGATCAAACTCCTCGGTTTTCCCAACCTTGTCAGCGCCACCGCCAACTGTGCCACCCTAACAATAGCAATGGAAGCAATGATATACGATTTACCTACCATCAGCAGCAGCATACCGTAATAATGAATTAACATCCACACATCGCCACAAATCTGTGGCAAATTTCAACAGAAATACTGCAAATCACGTTAGCAGGAGCTTCATAGCAGCTAGACTGTGACTGTGGAATTATCTCAAAATAGTTCTGAACAGTTTAAGCAACCACTTAAGACTGTGGCACACTGGGACTTTTTTGTTTGATTGCGCCCGCTACAGATAGACATACATAATTATATAAAACTGAAGTACATCTGAAACAGCAATGACCAGGCCATGCGCCATGCATACAATTACCCAACAAACAAATATCAGTATGGTGCCAAGGAACTAATTGCAGAAAACACATATGCAAAAAGTCACATAAAACTAACTGGTTATGCAAAAGCGAAATAAACTGCCATCTGTTTTCATGAAAGTGGCTCTTCTTTCCATGTTCAGTCGATACTCAATATGACTTCGGCACTACTGGTGTCTTCAAACCCTCCCACCCACAAAAAGAGACAAAACTAAAATAGTCAGCAACAACAGTGATCACAGATAAAACTGAAATAACACTGAGACATGGAGTCAAAGCAGGTAAGATCAAAGATACCTTTCTCTTAGCGCCAGGCTGATAGTCAGGAGAATACACGAGACTCTTGAACTCTTGCAGAATCACACCAGAACGTGTATCAATCCTGCTCTCATCCGGAACTGTACATACATCAACAATACCACACTGAAAGATGGACTTCAGGCTCCGAAAATAAACATCTGAAAAATATATAACCAATCAGCATCACGGTATAATCACAAATTCAGAACTACCTGCCAGTAATGATAATAATAATATAACAACCTTTATTCACAACTAAGTGCAGAGAAGAAAAATACGACAACAAAATAAAATCACGATATCTGCTGTAAAACACAAAAACACAGCACAAAAAACAGCAGAAGCTGGAGTTACAACGTTACACTACGGCGGACAAAAAACTGAATTGCAATAATAATATCCGAACAACAAAAACAAAGAAATGATGTATATACATGTGACCACTTTATAGTTTTGTTTTCTACACCATTTACATTTTCATATACACGCAGTAGCAGTAACAAAAACAACATACGAGTGAAATCGATGACTTCCTCCACGGTGTCTCTATCAAGCGCCATAGCCTCAATGCTGGCATAGTGACGCTGCAGCACGGGGTTCTCAAACGACTCGCTACGGAATGCAAACTGCAGTTTCTTTATCAGTTCCTTCGCCTTGGCGATCTGCTTCGGATTTGCTGTTCACACACAGACGGACATCAACAAATAGGTAAGTTTTATTGTTTCAGTACCGTGAATACCGCTAGATTACAATACATGGTGTTAAATATACAGAACAATATACTGTTGATAAAGTCCAGCATAACGAAGTACAACAAAATACAATAAAACCTACAACACATTATAAAAAAAAACTACCAAAACAAAACCGATGAAGAAACTATTGCAATGATAGACTGACTACACAATGAAAAAATTACTGGTAATCTAGAAGACAGTACTGGATGAAGATGTAAAATGTTTACTTCTAGTGATGGAACAGAGGTAGACGAATGCTAATCGATTTCTTAGACAAAACGGTGATAAAAAGAAGACAAAAAAGAACGGACACACTACAACAACTACAAATACTGTTACTGCCAACGAAGTAAAAATCATCATGTTAAAACAGTAAAAGGCTTGTAGTCGAACGTAAAGAAGTATCTATGAAATGTAAAAACATGTGAGTAACTAACAAACAATTAAAATACTTTCACTTCACCAAATCACCACAACATGACTTCACACAGAATGTACCAAACACATCGATTTGGCTGTAATGCAAAAAAGCACGACAGCTCTGTAAAAAAACAATCCAAAACAAAAAAACCCCACACATATACAAACTACATCATAAATATTTTTTTCAATTTTATTTTAAAAAATTATGAACTTATGTACTACGATATAAAACCAAAGTTTATAGGCAATAATCTGTAACAAATCTAATGCAGTGAAATAATGAAATAAATATCTACACAGTTTCTAAGGTATTCCGCTTCTCCTAAGAAATTAATCAATTATGCTGCAAACTTTACACTTGTACAAATTACAGATACGTAATTTTTGAAGGCTAACCTCGAGGCAGTTGGTCATCAAGCTTCAGTTTGCGGAAGTCATCGGCAAATGGAAGGAAAATGAGGTGGAATCCCGGCGGCACAGTCTGAACACTGCGCTCATCTAGTTCCTCGGCCTTCACATTACACACATTCACTTCACTAATATTACAAACTATAGAGTATTAAAGGCGAATTTCATGCACGGGTTAGGGTTAACCCAAGGTAAACTCAGGGAATTACCCCAGTTAACCTGTAGCATTTTGTTCCACACCAAAATCTGCGAGTTAACTACTAATTTGGCACGAGACAATGTGAGGGTTAAAGTTAACCTCTGTTTAGTAAACCCATGAATTAATCTAGACAGGGAACTATTCACCCTAAATGAAAACAGACGTGAGAAGATAGCCTAGCACAATTTACGATAGGAAAACCAGTGCCAGGACAGCACAAATCTCAACCAAAAATGCTTTGTCAATGGATGACACAAATCAAAACAGGCAAACAAACTAATGATCATCCAGACCTGCGGAAACAAAGCGACAAATCTTGGTGGAGTGTTGTTACGTGCCGTATATCGACAGATTGCCACGACACCCTTCTCAATGCACTTCTTAAGCAGTGCAGTAAACAGCACTGTACTGCCTTTCACAGTCTGACACACAAATGCAGCAACATTTGCCCAGTAGATGATAAAATCAATTATATAAACGTATAAAGAAAATTTGAAAAATGGCATGAAACCTGGAAGTTTAGCACTTTCAGCCACATCATCAGTGAATTTCAGTACAATATTAAGTCCAGATCAAATGTCAAAGCAAATAAAATTTTGACAGATGTTTTTTCTTCAGCCTAATAACATGTAGCATTAAGTCATGAGCGAGTAATGTTATTATCTGTCCCATTGGTATAGCATAGCAAAAGACAGATTATAATATAACTTGCGTCTGTCTGTCAGTCTGTCTGTAAACACTCCTATGGCCGCTATTTTGATTTGATTCTGATGAAATTTTGCACAGCGATTCGGGGCCCAAAAAGTAAGACTGAGTTTGTTTGGGATAAAAATCCCCTATTTTACCCCAATTTAAAAAAAAATTTGCATTACGGCCTATGGACACTTCAAAGCGGTATAACTCAATTCCCGTAAAAGATAAGTGCACACTGTGTTTACCTACCCCCTATTTTTGGGGTCGGGCAATCTAACGGTGTTATTTAAATTTACCCCTATCAACCTCTATTGCCATAGCAACTATTCAAAAGTTGCAAAATTTTGCATTACAGCCAATGCAGATTTCAAAGGGGTATAACTCCTCCCCGTAAAAGATAATTGCGCGCTGTTTGCATCTACCCCCTATTTTTGGGCCCGGGCTATCCGACAGTGTCATTTAAATTTCTCCCCTGCCGACCCCTGTTGCCATGGCAACGAATTATTTTGGGACAAAAACTGACTACAACTTAGCCTTCGTAAAAATAACTGCGCGCTGCTTTCACCTACACCCCTATTTCCGGGCCCGGGCTATCCGATGATGTCATTTAAATTTCTCCCCTGCCGACCCCCATTGCTATGGCAACAAATTTTGGGACAAAATTGACTATCACTCGGCTCCCGCAAAAGATAATTGCACACTATTTTCACCTATCCCCTATTTTCGGGCCTGGGCTATGCAATGGTGTCATGTAAATTTCTCCCCTAAAGACCTCTGTTGTCATGGCATCCAACCATTTTTATTCAAAGAAAAAACTGGCTGCAGGCTCACAAGAGCATCAAACGCTGAAACGCAGCTGGTAGGCTATATAGCGTGGCAATGGGACAGATACCTCGTTCCACAAAACGTATTTCTAGTTATGCAAAAATTCACTATCATTATATGCCTGATGTGCAGCCAAATCCTACCAAAACTGCTGAGTATAAAAAATCCACGCAGACAATTTTGCCGAGTTGTCTCTAAAACCAATTAGACAAATCAATTTAATTTTTCTTAACAAACTTAAGAAAAGTATCAATGCCCCTGACGTATGTTGTTGCTGTAACTTTTAATCTAAACAAAATATCTTAGTAACATCAATATAACTTACCCATATTCGACAAAAATACGAAGACTACTCTAGCCCAACGAATAAATTAGGAAATTCTCTGGCAGCACAACAAATTTGTGCTCACCATTTCATCTGGATAGAGGAACTGAGCAGGACGAACATGGAAGTACGGCTTTATGAGATTCCTGGGTTTGAAGCCCATCAGCAACAAGCCTTACATAAAACACATTCAAACCAACAAAATTAACACCGTGAGCACTTAATGCAGTCAATGACCTAGAAGCTTTGTGCATGACATTGAAAACAGAAAAGTCCTCATATATTTATTTGTGTTATCTTGCATTCAGTCATCACAGAACAGATGCATACCAATTTATCTAGCAAAATTATTGAAATAACCACAAACCTGAAGAGTCGAATGCCTTCATCTGAGCAACTTCTTGCGGCTCAAAGCAGATTTTTCGTCCAGCATAAACCTGACACTTCATCATGTCTTGAGGCAACACAATCTCACCATTCTCCTGTACAATAAAACACTGCATTTATTCCCCAAGTAAACGTAACATTTTTAGACTAAATTTTTTTTCATCAGAGCTCTAAACTTTTCTATGCAATAACCATTTAATGATAATACTATAGGTTTTTCAGTTTTTCTACATCAATAGTATTTTTAGTTTTTTTTATTTTATTTCTCATTTCATTTTATTATCATATCTGTACCTAGTGTACTAGTTGAATATTGCAACACCCCTTTGATACAGATGAGGAACTCTAGTAAGTTTTGTGGCACAATATGACTTACAGACATACAGCACTACAACAGTGACCATACCAAAAGTGTTGGCTGTTATACAAAAATAAATTACACGTTCCCTGTTCAAATACGCTCATGCGCCATTATTTATGAAATAATAAAGTCATATACAAAGCAGTGAGTAAAAGTACAGCAAAACAAACAAAATAAATACACAAATAAAAAATGAAATCTAGAAATAACAATCAGATAATACAATTGATCATAAAATCAGAGAAAAAAGATGAAATCTTCAGACCTTTAAGAATGTCTTTGTAACGTGTTTGACCTCTTCATTAGTCTTTCGGTACAGCTTTGTGGTAGCTGGCTTGGTGCACGTTCTAACCAGACTATATCTGGATCAACAAATTCATTGCAAACTGCTATTTTTCATAATAGTACAGACATCATAATTCAATAAATGACTACAACATAAAATTTTAAAAAACAATTCAAAAACACACTGTTTAAGAAACAGCTACACTGTGCCCGGTAAAAACTGACCCCCTAAACATCATGCAATAAAAATGTCAAATCTTAACGAATTTGAAAAAGTTTCGTACACTTAATTTCCTATAAATTCCTGAAGCACCTGCCAAATTTGGTTGAGAAATATTATTTCTTACCAAAATTAATTGTTGAATATCGATAACAAAATATCTCCGATACCAATATGGTGTTAAATAAGTAAACACGTGTACATTTGCATAACTTTAACAAATAACATCTGATTCTAGCAAAATTTTACATCAACAATGAACCATCTATTGGCAATCAGTGCCAAATTTCAGTTGAATCTATCTACGCAAACAACAGTTACAGCAGCTTATCTGAGGCTGCCTTAAAATGTAAAGTGTCCAGTATGAGGCAACCGTTTGTTTATTCCTGACAGTGTCCACGGTTTGCTGGAAAATTCCGCAATAAACTTTTTAACACCATACCTTTTTTGCCTCTTAAAACACGATCATCTGCAGAAAACACCATTTTGTTATTGTAATGTTTACGTTATATTGATTGCGTCAATAAACATCACTTCCACTTGCAACTGAAGTGACTGCAGTATGTAACGCCATATTGGTAACGAAGATATTTTGTTATCGATATTCAACAATTAATAATTTTGGTAAGAAATGATATTTTTCAACTAAATTTGGCAATCGCTTCAAGAATTTATTGGGAATTAAGTGCACGAAACTTTATTCAAATTCGTTCAGATTTGACACTTTTATTGCACGATGTCTAGGGAGTCAGTATTTAACTGGACAAAGTGTATTATTTTCTAGTTTGAGCCCTTTATTTTATTTTTTTGTCACTTCTAAACAATGGTTAACCAATCTTCATTTTTGGTTTTGGCTTGGCGCCAAATGTAGAGAAATGAGCACATCCAGCAGACATTCTTTTCACTGGTCTGCCAAGATTCTGCTACTTTGCTGACTTGGTGGATAAATTTGTTGCAAAAAAAATTTATAGTAAAAACTTTCTTGTCAAATGCCTTGAGCGGACTGCTTTGTAGTAAATCTTTCAGCAGTTTCATAAACTACATAATAATCGTATTCGATAATTACGTATCAGATCAATCAACAGTTAACTAGCCAAAATTGAAACCATCCAAAATTGCCATGCAAAGGTAGTTGACACTTGATCGCTAGAAACATATAATTAGTTAACTAGCTAGTTGCTAGCTTAGGTTAACAACTAGACACTGGCCCTAAAATGTTCACTGTAATGTCCCCAAGTCAAACCACAACATGTATATTAGTGATGATTCGATATATCGATAATATCGATATATCGTTTTCGATATCAATATATCGTATCATATCGTCGGAAAAATATTGAATTTTTCGATATATCGCGGTATCTTTTATATATCACAATATTTCCAATAAATCGCGATATTTTACGCCAGAGGTTTATATTTTTGTTACGGCATTGCCAAAATAACAAAAATAAATGGAGAAAATGACAAACTAACCAAAGCAAACAAACTATAGTGTTGTAATTTAACGACACTTACGACAGTCAATAGTTAATTTTAAAGTTCACTGGCACATTTTGGTATCTATGTAAAGCAAACTGCCTTGCTAAACGTTTACATCTTGTTCTTGTGCTTGTATAAGATTTACATACTTATCATTCTAAAAATATCGATATCGATATCGCGATATTTTACTGAAATCTTGATATCGAATCATCATTAATGTGTATTGCAGTAGATACACTGACGATAAACAGAACAGTTAGTCTCTACATCCCAGTGGTTGGCTAAGACCACCCATGGTCATGTTCATTATGGCACACGTCTAAGATTATTACAGATTTAAATTAAACAGTTAAACTTTGAAAAAATACTAACACTCCAACAGACATGCTGAGTCCGTCCCCCAAAATGAGTGGTATGCGTGCCATAGCACGCTTCTTGTGACTCTTGCATCGTACTCTACAATGCATTAATAAGTATATCAACAACAAGCATGAATATGCTGTAAACAACATTCTTCTGCAATTATAATTTAGAAGCAGAACAAAGGCAAAATAAATGTCAAGTTGTCAACCTGTAAGCACATGTGGACACACTTAGACGCATACGATAAACATGCAGCCAGAAGTTCACTCTTCCGCAATGGCCTAAACTGAAGTAACCTGAAAACAGTGGCTAGTAATAGGAGCAGCAATATCAGACAAAAAAACTAGAAGGTGCTCATGAGAGTGCATATCTCCACCAATGTAGAAGTTTTCACAGGAGGGCGCCACCATTCCTGCCGGTTGTGTATGACACGTGAAAATGATGATGAGTCATCGTGTACACAGACACACAGACACACGAAACGATGGACACACGGACAGAACAACCAATCTCATAATCTCCTCCAATGTTCACTTCATTCCATTGGCAGAGATAATGATACAGAACTTCACAATTAAACTCTATACTTTCAAACTTTTTACACGACTGTGCTAAATACGTTGCAGTACAATATGACTTGCAATAATTAAATATTGCCTGACTCGACCGTTGATCCTATACAGTCTTCTACCTAAAAATGGGGAAAAAACAGAAAAAACCAACATCAATGTAAACATTTAACAAGAAAAACCCAGCTAACGCAAAGGGGAATGCGCAACAGCGGTGCATGTATGAAAGCCCAGTAAAACAAAATCTATGTTTCTACTACAGTTGCCAGAGGGCGCCAGACGACGGGCAGCTAATTATCTATAGTGTTTTACGTGTACTCGCCAGAGGGCGTGACCTGTCTCGCTCTGCCAACGCCGTATCAGCTGGAAATCACAAATTTTCCCCACTCCCTTCTCATTTAGCACCCTCGTTCGAAGTGACCTCCTTCGAATCTATGGAAAAGCTTTACGGTTTCTGAAACTAGAGTCTTCCAGTCAGCCAACGGTGAAGATTTGGTGATTCTACTTGCACTGTTTTTGACTGATCAACCCGTGTGACAGACAGACAGACCAACGGACAGAATTGTGATGGCTAAGACGCGCTACAGCAGTAGCTGCTGTTGTGCGTAAAAAGTAGAAGTAAGCGATGTTCCAATGTTTTACCGGCCTGCAGACAGTCACCCATCCAGAAACCAAATGGGCCCAGCATAGAGTAACTTGTTAATTGGCCACAACACATTACCATTCCACACCACCAACAGCTTTTTGGGTATTTTTCTGGATGTTTTTTTTCTAATTATACTGAAGCTGCCATTACCTGGTGGCCAGTTCATCAAACTTCTCAGTAGCATCAGGCAGAGCAGTCTGATCATCATCATCAGCAAAAAGAACATCCTAAAATATCATTCTTTACCATCACCACAACATCCTAAGTCCACTCTGAAAAATATCCACCATCGGATCAAATGCACTAATGCTTCGGTATGCAAACGGAGACAAAAATTAGCTCAGACCTTGAAGAATGTTTATGTAATGTGTTTGACTTTTTCGTTTGCCCAGCCTAAACTTCACTAAATTAACAATGTTACTTTCCCAGTATAGTGATACTGCATTAGTATAAAAACTTAACAAAAAAGCCCACCTAACGCAAAGGGAAAAGCGCAACAGCGGTGCATGTTTGAAAGTCCAGTAAAACAAAATCAGTCGCCAGAGGGCACCAGATGACCGTTGGCTAACTATCTATAGTGTTTTACTTGTACTCACCAGAGGGCATGACCTGTATCACTTTGCCAACGCCGTATTGGCTGGAAATTGCAAATGTTCCATACCCACCTCTCATTTAGTGCCTTCGTTCAGGGTGACCCCCTTTGAATTTACGGAAAAGCTTTATGGTTCCTGAAACTAGAGTCTTCCAGGCAGCCGAGGTGAAGATTTGGTGATACTAACTTGCACCGTTTTTGACTGATCCACCCGTGTGACAGACAGACGGACGACGGACAGAATTGCGATGGCTAAGACGCGCTACAGCAGTACCTGCTGTCATGTGTAAAAACTTAAAAACTACACAAGAAGCCCATTCTGAAAACTATTTCTTTCACATCTTCTCAAGTTCAATCACCTGTCATAATGCAAGCAATGAGTAAAGACTGGCTGAAAATACACAAATAAGAAAGTGTAACAAAGTGCAGAAAAGCCGAGAAAATGACATGGCAAAAACCTTGTAGAAAGCCTGAACATCGAATGGTCGGTCAGAAGGGTCCATGTGCATTAGCTCAAGATCAATGCTTTTCTGCTTCAAATCCTCAATTCTGGTCATAGCTTGACTCTGCGTCAGACAAGCACACATTTTTAGGTTGTGCCATATCACTCATTAATGTACAAAGATCATATTAATAAGAATCAATTCAACATAGTACATTCAGCAAATTATATACAATCTATACAGCAGTAAAAAGTATATTTGTAAAAAACTATCATAAAATTGTAGCAGATATGATGCTGTTGCTATCTGTGACATCATGGAGTATTAAACACACACGAATTAGATTTTTAATGCAAGCAGCACAAAATTAGCTGCATGTTCCATGACAATTCTGTAGTATACTTTTTTCAAAGTACAAACTTTTTTATAGACCAGAGAGCCTACATCATCTAATCATGAGCATCAAAACAATGAAGACCTACCTACAACATGTATATATTCATACCACCCAAAAATGTATTTACTTGTGGGCATCAACAGATAAAAAAGTTTGCAAGCAGTACCCGCTGTGGATCGTCTGGATGTGGGTTGTCATTGTTCGTGAAAAGCATGATCCGCTTGAATCCTAGATGCTTCCTACAGCACATCAAACCACACATATTTCTACTGCTAAACTGAAATAGTACAAATGAATGAAGTGTAACTAGTAGTGATATATTTAGCAGCTTTTTTAGTTAAGGAGAGGCAAGAAGTTGCTATTTTCTAACAGATGCTGCAACTTTCCACAGAATTCTGACGAAAACTGCAAATTTCCGACACAGGAAGTTGCGGGTGCTCAAAAATTTCAATTTTGTGAATGAATTTCCCCAAAATGGGGGTATTCAGCTCCAAATAAACAAAAACATTTTTGACAAGAAGATTTTTTGACAGCTCAAAATTTAGGGGGACAATTGCCCCTACCCCTTGCCACAACACAAAAGGATATATTTGAATCGACTGAAAAAAATGACAGTGTCAGTGAGTACGTACGCAGTGTCAAACATGTTGGAGCAGGTCCAGAGAGCATCGGACAGTAAACAGTCCTCACTGTGACCATACTCAGACTCAAAGTCACTCGGCTCCGCTTATAACCAACACAACAACAACTTGAACTACAACAACTACAACTACAACACCTACAACAATAACTACAACAACAACAACCACATAGTAATAACACAGCAGGTTCAGAGAGCACTGGAAAATAAACAGTCTTCACCATAACCATATTCAAAGAGTCAGTCACTCGGCTCTGCTAACAACCAGCACAACAACAACTACAACAACAATAATAACACCTAGAACAACTACAACTTCATGTATAGTAATAATAGAGCAGGTCCAGAGAGTGTCAGACAGTAAACAGTCTTCACTGTAACCATACTAAATCCAGCACAACAAAATCCAGTGAAACATATAAAACAACACATCATTATAACTGCATTCCAAAACTATCTGTCAACAAATGCTTATAGTGATGACACACTGGCCAGTTTCTAGTACCAGTCAAATGGCAACAGAAACTAGTCAGTCTGTCATACTTTAATGGTACCAGATTTCTCTGGTGCCAGAAACCAGCGCCGGATAGAGCATGTTCAATTTCATGACCGAAAACCAGCTGGAAAGATGAACTGTCATTGGTCAGTCGGAGCAGACGATAGCACTGCTTGTTTGTTTGCAAACAAAGATGAAATATAAAGTGGGATGATAAAAGCATTTTTCAACTCAGAAAACAGGTATGAAAAAACGAATTTCAATACAATGCGTATTTAAAAACTTATCATGACAGAATCTTGAAGAAAAGCGTGAGTGAGTGAGTGAGTAGGGTTTAACATCCTGCCCAACAGGATATAGGTCATTTCGGGAACGACCTTTCCAAGCAAAATTGCGCAAAATAACAGAACAAAAGTTTAAACTTTACAGAAAGTTTAAGAAGAAAAACGTAATTGACAAGCTGTCGGTATCATTTGCTGGCAAAAGTGTGTCATAGTGTCTGGCACCAGACGACTGGCGCCTGTTTCCGGCGCCAGAAACCAACGCCGGAAACAGATGCCAGAAACTGGCCAATGTGTCATCAACTTCACTCTAGCACAGCAAAAATTAATGATAAAAATTTTCAACAGCTAATAAAATTATAATCATAAATGTTCCATTGTAAGTCTGAAACCAAAAGAGATACAGTGACAAGCATATGACAAAACTCTCTGCAGATAGTAAACATATTAATCTATCTGTAAGACTAAATGGTACAAACACTTATCAGCAGTGTCACTGTGCATTTCTGACAGCAATTAGCAAAATAACACCCAAAGCTGCTAAGCAAAACATATTTTAAACAAGACAAGAAATGTCAGCTAATGCTCACGAGATGTGCAAAAGCCTATAGCAGTTCCAGTTCAGTAGTTTAGCTGAAAATTGGGGTGTTCACGCTAAGTTAATATACAAATACCAAATTCTTTATCTGGATAGCATAACGATAGTTCCGTGGCGCCACGTTGTGAATGATATAGACTTGTGTCGCAGCCCAAAATCGCCAAAAAAATCCATAAAACACCCTATTTTGGCGTTCAAAATCATTCAAGGTCATTGAATTCAGCACCAATCGAGAGCCAGTATCTGACTTCCTATTAGCGATTAATGGTAATCTAGGTCCTATCTTGCACCGTCACTGAGATACAGCGACTTATTGGCCAAAAATCGCAAATTTTGCCCACCCCTTTCATTCAGCGCCCTCGTTCTGGGTGACCAGCTTTGAATTTATGGAAAAGCTTTACGGTACCTGAAACTAGAGTCTTTCAGACAGCCGACGGTGAAGATTTGGTCATCCTATCTTGCACCGTTTTTGAGTGATCCACCCGTGTGACAGACAAATGGACGGACAGAATTGCGATGGCTAAGACACGCTGAAAGCAGTAGCTGCTTTCGCACGTAAAAAGCGCAGCTAATGCAAAGGAGAACGCGCAACAGCAGTGCATGTTTGAAAGCTCAGTAAAACAAAATCAGTCGCCAGAGGGCGCCAGATGACCGGCAGCTAATTATCTATAGTGTTTTACTTGTACTAACCAAACGGCGTGACCTGTCTCGCTCTGCCAATGCCGAAATGGCTGGAAATTGCAAATTTTCCGTACCCCCTCTCATTTAGCGATTTTGTTCGGGGTGACCCCCCTTGAATTTGAATTTATGGAAAAGCTTTACGGTTCCTGAAACTAGAGTCTTTCAGGCAGCCGATGGTGAAGA
>Ga0056128_1002474_pt1 | contig 21971 bp, 17 predicted proteins | sample WorMetLIZISLAND2_FD_71113 | JGI IMG/M metagenome (GOLD analysis project Ga0056128, IMG submission 71113) | Marine gutless worms symbiont microbial communities from Max Planck institute for Marine Microbiology, Germany - Olavius geniculatus... ... | reverse complement strand
GGAAATCGTATACTGGCTTTCGATTGGCGCTGAATTCAGTGGCCTTGGATGACCTTGAACGCCAAAATAGGGGTTTTTACGGATTTTTTTCGCGATATGAGGCTGCGCAAGTCTTTATCAATCACAAGGAGGCGCCACCGTCGCCAACGCCACACGCGCCTATGGCCGATGTGTATCAGGGTCCCGATGGGCCGAGTCCAAGTGATATGCAATTTTCGAAACTATAACTACTGAACTAGAAATGCTATAGGCTTTCGCGTGTCTCGTGAGCTTTGCTCAAATTTCTTGTATGTATTTTCTCAAAGCAGGCAAAGGCATACAGAGCTTGACACAGTAGCCTCATGTCGCAACCATTTATTTTAGTCACATAAGTATCAAGCCTTTGTGTAACAAAAGTAACAAAATATAAAAAAAACTAAAAAAACATTTTGATCCTGGTGCCTCTGAGAACTTTGTTTGAGGGTTGCTTTTTAAATGTGCCATTTATTATATTTATTGATTACAGTTAGAGTTACTATTGTAGTTTTTTTCAGCAAGGTGGTGGAATTCTATTTATCACAAATAATTTTTCTGGCCAGAAAATCACTTAGGCCCAAATTCCACTGCTTTGATTTGTTGCAAACTCGTTGGACATTTTTCGTACAACAAGCTGTTTAGTGTGTCAAAATGTTGTCGATTTACAGCATGTTTTTAATTTTTTAAATTTTTAATTTGTTGTGTATTGTTGTACATCTTGCTGTGCAACATCTTGTACAACAAATTGAAGCAAATAGATCTTCCGCTATGCATGTTTTTGCAAGGCGCTGAGCGGCTGGTACAGCATCTACACCAACATGACATTCCGATGGCACTAGCGACTGGATCACACCAGCCCGAGTTGTTACTCAAGACATCCAGACACCGTACACTGTTCTCTCTCTTCAGCCATGTGGTCTGCAGTTCTGACGACCCGGATGTGAAAAATGGTAAACCACATCCCGACTGCTTCCTGGTTGCAGCTCAGCGCTTTGCCGATCCACCGTCACCTGAGAAGGTTTACATATCACATGTGTTATATCAGAGATCATATTCTGTCCCCGTGAGAACAAGTTAGTAATTAGTAATTGCGTTTGGTCAAATTGGCCGCTGTTTGACATTCATGGATAAACATGGATAAATTTATGATCAAGGTAGTTTGATTTTATTAGTTAGTACAGACTGTTGCACTGTTTGTCAGTTTTGATTGGGGCCAGAGCTTTAAATATTTATTAAAACATTTTATTATTTCTGGTGTGAGAAACTAAAATTAGATTTAAGTTGCAGGTGGGTATTTTTAGGTGCATTTATTAAAGAAACTCACTTCCAGGTTTTCCTGTATATGTACCTGACTGTCTGAAACTTGTTATTAGGGAACTCAACCTAACTTGACGTAGCTTTGTGAATAGATTGGGAAGACAAATTGAGGGTAGTAGCTAGCAGTAATAGTAGTGCTAAATCAAGGGCACTGTGGCAAAACATTGTATATAAATGTTTCTAGGAAAATGTTGAATATTTATTTTTTTACAAAAGTAAATATAGCAGGCAAATGCATATGTTATTTATGAACAAAAGGTAAAAACATTTAAAACACTTGTAAAATGCATTGTGTAGAAACTTTTTCCAATTTTTACTCCTCGTGCACTATGTTCCTAACGTAGCGAAGAGGAGTATATAAGATCAGTGTAATATTGAGGACCGACCGACCAACGACTGACCTCTGTTCCTGGAAGAGCCTTCCTGGAAGAACTTCAAACGGCCATATCTCCATAACGGCGCTAGGTAGATGCATGGTTACTATGGACCACCCATAGAAAGTCGACCCCCGGGAGTTGAATGGTCACGTGATTGATGATGTCACGTGATACCAAAAGGTCAAACTCGTGACCCCGCTATCTTTGAGGCCCCATATCGCCGTAACGGTGCTAGATAGATGCATGGTCACTATGGACCATCGATAGGAAGTCGACTCCCGAAAGTGTAAAAAGCAGTGTGAAAAGAAAGGAACTAAAAAGCAGTTAAAAGAATACAGGAGAAAATAATGCGCGCAAGGAGTACATTAGATTGGTCACAATCCAAAATATTTCTTGTTATGAAATGATGTCTTCGACAGCCGATATGATGTTTTGCCACTTTATCATCAAGGTCCTGCATCGTGAATCCTGCAGTGGGACTGGGAAGCATCCAGACATTTTGGTGTGTATGTTACTGGCCCAGGCTCTGGTGTTTGAAGATGCACCTAATGGCGTGGAGGGAGCACTGGCGGCCGGTATGCAGGTGGTCTGGGTGCCTGATCCACGCTGTGTAGAGGCTCTGGGTAGGACCACCAGCGGTGCTGCACCGTCACCTACACTCACTATTTTATCACTACTCGACTTTGAGCCACAGGCGTTTGGCCTGCCGGCGTTTAGTTAATAACACTGTACCAGTATGTGATCTAGGAAAGTAAGAGACTTTTATGATTTTACCAGGGCTACATTTTAATTAGTCAATAAGTCATTATGAAGTTGTGTAATTGATTTTTTTTCGTTTGATTAAAATTCATAAACAAGTTTCGACTTCCTGTCGCCACTAGCATGGTCATTATGAGCCTGATTTCCATCGTCAAGATTTGTGCTGCTTGTGTAGTGTTTGTTTTGCATTTTGCATTTTATATGCCATTGTGGCCAGACCATTAATTGGACTACTCATATATGGACCTTTAGCTGTTTTATATATGTCACTTTTTTGATTTTGCTTCAGTTTATAAAAGATAACAGCCAGTATTTGAGTTCTGATTGAGAAAAAAATTGTTTGAAATTAATCAATTAATTTTAGTTGATTCTTTGTTATTGATTGATTAAGAATGTTTAGTTAGTACCAGCCCTAGATTTTACACGCATATTACTATGCTCAACGCCAAAGCACAGTTATTTGGCCAAATTGTGTAGTTTGCACAAGAAAAATCTTTGTATTGGAATTGTACAAACTGCACTACTGGGATATCTGTTCTCGCATTTACTTCAACAATTTCTACTGTTCTTATTCTTGTTTTTGTCTTTGTTGTTGTGGGAGTTAATGTGGTTCATTTTCAGCTAAATTACAGTTGTTTTAATACAGTTGCTGTAAGTATTATATTATATTATTAACTTGCTTACTGGCTGGAATGAGTTTCCTGCATTGATGATGCTCAGAATTTTTCAGAATTCCTCATTTTGATGCGATGTTGTTGTTTGTTTTGTCTCAGAAAGTTTCAACTGTTTTCCGTAGTTGTTATTTGTTTCAGTTTTCGTGGTTCTTACAGACAGTTGCACTGCATGCCTCATGTGGTCCCAAGACCTGAATACTAAGTGAACCCATTTTCTGTCAGATAGTGCAAAACGTGCATAAACCATGAGTTTTGTAATGTTTGTTAACTTATTCGTTAATACTGTGCTCGTGTGTGTGTTTGCTTGTATAGTTAGTTTGATTACTCTCATTTTGTTTTCTTTCCTCCAGTTATTTGGTTTAAGTTTTTTGCTGGTATATCAGACTGTTGTCAGTAGCAGTGCAAGTGATGGCTGCTTGGAAACACTCATATCTGAAATGATCTATAATGTGTCGAGTAGGACTAAAAACTTTACTTACTCACTCACTCAGTTGCTGTTACATTGCACACCAGCTTTTTGATGTAAGCTCAAGACAGTATTGTTGCTGTTGTCAGATGGAGTGCGTGTACAAGGTCTTACTGTAATGCACCATTGGCCTTTTTTCCAGGCAGTAAAATATGCACCACAGTGCGAGCACGTTCACTTTTTTCTTATTGTAGTAAGTTTGTCTGCTCAATTGAATACACTTATCAGCAGCTTTTTTAACGTTTAGTGTTTGATCAAATTCAATCTGATCAAATGAAGATGTTTTACAGTAGCTCATTATTATAATAAACATAGATAAATTTGTCATCAAGATTTGACAAAATATTGCAGCTTCACTGTTTCAAAATGTCGTTCTTTCAGCGTTGGCAGTGTCTTTTTGTCTCCTGTAACTTGCATTATTTTCCTTACTAATGTGAGTCAAATCAAATAGATATTTCACAGTTGGTCATTGTTAATACAGTTCAAATACATGATCAAGATTTTACAAGGTGTTGTAGCTACACAAACCGTTTTTGGTGGACTAACTGTAGTCCTTGTTGCAGTAGTGTATAATCTGCCAGAAAATTGCAAAAGCTTGTTGACTTTAGACAAATTTGTTTCTGTAGTAAAATTATGAAGTTTTTTTGATCACACTGTATATAGTTTAGCTTATTTACAGCAAACAAATGTATTACTCTGACCGTGATATAAGTTGTGCAGGTGCTCTGCACATTGCGGACTGTGATATTGTGATTGCAGTGTACGTTTATTCACTGTCAGAGACTAGCAAGCTGATTTTAACTCTGTATGAATGTGAAGGTGATTCAAGAATAGTTGAGTAGGCCTACTGTTTTGCTTTTTACTGTCTCAGATTTTGTTGTTTAAAAATATCTATTCTTATTTAGCTGTGGGACGTTTGTTAAATGCACTAAATATGCATGTAATTGTAATTGTGCATAAAAGTAAGTACACAAATTTGCAAAGTGCTTTAATGCTGATGATCGCAGGTTATAGCTAAGACGCCATCGAACTATGCCTGTTCGAGAAATTAATCTATGCAGGCACTGATGATGCACACTAATGATTCTGCGCATTGAACCCAGTCCCAGCTAGCCGATAATCATTCAGGCTTAAAGAGCACAGTACCAGTGAACCACAGAAACCGGCTAATATCAGCATACAAATAAGAGCAAGATTATTGTCTTACGTATTTTCACGCGCGATATCAGAATGCTTCGCGCATCTTAGCTGTGGTCTGGGCGTTTATCTGTCTTTCTGTCTGTCCGTCCGCCCGTCACACTGCTGTATTGTGTCAAAACGGTGCAAGCTAGGATCACGAAATCTTCACCGTGGGCTGCCTCAAGGTCTCTAGTTTTTCACAACAAAATTTCGTGCCCTGGATGCGAGGGTTCCGCTCGAACGAGGGCGTCATAGAGGGGTACCCCCCCGCTAAAAAGACGTTATTTTGCCATTATTGGTTCGTATAGTGTGAAAACGGTTGCAGATAGGTACAGACTTGCTGCTTATCATAACAAGCACTGGTGACAGGCTTTTTAGAATTATCGACATCGATGACCTTGAACCCCCAAAAAGGGGTTTTAAGTGAATTTTTCGCAATTTTTGGATGCAGCGCACATTTCAACACTGAATTGCGACGAAATGGCTGGAGATAGACCAAGACAACCTGCGTATGAACTTTTTAGCATTAACCGTAGATTTTAGCAGTCCAAGTCCCGACCCTTTAAGTTCAAGAAGGCCGGCGCAGGCGGGCGTTAAAGACGGCTACCCCCTAAAAGTGGTTATTATACCAAAATTATTTCGTGTTGCGTGAAAGGGTTGCAGATAGGCACAGACGTGCTGCTCATTATAACAAGCAATAGTCAAGCTTTTTTACTGGTGTCAACGTCGATGACTTTGAATGACCTTGAACTTCCAAAATAGGGGTTTGTAGTGATTTTTTGTGATTTCCGGCTGCGACACACATTTTAAGAGTAATTGCGCCGAAATGGCGGGAGATGGACCTGGACAATGGCGTATGACATTTTAGCATAGAACGTACATTTCTATGAATCTAAGTTGCGATCTCTTGAATTCAAGAAGTCTTCCATACTGAGGCCTCAAATTTGAGTGCTCTTTCAAGGTGCATTAATATCTTCTTGCTGTAGGCCTACACTGATGGCCAAAGTGGCAAGACCGCTGCTATCGCGCGTCACGTGAGCTTCGCTCAAATTACTTGTACAACCTGCTAACGAAACACTTGTCTCAGTACACTACACTGTGTCTCAAAAAACGTCCCACTTTATATTGCCCATATCGTCTGATTTTGTTTTCAAACATTTGAAGTGTTTCTGAAACTAAACATAATTTAATTTTTGTATGGAAATTAGTAAAAATTGTTTCAGGATATATTTTTTCCATATGTATTATAGTGTTTTAGTGCTTTATGAAAATTTAGGTTTTACACGGTAATGTAGCGACACAGTTGAAGTGTGGTGTGATATTTAATAACCACTTTGTTGCTAGTTGTCCACAGAATGCGCCAGTGAAAAAAATTTTGAAAATAGACTAATTTTGGCGAACATATGGACAATAACAAAGTGGGACGTTTTTTTTTGGGGGGGGGGTGGCACAGTGATGTTTGTTTAACAGAGTAACGTTTTCGTTTAACACAGTAACGACTGGACTACTTTGACCAACTGATAATGGAGTTTTGTTTGAGTGCCTCTGCAGTCATCGTTTCTTCCCAGTTGTTTCCGTCAAACCGTTCCACCGTGACTGACGTTACTGTCCCCGCGTCCAGGCAGTGCGGCATCACGCCTTTACAGCGGCATATGATATACGATATACCAGCATTTTACCAGAACATTGTTTTTTTTTGCTTCACGGCCTAAAACGTTTGCAAACATTTTAGGGGAAATTGAGCGCGGTCTTATAAAGAACTGGGGAGCACACTGTACATGTATACGCAACGTGTTCGAATTTTTGCTAGTTTCACGCTCTGCTTTTACTGTAATATGTACAAAAACATAAGAATATTATATTGCTTAATTGAAAAGTATTGCAGTTGGAAATTTCTAGTTTTCACAGCTACGAAAACTACAGGAAAAAATAAAATTACAAAACACTGAGAGACAGAAAACAAATTTATATGTCTATACTATTGTTCTAAACATGATTAACTAACCGATAGTTACCGTATCCGTCGGGGTTAGAGCGGGGTTGGTAGAAGCTTTGGACACCACACTGGCTACAGAACATGTGCTTGGCCTGCTGAGTATTGAACGTGTAAGTTGTTAGTCTATCAGCGCCCTAATACCAAGAACGTACACAACGCTCTGTCAGACTGGAGGCTTCGTGCAGTGGTTAACACGTTGGTCAAGTTGTTTGATACGTCAGTACTTGGATGGGTGACTGTCTGCAGGTATAAACAAGTCGGTCACCCTGGTCAACTCAGCCTTCTACCCTCCCGGTGTATGACAAAATGAATGGCAGCTTTGTAGTTGAGTAATAATAATGGCGACGGCGAATGTGGTATATAGTATGTAATGTAGGCGTATCAGCGGCTCAAGTTCCCTGGCTTCATGCAAAGGTCGGCAGCCGTCCGGCGCTAAGGCCGCTACAGCATCAGTGAAGAGGGTGAACTCTCTCAATAGCTGTGCAATGACGATAATATAAACACTGTCATTACGTTTATTAATTATTGGGCCTGTTATTATAAGCTTGCATATTTTATCAGCTATCAGCAGTAAAACGCACGATGTGTTGATGTTTTATCAATAAAACACTGTTGGAAGAACAGCAAAGGTGGCTGCACTCACGACAAGGCTATCCTAAGAAAAAAGTGCAGAAAAACAAGCTAAAATTACACACAAAAACTGAAATTTAATTTAATTGTAGCAAATTATCATAGAAAATTGTCGTCTTTGGGTAGCAAGCAGTAAAGAAAGTGTAGAGATCGATAGTCAGAACCTGAAGCAGGTTGAATTTTCTGTGAGGTACTATGAAGTGTCGATTCTGTTTCTTGACGCAGATGCTGCAACTGTGTTGCACAACAGTTTCACACAATATCATAGTTTTACAGCGTGGCGTTTTTTGGCCCACCACCTTTGTACTCTGCCGGCATTCGGTGTCCACCGTCCAGTAGATATTATACTTGATATAACCTACTCATGCAATAATTCAGTAAAAAGGTAAACAAATGTTCGTGCAGGTTATGCGAAATCCAGCGCCTAACATTGTCACTTAGAAATCAGCATTTCGTTAAGTATTTTTTTCTCTTTACTGTGTAGTGTTTGAATGAAACTGTTGAGTGCGTATTAGAATATCTGTCAAAGAACACGACTTGTGACGTTGGCTGATGCGTGCATGCCTTTTGATTAGCCCAGTTAGTCCAGCATTATTTTCACAGAAGACATAAAAGCGTTTAGGCCTATAGCTTCTCTACTAGTTCGAAAAAAACGTTGCAAGTAGATAGAACGCTTTGAATTTCCATATGCTTATCAAATTTATCAAATTTGTCAACACTGAATAAGAGCTAAGAGAAAAAATATTTCATGATCACTTATTATTTCGCACTTACACATAAGCTTACTGTTTGCTTTTGCTATTTTTGCCGGTGAAGAATAATATTGTGAAAATCGGCTAATAGATTTAATGTTAAGTTCTGACTTTTATAGGTTTGCTTTTCACGGAACACTCAGTAGAATGCCCATAGGCCTATATTGGCCTAGTAGCAAGAATCGTGTCAAGTCAAGCGCAGCAACATTGAACAGTGGATGTTGACAGAGGATAAATACAGGCTCTCGAGCACAAACCTCTACTAAAATATTATTTTTATTTCACAGCACAACAATCTAATCGTAACTGCAATAGGCCTACCGTCTTATCACAACAGGTAATTCGAGCAAAGCTCATGAAACGCACGACAGCCTTAGCAGTTTCTGTTCGCACATTGTCTTGGTCTATCTCTAGCCATTTTGTCGCAATTCACTTTTGAAATGTGCAATGCAGCCAAAAATTGCGAAAAATTCGCCAAAACCTCCAATTTTGGAAGTTCAAGGTCGTTCAAGGTCGTTCAAGGTCATCGATGTTAATAAAACTAAAAAGCCCGTGACCAGTGCTTGTTATGATAAGCGATAAGTCTGTTACTATCTGCAACTGTTTTCACATTAGACGAGCCAATAGCAGCAAAATAACGTTTTTTCTAGGGGTACCCCTCTTTGATGCCCTCGTTTGCGGGGAATTCTTTTTACCCAGGGGCATAAAATTTTGTCACAAAAAAACTAGAGACCTTGCGGTAGCCCACAGTGAAGATTTCGTAATGCTAGCTTGCACCGTTTTAATACAAATCAAGAGTGTGACAGACAGACGGACGGACAGACACCTGGACGATGGCTAAGACACGCGAAGCATTCCATGCTGTCGCGCGTAAAAAGCGTTGGACAGGGGCTTGCGTGCTATGAGACAAGAAAGAGATAATCTGATTGTGACCCATAACGAAACCGTAATTTTTATTTTTTCTGTTCGTAATGATTGCAACGTTTTATCAAACCCCGATCATAACAGTTTGAATACCGTCAGGCCTAGTGTTGTGGTCAGACACACTGAAAATACAGACAGTGATAAAAGCTCGACCTCTTTGCTTCGATGAAGGTAGGCCTAATTGTTCCCCATAGTTACTTACTTGCAGTCATAGACGTAGAGGTCAGACGGCGCCCAAACTTCGAACCTGACTGAACCACAATGACACCCCCCAGTGTGCCGCACCAGCTGCTTTGCCATAATAGGAGCCTGCTATTATACACTTCTTAACTACACGCCTGCTGTCGTATACATATGTATGCATGTAGATAAGCCAAAGTCTATGTGTTATACTCCATAGGCTAATGCATGTAGGCCAACGACGATCGACCAATGAAAATACGTCTGAGAAGAGAGTGGAGAAAATAGTATTACCAAAGGTCATTTATCAACCCGTGCCCCATGAAAAACATCTTATGCAGTAGACCTAGGCCTATGTTTAGGCCTAGACTGAAGCACACAGCCTGACTGTAGTATGCCTAGAGGCCACACACAGCTTTACGCAGTGGTTAAAGTAGCAGTATAATTTTTATGCCCATGGGCGTCATTTGGAGAGAGAGGGGGCTGGACCTAGTAGTCTACGGACCCCCATGGATCTGGTTTTAATTTTTTTTCATGTAAAACGTATCTTTAAAACAGTGTTGCTGCTGCAAAAACAATACGTTACATAGACTGAGACCCCATGAGGATTACTGAGACCCCCAATGATTTACTGGAATGACGCCATGTTTATGCCTCCGCCGGAGCATTATGTTTCCGGGTTGTTCTCGAGTGCGTGCATGCATCGATCACTATGTTGTCAAAGTAATATCCTGAGTACACTCTCCACCAGACTGAGTAGTGATGCACTTTTAGTCTAAGGTAAATGACTCAAACTTAAGGTCGAAATGTCAAAGTTTAAGGTCCTGGCGAGGCGGAAGCTTTGCGTCAAGTTCTAATAGTTTAGTTGCATATTTTTATAGCTGACGTGATTACGTGCGAAAAAAACCACTAAAAGTTAAACACACCCTTTTATTATGTATAGGCCTACAAAATGATTGCAAAAATAATAGCAATATCAAAAGGCGTTCGCAACAATTCTATTTTCAATTTTACACACTAGGTCTATATACACAGTAAAAAGAGTGATTATAATGCGACCATCCTGTAACATAGGCTGCATTAAGCCCAAATTCCATTACGCCGACTTTCACCGAAACTTCCCCGCGGGGAAAGTCGTGGACACAAATCATGAAAGTCGCAGACACAAACCATCTCGAAATGTCGAGATGTTTGCGACAAAGTCCGGGACAAGTTCCTTGGGCTTCAGACGTAAACTGTACGGTCGGCTTTTCCTAGCTATAGCTGGGCTTCTTGTTGTTTACAGCTGTAATATAAGTAAGCTTATGACACATATGGAACGTAGGCCATAAATGCACACACGAGCACGAGTCATTGGTAAGGTATAGGCATAGTTCCTAATTCAGCGGCGGTAAATGTGAAATAGGTCGAACGAAAATCCTCGCGAAATTTTAAATGTGCATTATTATTGGTTTCGCGCTAGTCTACTCAAACATGACGGACCACATGTCCATGAACTCGCGTTTGTCGATGTATCCGTCCTCGTTCGAGTCAAGCGTTTTGATAAACACCAGAGCATTCGCCTCGTCCAACCCTGCCAGCTGCATTATTGGACCGATCAGCTGGTCTGTCGTCAGCAGCCCGTGGCGTTCCGCGTCCAGGTTCTCGAAGAATTCATTTATCTGCTTCTGACTGCGTCATTCATGCACGCAACATAATGCACTGTGAGCAGGCCCAATAATAAGAGAACTGTGAGATATTGGGCAGTTAATTTTTTTCACTAGCACATTATCCAAACCAACTCTGCTTCCCAGCCCCTTGCTGTACGAAAATATAATATGTTGGTCTGTCTAGCTGGGGTTACCGCGGAGCGTGTTTACCTATACCGGGTGGCATGTAACACTGTGTGATCTCATTATGGCAGGTGATGCTCCGTAGCTCTGAAACGGTTTCTCAAGATGAGTTACGCACACACTTTAACTCTTATTACCTTTCTAAGTTCTAACAATGATCATCTTGCTGCAGATTTTCTGCTGTATATAAGTGCACAGAAATTGATTTTTTTTATAATTCACCACAATAGTAAAGAAACGAAGCAAAAACCAACAACTTAAAAACTAGAAACGCATACATGTCACTCTCAATGAGTCAACGTAACTAGATGTAAACCAAAACTGCAATGATTACATTATGACCACAGTATAGCCTAGCCTGTTCTCGTTGGGAATTCTGCCTACTGAGCAAATCATCTATTGTAAAAGTGCGTCAATATTTGGAGAATCGCTTATATAGGCCTAGACGATAATTTGGTGCAATGTTTTTTTCTGACTCACTGTGTAGTTGTAATTAAACGCTTATAAACGTAACTTAGGCCTATTGTGTGTTCTATTTCTGTACATCGAAACAGCCGATTTTTTTTAAAAAATTGGGATTTAGAAACCTGAAATCTATCTTTAAAAACTGACTTACATTGCATTAGCTTCTGGATAGAAAGCGACGAATTCGTCGAAGTCGAGAACGCCGTCGCCATTACGGTCGAACGTCTGAAGCAACGCTTCGATCTGCATCGACAACCAACATCAGCAACATCAAGAAGCGACGAAATATTCCAAACCTCTGTGAAAAATTATAGTGCTGCCACCTGGCCCGGAAAATACAGCGGCTGTCTCCTAAATTGCGCAGAATCATAGATTACGATCCAAAAATCTAGATAGCTATCAAAAACATTAAAAAAAAACAAAATTAAATTAAAGTACATTAAATGAAATCACTTTCTTTTCTGCACAAAACTTTATCAAAATCGGTTCATATTTTTGCTTCCGCAAGGCAAAAAAAGCAGAATTGCTAATCCCTGTACAGAATACCAAACAAATAAGCAAAGAAAGCACCTGCTGAACAGTAAACAGAAATGCCTCCGGGTGATCAACTTAAACCGAAATTAACGTCTGATCTGTGCACATTACTCTGCATGGTATTCTGCATATTTGCACATTAAAACTTCGCAACTTTACAAGGTAGTGCAGAAACATATCTGAGGAAAATCATTCCATACTGAGTAGCTGCCATATTTAGGCAGATCTGTGGCTGAGGCCGATATCAGCTTGGTCCAAACGTCGGCGGCCATCCGGCACTGTTCTACATTCATCAGATGAACTGCAACTCTATGGCTGAACTCTCGCATTAATGGCAGCGCCATCATGACAGCACTATAAAGATTGTGATTGCTATTATTAATAGACCTACTATTACTATGCCCATTTTCTGGAAAATGTTATCCCCACGCCCAGAATATTATGTCACAGCAAGACCGAGTAGCAAGCAACCTGTTATGAGTGCGAGCCGGAGCATTTTATCGTTCAATTGTTTCGTGTCCGTCGTGCAATCGATAGCTCGACTGCAATAAAATGTATCGCGTGCGGGCGACAGAAGGACCAGACGAGAGACAAGTTGGGTCACGTACAAAAACCGAGACCTCCTCCCCTTTTCTGGGGTGTCATAATGCCCCCAGCCTCACCATGCCCCACGCCCGTGTGTTGTCTACTTCCCGCGAAACTCTTCACGTGACCGTCAGCCATGCATTTCACGCGCTGCACCTAATCTGTTATGCGTCGACAGCTTTTCGAACAAACCGACAATCATTAATCGATGCTACAACAATAAGTTGCAAATGCTGCTGCTAGGTAGCGACTTTGGCTTATTAGGCCACTCACCGCTGGCGTTATGGTTGCCCTGGTGATTTACTTTCTGGCAGTGGCATACCCAGAAGGGAGCCTCATTAGAAGGTTTCAAACGGCATCGAAGACAGAATTCCAAAACGTAAATTATAGCGCAGAAATATGTAGGCTCTAAATTATGTATCTTCCTTTACAATTTTTGTCATTAAACTAAAACATATAAGCCCAGTGCTGGCATATTGTGCGACCGTCCGTCCGTCTTATTTTTAACCTATAGAGCTCGAAATCGTCACACCAGTTACTTTTGCCTTATACCCGTTTACACGACGAAGCTGGCTCGACGAGCTGGTTATATGTTAGCTGGACGAGGCAAGTCGATGTTTGCTCGACGTTTGAGTATGAGTCAACGTAACTAGATGTAAACCAAAACTGCAATGATTACATTATGACCACAGTATAGCCTAGCCTTGTTTGCTCGATCGTGTAGACGGGGTATTAGAGAACGTTTGCACTTCTTAAACATTTTTGGTTTTTCTAAGCTTTTACGCGCGAAAGTACGTAGTGCTAGGCGCGTCTTAGCTATTTCAAAGGCGTCCGTCTCTTCGTCCGTGCGTCACACCCTTCAACTCACAGCGCTTCTTAGCTTTTCTATATCTGGATGGAGGTGTAGGGACATAAAGGAAAGTAATGCTACTGATTATCTGCATACTTATAACTGATGGCGCCAGTGAAATAGTTGTGAAAATGGCGGATCATACTAGATACAGCTCCGAGTTTCAACGAAAACTTTCTTGCATACGTTTTTTGATTGATCAACTGCAGACACTCAAGACGTCATTGTTGTGCTGCGATCGAATAAACCTTAGCAACTGCAGCCACAACGCACACAGTGTTCAGGCATTTATTTATTGATGCCGTGCATCCAGGTTTTTAAGTCGAGTTTTTCTTCACTTATATCCAATAACCAACTCAGAATAACATTTTCTTCTGTCTCCCTTTTCTGGCAATCGTTTTTCTAATACTGTTTTCAATTCTCACTAGAGAATCATGGGGCAAAACATGCCCTAACCAGTCTCACCTCTTCTATTTCACAGTGTATCCGGGAGTTCCCTTCTCGCTTCAACTGTTCTTCGCCATAGTATAGAGCCTAATTCCTAAACATTTTACACAAGCCGACAAAACCGTGAGTGTGTCAAAGAATGAAATGCTAACTTTTTTAGACGAGAAGTTGAACGGCTGTCGGCGTAGAAACTTTTTTGCGACGTCGAACGTAATGAAACCTTTCTTTTCGACGTCGTACGCCTTGAAAGCGGCTCGAAGCTCGTTTTTCCTACAACATTGCTAAAAAATCAGTCACAGTCTCAAAAAATGTAGTTCAGGCAAATCAATAGGTGATATGCAAACACATACTTAGGGGGCTTGACTGTACAAGACGGTTGTGCTATAAAATGTTGGTATTTGTTGATAGTTACTCGTATTTGGCGAAGGCGGAGGCTTGCAATTTTAGACAAACGGTCGATGACGCCACTCTTTTAATAAAAAACACTGATAGACACTTCATCTATTATGCTGATTGACAGAGACTGTACAGTGTGACGTTGCATATTTATTCAATTAACTTTGACAATACGCAATACCGTCTCTATCCGTCAGTCAACATATAAGCAAGCTGCCACAGCGACTGCATATTTTACTAACAAATATTTGGACTTAAAAACATGTCAAACAATCAACTTTTTAGTAGTAATACGAGATCTAATTTTTTTCGCAGAAACAAAATAGCAAATCACCTAAAGCGTGTTATGTCTGCGAAAAAATATACGGTATATAAACGAGAGTTATTGTAAAAGTACTTTGTACCACCGTGTAGACAATAAATATCAAAGTACTTTTTGTTATTTGCACTACGGGCATCACGAACAGCTGCGCTTGGAACTTTCAGAATACTAATATAAGATCAGATCTGTGTAGATGCAAATGGTCTAGTGGTTAGTGTCGACTCGTAACTTTCAGGTTGTGGTTCGATCCTCACTGCCGTCATTTGCGAGCAACTTTGAGCAAGTTGCTAACCTACTATATGTGCTTAGGCCAACTTAGCCTCCTACCCTCCGTGGGATGGGAAATGAGTAGTAGCTTACGGGCTACTAGGTAAAGGCCTAGTGTGGCTGATTAAGGCGGTGGTATGTCTGCTTGCTGCAAATCGCGGGTCCAGTTGTTCGCTGACGCGGGCAATGGATAGCCGCATAGTGCGCTGCGGTATCATTAGCTCATGCCAATTAGGTGCCACTTTTGACATTGTAAAGCGCTTCTGTCCACGAGTCCGTCTCTTGTAAGAAGCGTTGTAGCAAGTACCGGACTTTATTCTACCTTTACCTGTTTTAGGCCTAGGTCTAAAACTCACTGCTTTCTACAGACATTTAGCTATAGTAACTGAGCGCACAATTGCATCTGTCCATGCAGCGCAGCGCCTCTGAAGTCGATTTTGTCACATAAGCCTAGTCGTTATATATAATAAGCTGTATAAGACGGATTATTATTAAACAGAAATGAAATGTATCAATGATACTGACGTTTGTTTGACGGAGTTCTTAAAGCGTTCCATCTCCTTGGCTGACAACTTGCCGTCCTGATTCTTGTCGAACTGTTTAACAATAAAAGCAGCTCGTTCTCGGCTGTAGTGCAGTTCGCTCATGAGAAGTTCTTCCGCCTGCTTTCGACTCATCACCTCGTCCTCGCGATCACTTGCAACATGCATGCCATCGAATAACAACACTCAACAAAACTGTTACACTTACCTTACGTGCACTAAACCAGACGTTTTACCCTTTGCGCGCATGAATTGCCTATAATTCCTCGTCTCCACTAACAGCATAGAATCGATTACTTCTTACGGATGGATATTGCAGTGTTTCATATAATAACTTGCTTTGTCGTACGAGAACTAAGATGACCCGGTTTCAAACTGTGCTGTTAAATACGACATAATATAATTTTGCACGAAAAATCTAGGACATTGATATAAATGACTAAAATTTTCAAAAGGAACTAAAATTATTACAAAAGACAGAATTGCGATAAAATATAATAAAATACAGAACGAGTGAACTGAGATAGTACCAATAGGAGGCAGAAGCGAACATCATCTTGGCGGTGTGTACGGTTGTCGATGTTAGACGTGGCCCAGTAAGAACACTAGCTGCTATTATACACGACGTGTTGTGTGTCACTAGTTCTGACAGTGCGTCGCCGTGGTGCTCAGAGTCACAGCGCAAGCTGTCATCGATTGCAGCAGCAGCAGCAGCAGGCGTTCTTTTCACCGCTCAGCTTCGAGCACAAAGATCGAAGCGTTATAATGAAATGTCGCAGTCGACCAGGCGGACACACGAAGGATTTGTGTGAACTAAGGGGGAACGGGCAGCGGCAACGACGGAACAACTTCGATTCGTATGTGTGGTTTTTAGACAGGAGACAGCGGCGAACACCATGCTCACTAGGACTTGTAGCTAAAGTGCCTAGCAGCGCTGTAAGCCCCTAATAAAAACTTCTCAGCATAAGCTCTTGGCGGCCAAGACCCTAAAACGAATTCGGTGCATTTAGATATGACAGAACGCTTTTAGTGTAGGGGAGAACATGCATGACGAGTAATTTTTTAAGTTGTTAATTTTACAAAAATTAATGATTACTTAATCGTCTTTTTCGATCAAAAGCTAACAGTAAGTAATAACTGACAAAGTTTTTCAGTTAGGTCTATTGAGCTAGATACACAGATACAGTGAGACAATAATAACAATAATTACTACGTCTATTTTGATTATCTTGGTGTTTTTTAATCTACTAATAGGGGGCCTTCGAAAAAACAGACGACTGATTTCAGATACAAGTCATGATGTCATCGTATCTACTATTCTACTTTACAGTGTTTTTATTGAAGCAATTTAGGCCTAATCAAAATTTTAAGAATTAAAATTTTATTAGGCCATAATCGCTAAAAATGTTTAGCGAATAATCGTGTGATGAATCGTCAAATTCGTAGGCGTCCAGATCAAATAACTGAAAGCATAATTCAATATTTTCACGCAAAAATAATTCATATACTGTGTCCCGATAAAAAGGAACCCCGACATTATCGATCGTAACTTGAAGACAAATTAATTAACAGATTATGATAATTTTTGGCACAAATATTTCTAGACACAACTGGCCATCAAATGACCAGTTAAGTTCCCACCTTACCAAATCGCTGTTTTTGCGCTACCTGCGGAAAACGGAACAAGCGAAATATTGCATTTTATTCAATGCAGTATGATTACTTGATTAAAAGTGCACATAGGCCTAGCACATTTTGTCCAAGATTCTAGCACTTTGGCTGCCAGTTTATCCAGTTGTCCAGTGGTGAAACTGCTAACGATAGGCCTAAATAATCAAAATATCGGCGATTTGTGTAAACACAGACAAGCAGGTGCTTCTTCCATTCACTGACAGTAGTGTCAGTAATGTTTTACTCCAGACATCAACCAGTCGCTTCTTGAGTTCATCGACATTCCTATGGACAGCATCTGATAGACTCGCTGCTGTATGACACCCCAACATTATCGAATGGACGGAGGTCAGGGCTGTTGGAAGACATATGTCTGGAGAAATAAAATTTATTAGTCTGCTTATGTTTTATGCTTATGTTTGGGCTTATGTTTTGCTGGCATTTAACTCTTTTTCATCGCGTAATCTCCGAGCTCCGTCGGCCGATCGCCGCGAAAATTTTGCACGATACTCGGAAGTGTGTTCAATTTTATAATCTCGGTCCAAAATTTTGAGGGGCCTCCAAAAAAATTTTAGGGGCCAAAACATGCAAAATTTGGCCCGATTTCGGTCGATTTTAAATTTCGACGGCAAATATCTCCGGAACGGATGAAAATATTCAAAATCGGATTAGAACATCTTGTACCACGATTCCTCCCGCGTTGGGTGAAAAAAGTTCGGTGAACGTTGGTTTACTAATCACGGAAATTAAGCGGTGAGATTGTACCCACTTAAATCGACTTTTTCAGAAAGCCATATTTCGGCCCATAAGGGGTGCTGCGCCCCCAAATTTTTACACGCGCTAGAGATTGACCAAGTTTTACTAGCGCTCTCCCCAACGGAGACGGGGTCCTTTTTACAACTTCTTTCAAAACGGGTCCAAAATTGGCTTAAAATTTAACATATCCGTGCTTATTACTTTTGGGCAAAGGGAGTACCCCCATGAAACTTTGGCACATGACGGGCAAAAGTAGGCATGATTACTTATGTACAAATTTTTGGAGGCCTGCATCCCAGAAATTTGGGAGGACCAAAAAGTCGCAAATTTCGCCCGATTTCAGACAACTTTTGACTTTAACCGCGTATATCTTAAAAACCGATCGAGACATCAAAAAATCGTAAACAAACTTAATTGACTGCTGGTTTCAACAAAAATATGACGAACTTTGGTCCACTAACAAAAAAGTTGCAGGCGCGGTTGTTAACCCACCGTAAGTCGACAATGCGTATGCTAATGCGTTGGAGTTCGGACCACGTGACTTTGCTACCGGGCAAATTCCCCCCTGAATTAACCCCCCCCAATCGGACTTAGGGCGCCGGGCGGACTTACGTTGGGCTTTGCCCCAAACTTTTAGGTTGTTTATGTTTTGCCAGTTTTATTTTCAACGCGAGATCTCCGAGGTCCCTCTGCCGATGGGCGTGAAATTTTGCACGGTGGTCAGTAATAGGCCGTGTTTTATAATGCCGTTCTACAATTTCGGGGAGCCCTCCCCCCAAAAAAATAGGGGCCAAAAACATGCAAAATTTGGCCTGATTTCGGACGACTTCAGAGTTTGGCGGCAAATATCTCCAGAATTGGATAAAGATATTCAAAATCGGACATTTACATTTTGTACCGCGATTCCTTCCGCAATGGGTGAAAAAGTTTGGTAAACTTTGGTCCGATAGTCACAGAGATTAAGTGGTGAAATCGTACCCACTTAAATCGACTTTGTCAAAAAACATATTTCGGCCCCTAAAGGGTGCTGCGCCCTCAAATTTTTACACGCGCTAGAAAATGACCAAGTCTTACTAGCGTACCCCACACTGGGGACAGGAGTTTCCCTTACAATTTTTTTCAAAGGGGGGGGTCAGAAATTAGCTTAAAATTTAGCATATCCGCGCCTATAACTATGGCGGTAGTAAAATTAGCACCACGATACTTAGCCACATGACGTGCCATAAGGTGGGCATGACCACCTATGTAAAAGTTTTGGGGTCTGCACTCCAGAAATTTGGGAGGGCCAAAAAGTCGAAAATTTGGTCCGATATTGGACAACTTTCGAGTTTGACCGCAAATATCTTAGAGACCGATCGAGATCAAAAATCGGAAACAAACTTGATCGACAATAATCCCCGATGGGTTCAGCGAAAAAAAATTGGTGAATTGTGGTTCACTAACCAAAAAAGTTGCAGGCGCGGGTGTTGACCCACCCTAAGTCGACAATGCGCGTTCTATGTTTCGGGCCACGTGACTTTGCAGCCGGGAAAATTTCGACCTTTGAATTAACCCCCCCCCCTTTAATCGGACTTAGGGCGCCGGGTGGACTCACATTGGGCATTGCCCCAAATTTCTAGTTAATGTTTTTTTTATTATTATTTCAACGCATACTTCGCTTGTTCTGCATTCCCAAGGTAGTGCAACATCAGACTTTCGGTGAGATGGAAACTTGAACCATTTGATGGCCAGATGTGTCAGAAAGACGACACTAAAGACTACTAATATCTGACAATACTTTTTCAATTTACAATCGATAATGTCGGGCATACATTAAAAGTGTTTACGCGCGACAGCAGACTGATTTGCGCGTCTTAGCTATGGCCTAGGCGTCCGTCTGTCCGTCCGTCTGTTTGTCACACTGCTGTATTGTATCAAAACGGTGCAAGCTAAGATCACGTAATCTTCATTGTGGACTGCCCCAAGGACTCTAGTATTTTGAGGCGAACTTTCGAGTCCCGAGGTGAGAGGACTGCCCATTTGCCATCGAACGATGGCATGAAAGAGGGTACCCCTAAAATTTTTATTTTACCGTTATTGGCTTGGCCAGGGAGCCCGAGCCTCCGGCCTCCCTGCGCAGGCCAATGCCGTCGAAATCTTCCTTTCAGCCGCGATCGACCGAGCGAATGTCGATCGATACGACAATCTGCTTCTTTGCAAGTTGATGCTAACGAATAACGGTATACAGAAGGCTTACGTGGGAAAGCGCCATCTTGGCATTTAACAACGACAAAGACAAAACAGCTAATTAAAAACGGCAGAAATCGTTTTCGTTTAGTGTTAGAAAAGCCACGGACGTTCATAGCCGGCGCAATAGTATTAAAAGCAGAGCGTTTTCCTTGGTTGTTTTAAATTGTAATGAAGGCAGATTTATCGCCATGCTATAGAAACTTGTAATGGCCAAATTTACGAAAATATGTGAATAATGTGCACTTATAGGCTTACATTGTGGAATCCGAATAACGAGTTTCATTTTGTTGTTTACGAGGAACGGGCAAAAAGTTTTAAGCCAGAACATATTAAACTACATTTTTTCACAATCTATATATCAGTGAAACGTGCATTTTTCACTGACTCCTATGAGTCTGCTGCCGATATGGCATCATCGTAATTTATGACGTCATAGGGAATTAAATAGAAACGATTTAAAGCGTCAACAAAAACGTCTCGAGTCATTCATCATCGTGAATAACGGCCACCGCAATAATCAGACTTTAGATTTAAAAAAAAATAATAGTCACTGGGGGTTTGTTCATTACTTTTTGCAGAGTGGTCTTGGTGTACGAAAATATACTCATAAACAGCCGGCTGGGTAATAGTAGACATAGGACTGGACTGCAGTGCCAAATTTGGGGGAGGGTGCACGGGGCTTGCTTTCAGCCCTTTGCCCATCAGAGGCTACAGGTTGAATATCTTGAATAGTTCTTTATCAACACAACTGATATAATTAACAGTTAAATTTTTAATAATTTTTTTCTGATACCATCAAAAATTAACATAACGTCATAATTGGCTAAAATGCTGTAATTTGCGGCTACGACAGATTAGGCTGTCATATATTCACAAATGCAAATGAGAAATTCATAAACGTATTTGTCAAGGCTTTCACAAAATCGGATGCCACAGAGCCCCAGTTTGGCAAATCCAGCTACAGACTGAAAAAAGTTTCATGCAATAACCAGCTTGATTCAAACGCTGCTTGCGTTAGCGCACCGAATCATGACGTCATAGGCCTAAATTATAATGACATTAGGCATACTTCTATAACCTGCTTACTTGAATACGCAAGGAAGGTACTTTTCACTGATATACAGACAATAAAAAGTTTTAGTGTAATATATTGACTATTGAGACTCAAAACTTTTCGACCGCCCGCCGTATTTGCATGAAGTCACTATTGACTCAAGTGCATGCTCTTATTTGCGGCTAACACAAATTTAGGCTATCGCATATTCTCAAATGCAAATAAAAAATTCACAAACGTATTTGTTACGGCTTTTACAAAATTAAATGCCATGGGGCTCTGCTTTGGTAAATCCAACTACAGACTGAAAAATTATTATGAAGCAGTGAACCGGATTTCCCGCTTCTTGTGTTAGCTAGCACTCCAAATCTTTTGCCCGCCCCTTGTATTGAGCCTATTGCCAAAAAGTAGGCATAGGTTTCGAGTTAGACCCTAAGCCGAATTTTTTGGAAGTGTCGCTTAGCTAACTAAAATTTTCGGCGGCTAGCCGGCGCTTAGCCGAATATTTTTCCGGCGGCAGCGGTTCCAAAAAAATTTGGCGGTTACGATGGCTAGCCGAAAATTGCACTGCCAACTACACTGTGTTTCAAAAAAACGGGCACCCTTTTTATTTCTTTCATAATTCACTCAAGTGATGATCAATTTATACGAAATTTTTACCAGATGTAGCTGAAGAAATGCTAATTCAAAATATATGGACAAAATATGGCTGTTAGTTAAATATTCTTTGCTAGTTGTGATGTAATGCTGAC
>Ga0056128_1002471_pt1 | contig 21979 bp, 14 predicted proteins | sample WorMetLIZISLAND2_FD_71113 | JGI IMG/M metagenome (GOLD analysis project Ga0056128, IMG submission 71113) | Marine gutless worms symbiont microbial communities from Max Planck institute for Marine Microbiology, Germany - Olavius geniculatus... ... | reverse complement strand
CTCTATGATGGACAACAGATGATATACAAAATAAAAATACTGTAATAGTTAAATAGTAAATAGTCTAAATACATTTAGAAAATAAAAATTTATGCGTTTTTAAAACTTTTTTCATTTTTCTAACTTTCTATATTCTATAGGTGGGTCCCATAAACGTCTCGGGCCCGGAGTAATCTACCTCCTACTCTCTATCTTGACGGGCTAGGTGCGTTAATTTACGCGTTAATTAATGCATTAAAAAAATTAACGCACTGCGTTAATGCGTTAAAAAAATTAACGCCTTGACAGCTCTAAATTATATGCATGTCACAAACAACAAGATGAGTAAATGTACATGCACATCACATAAAACATGTGCAATATAATCTTGTAAAAATATAATCACTTCATTGTTAAATGCAAAAACTCTAACATGAATGATGGAAAGCAAACTTACGCGGATCAGTTCTGAAAGACTGTCTCTCGATGTAAAATGCCGGTTCTGTATCAACAGCCACAATATTGAAGCAATGCACTGCAATATCATTAGTGTCAGCACGCCATTCTAAAGAGCTGCCATAGTTAGAGATAAAGTTGCAGTTAGGATTAAGGCTAGTGTTAGTTAGTTCAGCATTTAATATGGACGGTTTCGTCATTATCTAAAACAGGTTTCTGGCAGCCACTAAAAGAATGGCAGCTCTTCGAAATGGTGGACAGGAACCATATCACTAAGTCTTATTCCAGTGACAAGCAGTTCAGTATGCACAATTTCAATTTAACAAAAAATGTCATCAGGCTCAATAAAATAATGATATGAACTGTAAACGATTCAGTGTAACTGAGTCTTACTCCAATAACTTGTCTGTCTGACTATATGTCAATAGTTTCAGCTGATGCTGAATAAGATTACCAGCAATGTCAGTGTGCTGAAGTGTGCTAAGACACAGCACTAACACGGTGAAAGATTAATGGTTATAGAGACTCAAAGAACTACACGTGCAAATCTCCTGCTAGCAAAATGTGGTTGTAAATATACATGTAAAATAAACATGTTACACAACAATCTGAAAATCTTCAACATTTTTAGCATTTTGCACTCAATTTGAAGATAAGATGTTGCTACAAGAGTTGATAAAAATCACGATTTTTTAATAAAAATCGAAAGCATCGATTTTTTAAAATTTAAATCAAATTTTTTGGGATAGAAATCAATTTTTTTTATTTTTGATTACATTTTACAGCATTCTATGCTATCTGTGATAACCAACGTGTTACTTTTATCTGTTAGTTTGTGGACGACAGTAATTGGCCTTGACTAGAGTTTCTTTTTTTAAAAAAATTACATGTGCTATTTTTTGTAGCAGCCTGGCAAAGAACTATTTACAATTTTAACCTGGCGATGCATTTTAATGCTTGTGAATATTTATGGGGCTGCAATTTGTCAGACTTTTTAAGGCAAATAGTAAACAATGATGAAGGCCATAACATTTCTAATACCTATAGTCCTGTAAGCATGCTGATTACTGAAAGTAACTACCAAAACAACATGAGCAATTAACAAGAGTCAAGGCCAAGTAATTGGCTATGTCAACTTTGGTAAATTGTATCAGGTTAAGCTAACTCATGAGCTCAGATATAACCAAATATTAATGTAGTCAACAAAATGAATCGAGTTAGCAAGCAATACAGTGCACTAAATACCAATAATAGATTGCAAACTGAAAACAGCCATCACATTTACACAAAAATTTGTAGTTTTATATTCAGTGATTTAAATCGTGATTTAATTGTTAATTTAAATCATTATTTAAATCAATTTAAATAAATAGTTTAAATCACTTGATTTAAATCGCATCAACCCTGGTTGTTATGTGTACAATAAAAACTTTGGCACAAATGTGGTCATGGCCAACTACGATACATATGTAGACTAGTAAAAAACACTACCAAAAAGTCCACTACCAAAAAGTTCAATTTATTTCATGCCAATTCCATCAAGGCTAAGCATGGTATGAAACTCTTCATATGCACTTTCCTCCAAAGTGTGAAAAACAACCTTTTACCGCATCAGAAAATAAAAATGCTACATACTGATTTTCCTAAAACTTTTCTTGACATCTTCAATTGTAGATAAAGCACTCAGCTGCAAACAGCACCCAGTCACTTAACATCAGCAACGCATACATAAACAATTGATGTGAAGTTAATGTAAATACCGCAGCAGTATTGCTGCAAAATACAAAGCATAGCTCTATGACAACTGACTGAGACAAGAATTATGTCATTGATGACTTAGCATCTTACATCGGTTAACTTTCCAAAACTCTTGCTTGACCTGACATCAAATATTTCTATCTGCAAAAATCACACACAACCAACCAGCAATCAATTAGCATAAGCAAAAGCAACTAATAATAATGTAAACAGTAAACAAGGATGACGTTTTGTAGCAGACGTCATGACAACAGCCTATGTATAACGTTATAGCTGCGGTTTAGCAAGCACTACTCTATTAGTACACTAAATGCATTCACAGTTACAATGCTCAATGTAAAAACAATGAATAAACGCCAACAGCTTTAAAATTATTACGACTTCTACTAGCACAAAGTACCTCCATCTTGATATCAAGGGTTTGTGGGCGTGGTCGCTGCACTATGATTTTTTAGCGGTCCGTGCAAATACCGGAAAGACGCATAGAGCACCTGCTGAATGCTGATGAGTATTGTTTTTACTCAGCTGGATATGATTGTAATTTGCTATTTTAGCTTATTGTTGGTAACAAAGACTGTTTTTATTTTATCATATTTTTTAATTACTATGCTTAGTTACTTTTCTAGTTTTTTTGCGTTTAGCACTGAACAAATTGTGGGTTGTTAGTTTAAAATTATAACAAAGAATATGCAACTATTGTTTGTAAACACTGGTTTATTGTTTACTTTTTTTGCACTAAATTACTTCAGTAATTTGTTTCGTTGGCGAGGAATTACTCTTGTATTACAATGCAGTTACAAGAACGAATTGACAGTTTTATCAAGGATTTGCGACAATGGTACTAATGGCATAGATATCATTTATGAAATAGACTATGCACTAAGTTAGCCATGTCACACAGCCTTACTTTCATACTATTCAGTACATTGCAGTGTACATTGCTATTGCTTGCTATTGCTATTGAACTCCGCTGCCAACGTCGGCTAGCACTAAGTATGCTGTCATCTGGTCACATCGTATAAGTATTTGGCCAGCTGTCATGAAAGACTAACCTGCCTCGTGTATGAGGCAGGTTATAATGTATAATGTATAATGTATGTCTGCGTTAATGCTGATGTTCATGTGCCAGATTAAATTGACAGCTTGCAAATCATGTCATGTTATACTGATGCTGATGCTGATATTGACTGTTGCAGTACGGTGCTAGGGCCGCACCAGGTGGCGTCTAGCATGGTGACAGTTTTGAAACACATCATTGGTGAATCCACCTGGACTAATGCTCGGTAATTGCTTTCTTACTTCTAGCTCTAGTTCTTTAATTTGGTGGAACTTTTTTTATTAGGTGTTGTCACTTTATTATTGCTTTTGGAGGTGATACTAATATTGCTGATATAATAAATACTGCCACAGTTGTGGGCTGTAAAACAAGGTTGGCCTGTTTTTTGACCCACCCTCCATTTATGCTGATAAGATTTATGTCCATGGTAATGTACATTGTACATATGTCACTGTGTGTGCAGAGAGTTGATGGAATTGGTGCGGTGTGAAAGTCGACGAATGATTGACGCTCAGCCGTCAGAGTCAGCTATCGGCAACATGGCACGACGTGGTCATTAGCACATTTGTACATTGTACATAGTAGCTCTATGCTAGTAAATATATCTATGGTTTAGGGTTGAAAAAAACTGGTTTTTCTTTTCAAGAAAGTGGACAACCTGGTGGGTTCTATTACGTTTTGGGGGTTTTCTTCAGTTTTTGTCTTTTAGGTTTTTTAGAAAGCCCAACCTAAACCACAGCTGATTTATCTGAGTTTTGCTTACTTCCCAGAGCATAAATTGTCCCAAAATTTGCAAATTTTTGGTCTAGATGTTTCAAGAATGTAAATGTAATAAAATATTTTATTATTAATGTAACAGGAATTATTTTAAATTGGACTAATGTTGGATGGTTTTAGGGGTTTTAACAGGTTTTTCAGATGGTGAGACATGAGTTGACAAGTTTTCAGTTGAAAAACGTTTGCATGTAGACTTATTTTCGTTCGTAGTGCATATGACATGAGTACAGTACAATGTGTGTAATTCATGTATATGTGTCTGCAGTGCTGAAAATAATTCGTGATGAATGCACTCGGTATGTACTTGTGATTACACATCTACTGCCTTGTTGCTGTTTTATTCATTTTGTCTTTTCATGTCATTATTTCTGACTATGTATGTTGTGTGTCATCAGTTAGCTAGTGTTATCCAATATTGCTTTTATGTGTGATGCATAAGTTTGCTTTTTTGCAATCCTGCCTACTCTCTGTATTAAATATTTTTTCTTTTAATAGTTGCTTTTGTCATTGCTTTGGTCTTTAACTCAAGGTCGAAAAAATGTAGATTGTGAAAAAAAATTTTCTTCGTTTTTAGCTCTTGGTTATAATGGCAGAACCTAAAATGATCCGTGTTGCTGTTGGTCATCTGTTTTGTGTGTAGACCTACAGAACGTGATACTGAACAAGAAGATGGATTGCAGGTTTTTTTGTCTGATTTCACTTTGAACAAAAACATGATGTTAATTATATATTGTAGATAAGTTTTGAAACACGTTTACACATGCCTACATTGTGTGCAGTAAGACAACACAGTTGCATATGGCAGGCCAGGGGGTCTTGAAAGCCTTTTTTATACACTGATATATAAGTTATGATATTTCGAAAAGCAAAAGTGTGCAAGACATGACATGTGCACTGAGGGGTGGGTACCAGTACATGTTCTCCTTTGTTAAATTTGCCAATGATATGACAGCACTAACTGAGTTGGAAAATAATGACGTTGCCCCCTGTCCTCCAATAGACAGCATTATGGCTTTGATGACTGTCTGGAGGATAACAGGGAAGATTATTTGAACTGCCATTATCATTACGTATGCACAATTATAATTAGGTTTAGGTCGTTTTTTGTGTTTTGTATTTTATAAAGGTTCAACTTTGTGTAAACTTTTTATTCACTCCTGACAGAAATGTATGCTTTTTGTTTTGTTATTATGTGTATGTGCAATTTTGCCTGCAATGGCTTTCCCTGAAATGACCTATACTGTGTCAGGCAGGTTGTAAAATCCTACTCACTTACTCACTCATTCTATTTTTTCAATGTATTTATCAACTGTGTTCACTTTTTACAGGCTTGCAGCATATCTTTATTACTTAATGTTTTCTGGTACAGTTGGTGCTCTAGTAAATACAAATATTGTCGTGTGCAGAGGTTAATGTTGCCGTCAGATACTGCTAATGCAGCTGAGGACAATCTGTCTAAGCAAGGTCTTCCTAACCTCAAGGTAGTAGTCAGCTCATACAGCTTTTTCACATCAAATGTGAGTCTTTTTTAACTGTTCACTTTTGACCTCTTGTAAACTTTGAACAATTGTATTTGTATATTATTATTGTGTTCATTCTAAAAGGCCACATTACGTGCCTGCATATCTGTTCAATATGGGCTTTTAACTTGCAAACAGGAAGGCATAGGTGAACCTAAATTTGTGTGAAGATATCTAACTGCTGGAGTAACCGGTGTGCCATTTTTTATCTCAAAGGTTGGGCTTCAGGTTATGTTTGTGCAGTTATACATGTAGGTGAATAGCCACATAATATGTTGGCATTGGACTGGCATGTTGTTCCTGCTGTTACAATAATTTTTTTATAAAAGAAATGGATGAATTTCTATCAGGAGTGAATAAATTTGATTTATCGACTAGATAAGAGTTGTGGTGACAAGTTTTCATGTTCCGAATTTTTTGCTTAAATTAAAGGAAGGTTTCATGTGATTTGATTCCACCTGTGTGACTTTATTGGCTTTGTCACATGTGGCTGTAGAAAATGTCAGAGCCTGGCCGTTGAGATTCATTCTAGATATCTGCAATATGTATAGGTGAACAATTAACCCTTAGTAGTCTACTGTGATAGAGCTATTTGTGTTGCAGGCAGCTGTTATTGAAAGTGTTAATGAACTGATTGCAGAGCTGGATGCCAGGTTGATGAAACATTTTCTGGTTTGCTCACAGTTTGCATGTTGAATTATTTTATTAGCTAGAAATATACAATTGTATATTTTGTACAACGAGGTATCTGTCCCATTGCGATGCTATAGCTGCCACTAATACGGGCCTACATTATCATGGTGCATGCAAGCCCATAAGGCCTGTGTAACTACTTGAGCGTAGATGTTTACAATTGGGGTGTCAGTGAACTGTAAGGACATGTTTATTAACTATGGAAAAAATTAAAAGTTTAAAAACGCAAAGAATTGCTATCAGATTTGTGTTAGTTTGTCAGTATGGATTAAGTGTTTTTAGGATAGTTTTCAAATTGTTATTCTTGATCACTGAGGTTAAGGTGGTGAACACTTGAAGACAGTGTTTAACATGACCGACCTTCACTGCAATGATCGAAGCTCTGTGTTTGTGAAGGAGTATCCAACAGAATATAAAGACTCCATTTTATATTGAAGTCCCAAACGGCTACTGAGAAAATGGCGAAAAATTTTGGGGGTCCACTTTTTTTGCTGCACCCTCTAGATCCCAGAAATTATCTATGTTACTGACTGGCTCAAAGATCGTTAGCTTTAACACCAATTTTGGCTGCATAAGCATCTACAGTTTTACAGCCATTTATCTATGGCTTGACGGCCATCCACGTCCTTCGGTTACATTCGAGGATGAGCATGGGGCCGAACTAATTTTGGCCTCAGTGCTGGGCAAATGAGACAACGCGCCCACCCCGAAAGTAAGGTAAGTTAAGGACTGGTTCAGAAGTGTTGATCTACATGCTGTGATATGTGGTGCCACAACTGATCTGCAGTCACTAAAAACAACTTCCTGGATCTAGCATCTTTAGGGAAAGTCAGGGAAAAATCAGAGGGTTAGGGAAAGTCACGGCCGCTTCGCTCGCAGATTATTTGTACCTCTATTTTTAAATTTGTTTCACCGCCCTTGTTTCTAGTGTGATCGTAATATTGGTATTTTGGATGAACAAATTAGTCAGGGCAAATGATCAGTTTGTCATGGAAAGTCAGGGAAAATGAATTCTGCAGAGTAGTAGGAACCATGATGTAAGCTTGTCGACAGTTGATTTGCAGTTGATCTGTGGTAATCTGTGCTGATTCATTGTTCTGGCAGACCCATATCTGTCTGTGTGGTCTCAGTGAAACTATTTCCACTCTGGACAAGTCTGTGTGGTCTGTGTGTGTACATGTAAGTAAGTAAGTAAGATTATTTAGAAGGCGCAATTTAACAATAGCCACAATGCGCCGTGCTCTCAACGCCCGAACAAAAATGTCTTTAACTGCTGTTTAGACTGTTCAAAGTTAATGTCAGTTTGTCTCGGATGTGTCTGTCTGTGTCTGTAGCGCTGATAACATAGCTCGTCAGGCACTGGAGCACATTCATTCCAATGAGCTCATTCTTACACTCGGCAAATCTCGGACTGTTGAAGCTTTTCTCAAGGTTTTATTCTTTATTTGTCGACTCATTATATGACTCGTTCGCTGTTTGCTCATTTATTTCTAGTTCTGATTTTTCATCCTTTTGGGGTCGGTAAACTAAGTACCGGGTTGTGTGGCTGGGTTAAGATGATGCACCTTCACATGTCAGGTAGCACTTAACGCTGTAGGTGTCCCATCGAAATTGGGAATGTCAAAAGAGACCGGTCAATTGCAGTCTAGCCATATATTTTGGGGTTATTTATATGGTTCTGCTTGGTGTTAGGGCTAGCCTTAGGATTCAGATGGGGTAGTTTTGCCATGCGTTGTAGGTAAATACTGCTTTAGATCAGTTGGCCGTACTATGTTGACTGCAAGTATGGTTTAGGGCAATCTACAGTATCCATTACTGTCATTTTGTCCCATTGTAAGATTTGAAATTTAGTGGTAAAATATTTGATATTTCTGATAATTTCTAGTTTTTGTTTTGTTACTGTGACTGGCTACACCGTGCGGATAGTTGATTGACAACTTTTTGCTACAGTCTGCTAGAGCCTACATTCTCTAGCTCTAGCAGATGATGACGTTTTGTTTCTGACACAGAAAGCTGCAAAGAAAAGAAAGTTTCAAGTGATAGTTGTCGAATGTGCTCCTGAGTATCAGGTTTGTTTTCCACGTCACAGACTAACATATTTTTTACCTTACTTACTTATTTACTTATTGTCATACACAACAGCACAGTTATTGATGGTTGCTGCATAGATTTTTCACTCAATCAGATTGGTCAGCCAATCAAAGGATAATAATTACACAAAGTGACTAGTGTGTCCAGTTCTGTTCAAATAGCACCAGATGCAGACAAGCATGGTTGTGAGTGAAACATGTATGATTTGATATGATGAATGATTTGCATGGGAAAACTGGCCGGCAAGCTGTCACTTTTATCTAGCACAGTGTACCTAGAGCAAAACTAAAGCATCCACGTGATTCTGTTTCTGGTGGTTTTGCGATAGTGTTAAACAAAAACTGCGTAAAACAAAATTGCATGCAAATTTTAATTTTATTTCGATTTTTTGTTCTCAGACATAGGTGTGGTGTAGTGGTGTGGTGATAATGTGTGGTGGGATATTTAATAACCAATTTATTGCTAATTGTCGAATTAATGCATCAGTGACATAATTTTGAAAATCTGTTAACATTTGGTGAAAATATGGACAGTAAAAAAGTGGCACAGTTTTTTACACGCAACAGCAGCTGCTGCTGTACCGCTTCTTAGCCATCGCAGTTCTGTCTGTCTGCCTGTCTGTTTGTCCATTCGTCTGTCCATCACATGGGTGGATCAGTGAAAAACGGTGCAAGCTAGGATCATCAAATCTTCACCATCGTTGCTAGGATGGGTGAACTTAGATTTTGTTTTTCTGGGCTTTCGAACATGCACCACTGTTGTGCATTTCCCTTCGCGTTAGCTGGGCTTTTCTTGTTTCTCATGGTGTACTACACTGGTGTGTGAAGGGCCGTGACATGTCACTGTCTCTAGCCAATGATGGTATTGAAGTGACGCTCATCTCTGATGCGGCTGTGTTTGCTATCATGTCGCGTGTAAATAAAGTCATCGTTGGCACTCACGCTGTGCTGGCTGATGGAGGTCTGAAGGCGCTGAGCGGGTCACATCCAGTTGCACTGGCTGCTCGACACTACTCTGTGCCGGTACAGTACTACAGTTGACTCCGCTTATATGCATGGCCTTGGGACCACAAGTTGACTTGCATGTAAGCAGAGCATGCATTTAACCGTAGTTAGCCTCTGGGACCGTTGCAGTCATTTACAACGTGCAGTTACAATAGTTGGTCATCCATGCCACATGAAACAGTCATCTCACTCATCTCTTGCAGAGCGTGTAGCAGCTGATAATGGTCAGTAGTGTCAGTTTACACGCCGCCCACCTGCCCATCCGTCCATCATTTCAGTCACTCTCATAGACAGCAAGTGACCTAGCACTATTGACTCACAGACTGTCATTTGAAGTTCATTATATAATAATAGTAGTAGTAGTTTGTGTTGTTGTTGTTGTGTAGTTTATAGTTTGTGCACCAATGTTCAAGTTCTCCCCAGTCTACTTGTGCTCCAGTGATCAGGTCTGTCTCTGTTTCTGTCTTTCATTCATTTTTTCACTCTGTAGTATGATCATTATCAACTGTTTTATTTATCATCGGATAAACAAGTCTAGTAACAAGTTTTATCATACTTCACCAAATATTTGCTAGTACATTTTCCAGAAAATGTGAAACAAGAAAATCACTTTCGATCACTCTACGCTGAAATTGCATCTCTGCACTACCTTGTGATGGACAAATGTCAGAAAATTAGCATGTGCTGTATGGGCTTGTGTGTTCGTGTGAGACAGATATCTTTGCTATTTACTGCAACTTTGCTTAGTTTGGACGGAGGTCAACTTCTTTGTGGCTGCCAAGTCGACCAACTAATGTCCCATGGTTATGGCATCGAGGCTGAAGAACCTCAGTCATTCGTTCATGGGGTTGTTTTGTATCCCTTCTACAGTGCTAAGATAGTTCTGACATATGACAGCTTGGTGTAATGGCTATTGCCTTAGTCTGAGTCAGTGAAGTTGCTCTATGCCGAACTTCGTTACTACTTAGATAGGTAAATTTGTAGGCAGATGAACCATTTTAGTGCATACCCAGTGACCCTGTTCAACTCGGCCTTCTATCCCCCTGGCGTAGGTAAATTAAGCACTGGCTTATCTGGCTGGGACTAAGGTAGGGCACGTTCACACTGTGATCCCATATGGCAGGTGGTGCTCCGTAGCTCTGAGATGGGTTACGTTCTGTAGGATTATGACGGTGTGAGACGTTATACTTTGGTGTGTATTCAGGAAGGATTCAACCTGTGTAAGAGCCCGGAGGCTGTTTTGTCGTTCAGTGCTGGTGATATTGTGTCCAAGGTTCAAGTGTATAATCCCGTCTTTGACTACGTTCCACCTGACCTTGTCACGCTCTTTATATCCAACATGTGCGTATAGCTACTAGCTGGGTATGTAATGTATACTTTACAGCATCATCATGAGCACCTCTGAAGCTATGGCACTATGCTGCTGTGCAAATGTTTTATTATTTCTATTATTAGTTTTGCTGAAAGCGTGTATTCCAGTGCTGCATCCTCAGTCAGCAAACGAAGACATCAGCCCAGTCCCGATGTACAGGGTGGGCCATAAAAAACGTGACACTTTACTTTTGTCCATCGCCAATTAATGACTGATTTTTGAACTTATTTTACTGACACACTCCGCGGACAACTTGCAACAATGTGATTATTATATATCCCACCACGTTGTTAATGTGTCTCTACACTGCCTTGTAAAATATGAATGAAATATGCATGTATAACGATAATAGCAAACTAACATTTTTTTGTAAAAACACTTCAGATCAACATTGTGGTGAATGATCCGTATAACACTAGACTGTGTGGGTCTAACACAATCTAGTGTCATACGGATCATTCACTGCAATTTTGGTCTGAAGTGTTTTTTTTCATTTACTTAAATGTTTGTTATTATCGTTAGGTTTTCTTACATTTATGTTTCACAAGGTAGTGTAAAGACGCATTTACTGTGTGGTGGGATATATAATAGTCACATTGTTGCAAATTGTATGCAGAGTGTGACACTGAAAAAATTTTTAAAATCAGTCAATAATTGGTGAAGATATTGACAAAAGTAAAGTGCCACATTTTTTATGGCCCATGGTGTAGTATACGACCATTCGTCTAGCCATGCTTAGCTGCCTGCTCACCCACTGCATTGCATTACCCTGACCTGTCTTTTGACTTATTGAGCTGAAAATTGGCATGCCAGATACTCCTGCTTTGGGGAACGTTCACATCAGATTTACTTTTTCTGTGCTTGTATGGGACATGGACGAGAAAGACCCTTGTATTGAGGTTTGTTAGGACAGCCACACGATATACACTGTGTCTCAAAAAATGCATGCCACTTTTTAAAAATAACTTCGTGACTGAAAAACATTGGCCAGTTTTAATACTTTTGGTGTGCAACATCGTGATTAAACCTAACTTAAACTACTATAATTTTGCCCACCTCACCTTTATACTGTTGCTACACTACCTTGTGAAATGCAGAAGTCGTAGTTTGGCTGTGTACAACAATGAATTTATAATGGGTTAAACTACAACTTAGGATTTCACAAGGTAGTGTAGCAAAAATATTAAAGTGAGGTAGGCAGAACTATAGTCATTTACGTCAAGTTTCTTCATGATGTTGCATGCCAACGGTTATTACCATTTGGCTAATGTTTTACAGAATTATTAAAAGATAGCACGTTTTTGGGACACAGTGTATAGGTAAATAACTAGCTGCCGTTGGTCAGTGTATTTTTAGGACAGAATCTGTTAGGAATTGTAAAGGTAAAGGTAAAGTGTGGCACTTGCTATAATGCTTCTTGCAGGAGTCATACTCATGTAGTTGAAGCGAAAGAACTGTTGATATAATAGTTGATGTGTGTCTCTTGACGTTGTTTATCTGTCCATATATTGCTGCTTATACTAATATACTCAGTCTCCCTGTCATTAATCAGCTGCTGCTATTAATTATTTACTATTATTAAAAGTGTATTATTGTTGTTGTTGTGTTTCAGCGGAGGCAATGCTCCTTCTTATGTTTATCGACTTGTCAGTGAACTTTACTCGCCAGATGATCACGAACTCTGACTTGTTGCTTAAGTGTCGATACAGCTTAACCGAAAAGTCATTAGAGATCTTGAAGCTCTGCCGAGAACACTGCTGCTGCCACCTGGCGAATACAATGGATCTGCTAAGTGTTGTTTGGGCCTCGCCCATTTTTCAAACAATTTTGTCTTAAAATTTCTGCAACCAAATCCAAATTTTGGATCTCTGGATATGGATTTGGACTGATTGCTGGGTTTGTTTGCCACTCTCCGCCCCTCCGTAGAATTTCATCAGAATTCGTTCGTAACTTGCTGAGACATGCTGCAAGTGTTCATTTACACATGCCGTCTCCCGTTACTAAAGAATCCTGGACAGTGTTCCAGAATGTACAAAAGACTCCCGATCGCACCAAAATCTAGCAAGTTACTTTTTGGGTCATAAACAACTCCTCCATAGAATTTTGTCAACATCCATTAAGAGAGATCCGTTGTGCAATCCAGTCCACGGGCAGACAGATTCTTGGTATCCATAAGCTGCTTCTTCGGCTGAGGTGTTATAATATTAAGGCCTACAAAATGTCTGCTTCCGGCGTCAGCTGGCAAGAAAGTAGGGATGGGGTGGAGAAATTTTTTTTCAAATTTTTATTTTTGTATCATGACATATTGCGTAATATTACAAAGAACAAGTTGACACTAATTAGTACTCATGCAAACTACGCATGAAGTAAAGATACTGCAGCATAGCAGACTAGATGCAAACACATTTTTTCAGCTAAACTGAAAACAAACTAAAAACAGTAAACATATTTTAGAGGTACCAATAAAAATTTTAGGGATGCAAGGTTTTATGGATGAACGGAAACTGGAAGCACAGGCACTTTTTAGGCCTACATGTAACTCACTTTTCTTTTCGAGTCAGTCCATCTAAACCCATGATGATGATTATGATAAATGATGATGACTTTTGCAAGTATTATTGCACATGCTGGATTCCAAAGATTTCTGCTATCATATAACTCTGCTACACAAGGTAAACAGTGTCAAACACTATATGGTTTTTATTAATAGTCTAGGTTTTTACTAACCTAGGTATGTCTAGGTCTGGTTCTTGAGTGACGGGCATGTTATGATGTTATCTATGAACATACGCAGTATTGCCCTGTATCAGGCTTGTTGTTTGTTTGTCTGTACAGGATGTGGCAAAAAAGTAGCCCCCTAAAGTTTTTTGCTGTTTTCTCAGCAACCGTTTGGAATTTTAATTTTAAATGTTACAGTTTGATTTAGTGGAACCTTCTACACCTAACTGCCAACGTTTTACTTGGCAGTTGAATATAGGCCTAGAAGCTTTCAGTAAGTAAAACTGTAAAACTTCACATTGAAATCCCAAATGGTTGCTGAAAAAACAGTGAAAAACTTCAGGGAGCTACTTTTTTGCCGCATCCTGTAGTGCATAGGCCTACATTAATAATAGCAAAACAGATAACTATTGTCATCACTAGTGACGTGCCATTGATCAAAAGTTTGTAATCAAGCCTTGTAGTCTACGTACATGTACAATACACTAACTGAGTTAACAGATCAGCATCAGTTTATGTATGACGTAGGCTATGCATACTTATTAACGCCTATAAACTTATGAAGCCGTTAGTGCGTTGTGTAGGCCTACTGCGTTAAGAAAAGATTGTCCTGAGATTCGTTTCATTTTTTTCGGTCTGTGCACGCTTTTGAACAAACGTCGAGAGATTCTGTTGATTACTAAGATTTTTTAAAAACTTAGAAATATGGGGCAGAGCCCAACCTGAGGCCGCCCGGCGCCGTAAGTTCGATTGGGGGACAGTTAAGGGGTTGAAATTTCGTTTGCAGCAAAGTCACATGGCCAGAACGCAACTGCATTATCATATACATGTATAGCAAGCGCAATGTTAAACTTGGGTGGTTTGAAATAAGACAACAGAACTTTGTTGTTTGGGAACCAAATTTCACCAATATTTCTGCATTCGTCATAAAATCGATCGTAGTTGTAAACGCTTTTTTCGGTTTATTGATATCTTTATCCCTTCTCGAGATGTGGCATGTGTAAAAATTTGTAGGCGCTGCACCCCTTAGGTTTGCCAAAAACGTCGATTTTGTGGGTATAATTGCACTTCTAAATCTCCATAATTAGTGGACAAAAGTTCACCGAACTTTTTTCGTTGAACGCGGAAGGGAACGCTGTAGTGCACCCGGTTTTCAGATTTCAAATATTTCTATCCGTTTCAGAGATATTCACGCTCAAATTGGGAAGGTGTCCGAAATCTCGCCAAATTTAGCATGTTTTTCGCCCCCGAAATTTTTTTGGTGGCAGGCCGTCAAATTCTTGGACCGACATTTGTAAACTGAACATGCTTCCGAACATGTGGCAAAATTTCGCCGAGATCGGCCCACTGACCTCGGAGATCTCGCGTTGAAAAAAAACTGTAGCAAAACGTAATCAACACTAGAAATATGGGGCAGAGCCCAACGTAAGGCTGCCCGGCGCCGTGAGTCTGATTGGGGCAGTTAAGCAGTTGAAATTTCGTTCGCCTCAAACTCACGTGGCCCGAACGCAACTGCATTGTCATATACATGTATAGCAATCGTAATGTTAAACCTGGGTGGTTCGATGTGGGACAACAGAACTTTGTTGTTTGTGAACCCAAGTTCACCAATTTTTCTGCTTTCGACGTGTAATTGGTCGTAGTTGTAAACGCCGTTTTCCGTTTATCGACGTCTTTGTCCATTCTAAAGATATATGCGATTAAATCTAAAGTTGTCCGCAAACGCGCGAATTGTCGATGTTGGGTAGGTCGAAATGAGCAAACGCAACTTTGTGGTTAGTGAACCCAAGTCTACCAAATTGTTTGCATTTGACGTGGAATAGATTGAGGGTGAAAACGCAGTTTACCGCTTGTCGATATCTTTATTTGTTCCCGAGATATTTGCAGTCAAATTCGAAAGTTGTCCTAAATCGCGCCAAATTTTAAACGTTTTTTGCCTTTCCAAATTTTAAGGGGGCGGTGCCCTCCCCCCAAATTTTGTACACGGGTTAACACCTCCATCCAGCGGCACATCACGTGGTAAAATTTCATTAGGCTAATCCCCTTAGCGCCGAAGTTCTAGTGGCTCATACCCTAAATTTTAAGCCAATTCTTGACCCCCCCGTTGAAAAAAATTGTTGAGGGAACCCCCATCCCCTGTGGGCTATGGGCTAGCAAGACTTGGCCATTCTGTGGCGCGTGTAAAAATTTCGGGGCGAAGCACCTCCTAGGGGCCAAAATACGGTCTTCCGAAAACGCGCACACTGTCGATGTTGGGTGGGTCGAAATGAGCAAACAAAACTTTGTGGTTAATAGACCAAAGTTCACCGGATCTTTTTTGTTCAACGCGGAAGAAACGGTAGTTGATAACGCCGTTGACCGCTTGTCGATATCGTAATCTGTTCTGGAGATATTTGTGGTCAAAGTCGAAAGTTGTCCTAAATCGCGCCAAATTTTGGACGTTTTTTGCCTTCCCAAATTTTAAAGGGGTCGTGCCCTTAAATTTTGTACACGCGTTAACACCCCCGTCCAGCGGCACTGGTCCCGCCGGCACATCAGGTGGTAAAGTTTCATTAGGCTAATCCTCTTAGCGCCAAAGATCTAGTGGCTCATACGCTAAATTTTAAGCCAATTTTTGACCCCCCATTGAAAAAATTGTTGGGGAACCCTTATTCCCTTCGGAGTGTAGGCTAGCAAGACTTGGATATTCTATAGCGCGTGTAAAAATTTCGGCGCGCAGCACCCCCTAGGGGCCGAAATATGGTCTTCCTAAAAAGTCGATTTTGGGGTATAATTGCACTTCTAAATTTCCATGGTTAGTGGACCAAAGTTCACCGAACTTTTTTCGTTGAACGCGGGAAGGAACGTTGTAGTTCACCAGGTTTTCAGATTTTGGATATCTCTAGGCTCTGTCCGTTTCGGAGATATTCTCGCTCAAAGTGGGAAGGTGTCCGAAATCGCGCCAAATTGAGCATGTTTTTGCCCCCAAAACTTTTTTGGGGGCAAACCCCCTAACTTTTGGACCGGCATTTATAAATTGAACATGCTTCCGACCATGTGGCGAAATTTCGCGGAGATCGGCCCACGGACCTCGGAGATCTCGCTTTGAAAAAAAAGAAACAGCAGTAAAACATAAGGCCTTCCTGGAACTTCCGTTCCGGGCGGCCTAATAATCACTATATTTGATTAGTCATTATTCTGTGCCTTTAGGGCCTATTCAGTGCTGTAACGCCGGTCGTAAGACGTGTACAGAGTGACGTAACTGAACTGAAGTGACATGGTTTAGTTCTTGACAAACTTACCACTGGGCAAGTAGTAATGCATTACAGTGTGCACCGTCTAACGGCGTTAGTGACTGCTCACGTACGCGTCAACAAATGATTAATGGGTTTCCCTGTTACCCATACTAAACCTTAGCAGTTCAGTTCAGCTACGTCGCTCTGTACGCGCTTTTGCAAGCGGTTTAGGCTACGGTACTCCTAACTCGCACAACTACAAAAAAAGGGTATTCCCGTTAAACTGAAGTGCGAATTAATATTTATCAGTTTCAAAGCAGTCAGCAGTGTTCTGACTTCTGGACATTGTGGACAATAAGCTAGTGCTCTTTACGATGATGACGTCAATGTCATTCAGAGCTCACACAGAACTGATCGGTGACCTGGGTGGTTTCATTCGCCGACGGTGAATTGGCGCGTTGGACTGTAGGCGTCTCGACTTGAGGTCGTGTAGTAGATGCACACGAAGCTGACGTTGCTTTGTGCGGTACAACTGCGGTCCGTCTGCTATTGGTCCGCAAGGTTTGCCAGCTACGCTCGACGCTGGGTCCTCCGGCAGTAGCTGGTGTGGTGTGGTCGAATGGTGGAGGATGGGGGAAGGTCACGTGGAAAACGTGGTTGACGTCATCTTCGTCGTCAGAGCTGCAGGTGCCCGTGTCAGTGGACCATTTCTCATCACCCAGCATCACATCATCATAATCATCGTCATCACTATTAGCAGGCGTTATCATTGTATCGTCATCGACTGTCAGCTCCAGCAGTTGTGACCTAGTCGCTGACTGACCTTCATTGATTTCTCGATGATCACCAGGGGAGTATGATTCAGTCGCAGCACGCTGGGTAGTCCGAGGCAATGACGATGATGACGATGCTAGCGCCGGATCCTTGTTATTGCTCACAGAAGCGACTTGCTTGTGTCCAGTGCCGAAAGACTGCTGAAGCGTTGCTGAATAGCACACTAGCTTCTTGGGTGACTGCGACGTTGTACTGGTCAGCATGGTTAAGTCAACAGTCGGTGGGTTAGCAAGTGACAGTGACATCGTCGTTCTGTATCGCTGTCCGCCGACACCTGACGTCGTACTGCAGTCTTTCGCAGTCGCTGGCTGAGATGGTTCTCCACTACTTCTCAACTCTTCCACTGGATTAAAGTCGCTGCTGCTGGAAACCAGCTGTGTAACGTCATCGTTGTTCGTTGAGTTAGAGCGGTCGTCACTCCAGCTAAGAGGAGCCTCGTTGTCAACCAGTCGCAAAGTCTCGTTCTGGCTCACATCTTCTGACTCTATATTCGTTGTTGTCAAGCCACTACTCGTCAAAGCGGCATATTTCGACTCCAAGTCTCTGCTCGTCTGTGACTCGTCTGCGTTAGTATTCTGCGGTGGCGGCGGCGTTGTATCTCTCGCGGCGTTGTCGAAGCAAACTGTCACTGGAGGCCTGCAGACTCTGCACTCAGCCTGGCCATCCCTCACGGGCTTGGCTGACTCTGTGTGCTCCACAACTGCACCGGTAGACCAAGACGTACAACAAGCGTTGGTATCCTGACACTGTGATCGCAACGGTGACGCATCTGAACGTGATAACAGCCCGGTTACTTCTTCAGATTCTTCACTGCAGCTGCTGTCTGTGCTCGCGTCAGTGGAAGATCGGTTTACGTCGTAGAACGCTGTTCTCTTCATGTGCTCGTTACGTTGAGTTTGTGCACCGGCCTGTGTCGTATGTCTGGTGATCGACAGAGCAGACGATGATCTGGCACAGCGGCGTCCTGGCTCATACACCTGCAGCTGACAGACTGAGCTGCTGGACCGTCGTACGCTAACATCATTCGTGCTGCGGTCATTGGTTCGTGGGTTTACGTCGCAGAGCGCTGTAGTAATGCGGTCGTCATCAGAAAGAGTGACTTCACTGTACTGAAACTGTGGCTGGAGGTGATGGCACTGATGTAGTCTTACCTGTAGTACTCCTGCAGACTGAGTAAATGGCTGCTGCGCGATCGTCCAGTCGAAATGTCTGCCTGTAACGGAGGGTCGTGACGTAGGTCTGTGGGGCAGAGCAGAACTAGCAGCAGGTGGACGTACAATAACCGGTAGCTCAGCTGCAGCGGACAGCGATGACCTCCTGGTGGTCGTATTGTTGGTTGATTGGTTGATCAGCAACTTACTACGCAGTCTGCAGCGCACTTTCTCGCGACATTTCTTCTCCAGCGATTCGACGATCGATTCTCTACGCCCCTTCCACTCAGCCGACCCCTGCAGTGACGTCACAGACCCCCTGACCAACCCCCAGCAGCGTCCCAGGCTTGCTGAAGACCCCTTCCTCTCATCTCGCAGCGACCCACTTTCTTTGTCTTGGTCACGTGACTCAAGGCTTGATGACGTTACCGACACGACTTTCGGTCTCGGCGTGACGTCATCGGCAGACAACATGGCCGACTGATCAAGTAATTAACTTTGTCGTCTCTGCTCGCTGCAAATAAAAACAAGAAATTTGAGTTAACGCTCACGAGACGCACGAAAGCCTATAGCAGTTCCTGTTCGCAAATTCAAACTGCTAGTCTATGTCAAGCCATTTCGACGCGACTTTGATGGGGGTACCGCTCTTTGATGCCCTCGTGCGCAGACTTTCTTGAACCTAGAAAATCGAGACTTGGACCATCGAAATCTACGTTCAATGCTGAAAATTTCATATGCAGTTTGTCCAAGTCTATCTCAATTGGTTTTGGCGCAATTCGCTCTTGAAATGTGTCTCTCAGCCTCTCATTTAGCACCCTCGTTCGGGGTGACCCCCTTGGAATTTATGGAAAAGCTTTACGGTTTCTGAAACTAGAGTCTTCCAGGCAGCCGACAGTGAAGATTTGGTGATCTTAGCTTGCACCGTTTTTGACTGATCTACCCGTGTGACAGACGGATGGACGGACAGACAGACGGATAGAATTGCGATGGCTAAGACGCGCTGAAAGCAGTAGCTGCTTTTGCGTGTAAAACATTTCGTATAGATAAAATACTGACAGTTAATAACTACGAGCAAGTCTACCCTGTCGCGCAGTTTATTGGTCACCACGGTGGCGTCGTGGTCGGGGAAAGACAGAGGAAGGGGCGATTCCTTTCTCTAATTTTGGGCTGTCGAAAAATTGTCAGGAAATCTTTATCTTGTTAGAATTTTTCGTCCAAAAATGCAAAATTTTGGGCCGAAACACGCAATTTTGAGAAGATTTAGGGGCAAAATTAAACTTGAGCACCCGTACTCGGTAATCTCCTCTGTCGGAAAATTGCATTTTTCTCCGCCGACTTTTTTTTAACTCAAGACGCCGCTGTTGGTTACGTTGATGCACAGACAAGAGATTGCCTGAGGCAGAGACCATGGGACTCGCGAGAGAACGAAATTGCGATCTTCGTCAAAATGTCAAAGGCCTTTCGTTTAAAACCCTAATGCGCTGAACACATAGGCTACGGCAAGAACAAGAATGTTTTCTGCGACTGTCTGTCAATGTCCGAAAACCATGGATCCCAAAGGTCTTCGGGCAGTGAGTTCCAGAGAGTCGGGTCGGCAACAGACAAAAAGCTCAGCTGTCGTTAAGATGGCCGACCGCACTGCCTGACAATTTGCTGTCGCTATCGCTGTTTGGTGGGTACCACGGGGTAGCCGTCGCGCAACCCTATTTGCATTCCGATAGGCACAGTATTAACTGACAGACAAGCAGACGGACGGACACAAACTTGTGCCATATGCGCGACTTAGTACTGTCAGCCAAAACACTCCACGGTATGTGCAGAGACGTTTGCGTGATCTGCAGATTTTGGTGTCGTTTACGCCACTGCCGATAGGGTCCCCGTATATTCGCAGTCACTTGATTGATCTATCGTGAATCCGACTTAGCGTGACGCTGATATAGCATGCAATCAAGCTAGATGCAGTAGCACTATACAGCATAATATACACTGTGTCTTAAAAACCATCTCCGACATTTTCGATTGCCACTTGAAAACCAGCAATAATTTTGATAATATTTGGTACTAATAATTCGGACACAAGTTCCCACAACTAGCCATCAAATGACCTTTCAGTTTCCCACCTCACCGACTGTCCGCTTTTCCACTACCTAGGGAAAGCAGATCAAGCGAATATAGTAGGCCCTATACCTTGAAATAAACAGAAAACCTAAAGAAAACATTTCTGACATTATCGACTGTAACTCGAAGAAAGATTAGCAGATTGTAATAGTTTTTGCCAAAAATACTTCTGATACAACTGGATATTAAATCACGGTTTAAGTTTCCACCTCACCCAACGTCTACTTTCGCGCTACTTGGGAAAGCAGACCAAGCATAATACGAGTTGCATAATGGGCAGGCACTTCAATTAGCAGTTTTACTGTAGGCAGTTGAAAAATGGACAACTAGATAAAATGCCAGCCAAAAAGTCAGATATGTGAACAAAATGTGTTTTATGTGTTATGTTGATTAAGTAATCATACTGCATTGGATAAAAAAAAATATTTCGTTGGTTCTGATATCCCCCCATGTAGTGCAGAAACATACATTGGGAGAAGTGGGAAAATGAATGGTCATTTGCTGGCCAGTTGTCTCAGAAATACTTCTACCAAAAATTATGAAAAGCTGATAATCCTTCTCAAAGTTACAATAGAAAATGTTCGGGATGTTTTTGAGAAGTGTAGGCAGTCTATATGCGTGCTGTTTATTAGACGACGCCAGTAAAGCACGTGTCTCAGCATACATTATGTCAGTACAGCTTACATACTTAGCGTCAAACTCCATTACTTCTATACTTATTGTAAGCTTGTTGTGCAACTAATTGTATAATACAGCATGTTTACAACAAACTAAAGAAGTGGAGTTTGCGCTGTAGCGACATAGTCCATGTCCGTGGTGACTTAGCATTCTAACTAATCAGAGAAATGCACTCGTCGAACCGACCGACCGACGGACGTAAAAAACCACAGACATAACAAATTACTAACGCGTACAGTACGTGCTTGCATGAGAAATAATGCTCCCTATTACACACGATCCAATGCTGCACCAGGCCGTGCTAACTACGGTAATGTTGGCCACACACGCAAAAATGAGAAATGTGACTTGCGGTATTCAGCAGGCCAGTGGATTGAAAAGTTGAGCCAGATAGTTGCATTTTTTTCCGACATGATTGACATGATACTGATCCGAAGAAAGTGGGCAACGTCAGTGCAGCAGTGCCGCACCTTTCAGGGTGCAGACATAGACTCGGATCACAGCCTGGTTATGGCAAATATCAAAATCAAGCTGAAGAAGAAGCACAAAGCACAATTC